>Ga0222673_1000720_pt1 | contig 13207 bp, 10 predicted proteins | sample AntAcemetagen801_FD_179845 | JGI IMG/M metagenome (GOLD analysis project Ga0222673, IMG submission 179845) | Saline water microbial communities from Ace Lake, Antarctica - #801 | ecosystem: Environmental > Aquatic > Non-marine Saline and Alkaline > Saline | place: Antarctica: Ace Lake...
GAGATAGTCAACGAGTTTGGTCCGGAGAACACGGGCTCAGACCCAGTAGTTACCGATTCAAATCAACCGGTAGTACCGGAACCAACTGCAACCAATGAATTTGGACCTGAACCGGCACCAACGGATGAACCAGTTGATGAAGGACGCCCTGATTAGTCAGTGACTTTCGGGCGCTTGCTTTGTATTTCGAAGCAAGGTCGGGTCTTCATTTGGTGGTGTCAGCCCGCCCACTCACATAGGCTGCAAGGGCAGATAAAGATTCCGGACAGGTTCAATTGCTGACCGCGTCCATTGCGCGACGGAAGCTTCAGAAGTGTGTCGTCAATGTCAATGTATTCCGCAGACAAGGAACCAATATTCCAAATTGAGGTCGCGCCCAGTGTGGGTAGATTCTGCCCCGAACCTGTAATTGACTTTCCGGCAGAAATGGTTTTCCCCGGATCAACTTGGTCAATGTCAGCGTATGCGGGAGTCCTAGAGACTAACAGTCCAGCAATGACTAAGCCCCCCAAGATTCTCTTACTAGGGAGAGGTGAGAACTTAGGCTTAAACATGTCAGTCTCCACTGAGTTGGGATCCTGAGGCATTATTGGTGAGTGAGCGAGCGCCTGGGTGGGTCTTTCGGCAAACTCGCAGCCAGACCTTACACCTTGTTGCCGCCCATCTACGTGTTGATCATCTTGGCTGCATTGACTTACATGTTCGGCTATTTGCTCGACTTTTCCTGTGTGGTGGACGGTTGGGTTGATCCCCAGCGCTATATGCATTTGTGCTACTCAGACATCCCAGCGTTGTACGTCGACCGAGGATTCGCCGAAGGAATAACTCCCTATGTCCAGTCGGGGTCAAACGGAATTTATTTGGAGTACCCGGTCGGCACCGGAATTTTCATGTATATCGCCGCCCTGATCACCGGGCTAGTTTCAGGTTTTTACTCTGACGGTTACCGCGCATTTTTCGACGTGAACGTCGTGTTGCTGTTCATTCCTTTTGTGATCACGGTTATTGCAACGGCACTGACAAAACCAAAAGACCCGTGGCGAGCAGCCATGATCGTGTTCGCACCGACCATGATCCTTGCGGCAACTATCAACTGGGACTTGATTCCTATCGCGCTCGTGTCATTGGCTTTCCTGGCGTGGTCTAAAGACAGAGCAACACTCACAGGAGTCTTCCTTGGTTTAGCAATAGCCTCAAAGTTTTACCCAGCGTTCCTGCTGTTGGGATTCGTACTCATCGCCTGGCGGACAAAAACTTGGCGTCCAACCTTGAGCATGCTCATTGCAACGGTCACGACCTTCCTTGCAGTCAACATTCCTTTTGCAATCGCAAACTTCGAGGGTTGGGTTACTTTCTACACATTCAATTTCGGCAGGGCAATTGACTTCGGTTCGTTCTGGTATGCGATAACTCAAATCGGGTTACCCACTATCCCGGAGAGCCTGCTCAATGTTGCGTCAACAGCACTTTTCGCACTACTACTCATTGCAATCGCAATTCTGGTTAAGAAGGCGCCAACAACCCCGAGTATTGCCCAGATCTCGTTCTTGATCCTCGCCGCTTTTGTGGTTACTAATAAGGTCTACTCACCCCAGTACGTTCTGTGGCTTGTTCCGCTTGCAGTCTTGGCCCGTCCGAACTGGCGCGACTTTCTGATCTGGCAGTTCGGTGAAGTGATCTACTTCGCCGCAATCTGGTGGTTCCTCGCCGGCTACGGAATCACCGACTCCAAAACACTCACCCCGCAGTGGTACGCCGCAGCCACCTTCGTTCACATTGCCGCAACCATCTATTTTGCGGTCATGGTGATCCGCGACGTGAGAGCCAAGTCAGACTCCAACGGAATTAGTTGAGTAATTGTTGAGTGCTGTACAAACTGTGCGGATTTTGAGGGCGTTTTAGGGAGTCGAATGGGTAAGTCCCTCATAGCTTTTGTATCCAATCCGCACAGTTCACATACTGCGCACATACTGCTCACATACTGCGTCGCCAAAGCGAGGCCATGGGCGAACTTTGACGATCTGTCGAGGGATTTGACATGACAAGTGGGTCGAAGGAGTCCATAAAGGTTCCAGCTATCACGAATGGAAGGGCTTGGTCACAAGTAATAGGCAAAATTTCCCGCACATTATCCGCACATTAACTGGTTACGAACGTGCTGTAGGTAATGCCTGTGATGAAAATCGTGCTCGTGAAGAATTTCGTGTGTGCGAGGCCTTTGGACGACGGATGACGGATGACGGACGACGGATATGGATCATTGGTTACGTATTACGAGATTGAAATGGAGTCAAACCGCGTAGTTGTGAACCGAATCTCAGCACTGATTTGATCCCCGATTTGGGGCAGCACCGATTCGTTGTTCAACCACAACATTGATACATGTTGGTGTGGCGGCTCAGCAAACCAGCGCTGTTTCCCGCCGATCTTAAACGGGGACATCGCGCGGCCGGTTGCATCGAGAGCACCAATACCGAAAGAGGTGACCCGCTGGCGAAGTGAACTTGTGGGGGAAGGTGCCGAGAGACCGATTCCGTTGGCTGTGCCACCGCTGACAACGACCAGGGTTGCGTTCTTGCCGGCACTGCGCTGGCGGTAACCAACTTTGACGCCTTCAGCCACTGGGTGAACTGCCAACACTGTTCCAGAAGCTGAAAGTGCCGAACGATCACCCAACCAGAGTCGCGTTCCAATGCGCATACGCACGATTAATTCACTCACGCTGTGACGAATAGTGGCAAGTTCTGAATCGGTGCAGTGCGACACCCAAATGAGCGGAGCTGGTGGTGAATACCCCTCCCACACCGCGGTTTCAGCCTCCCATAACCCAGCCCACCGCATCACCTCAACGGCATGGGAGTCAAGAGCGCTGCGCTCGATTGGGAGATGGACGGAAAGGCCTTCAATAAAAATCCGCCCAGCTGCTAGGGCACTGCGAATCTCAGAGTTAGCTAGGGCTCCGACGAGTTCGGGCTCGGTGAAACCGAAGCGAAGCATTGAGCTCCGAGCTTCCAGGATCATTCTTACTCCACCGGCACCTGTCGCGAGTTCAATCAGTGCTTCAAGATTTGAGACAGTGCGAATGATTCGACCGGAGTAAAACTTTTCACCGATCTCCCACCACTTGGCGGCCGCCCCCGAATCACGAGGGTCAAATGGTTGCAAAACAACTATGTCGCCTTGGGTGACACTGACAACGGATTCAATTTCAAAGACAGTACCGACTGCAATCGTGTCGGCACCAAGATCCATTGCGGTCGCAGCGAGGAGTTCCTGCCCGAGCCCGTAGCCGTTTCCTTTGATCACCGGAACGGGAGAACTTCCACTGGCGCTAGTGACAGCGTTCACCACAGATTGCAGGTGGGTTCGCCATTTTTCGCCATGTATGTGGAGGGTGAAAGACACTCGTGCATCATGTCAGGATCACACCGAATCGGTGACTAGCCTCGCCGCTGGTAGAGCGAAAAAGCCTTCGCCCAACCCTTGCGAGTGACGTAGTCCCACTCGCCGACGTATTCCTGGGCGTAGCCACCCGAACCCAGTTTGAAAGACACCAAGCCAAAGAGGTGATCTGAACTGTCCAAGGTGTTGGAAATACCGCGCAGGTCATATACCGAACAACCTGATTCACGTGCTGCCTTGATCATGGACCACTGCAATGCATTCGAAGGACGAACATCACGATCGGCGGTAGTGGAGGCACCGTAGGAGTACCAAGCATGCGCGCCAACGGTGATCATGATTGTGGCAGCAGCAACATGACCGTCATGGCGCGCAACATGCAAAGTGAAATGATCACCTAGTGCATCCCACATGCGTTGGAAGTAGACCAAACCTCGGGGTGTGAATCCGTCACGTGAAGCCGTCTCAACATAAACCCGGTGAAAGGCAGCCAGGTCATCGCGCGTGCCAATTGAAATTTCAACACCGGCCTTTTCAGCCTTGCGAACATTACGGCGCCACTGCTGGTTGAAGCCGGCGAATACTTCGGCTTCACTGCGACCGGCAAGTGGTACTTGAAAAACATAACGTGGTTGTACGTCACCGAAACCAGCACCAACGTTTTCCTCTTGTACGAATCCAAGTGAACGCATGGACTCGATAACCGAGTCACCAAGTGAAAATTTGCGATCACTCGGAACATCTCCAAGCAGTGATATTTCACCGATTGCACTCTTGATTGTTTGTGCGTCCCATTGTTTGATGGCAACGGGCGGGCCCATCTTTAATTGAAATGCCCCGCGACCTTTCACGTGCGCGATCAGCGGTGAAAGCCACGAATCGAGTTCGTTACTTTCCCAGTCAATAACTGGACCTTCGGGAACATAGGCGAGTGAACGTTGAGGCAGTCGTGGAATTGGACGATACAAAACTAATGCGACACCAACGAGGGTGGATTCACGAAACCAACCAACAGACTCTGGGCGCCAACCAACTTTCACTTTGCCCCATGAAGGCAACTGCAAGAAAGAAATAGAAGTGGAGTGTGAAGTGATCACGCCATCTAAGAAGCCACAGTGCTGCTCACTACTGATCCGGCGAACTTCAAGGCTCACTCTTTGCGCCCAACACTGGAGCACCGGATTATTTCTTGCATCTGATTAGCCTATGCCTAGGCGCCTAGAAGTGAGACCGGCACGAGCGAGACACCTGATAAGTAGGAACTTTGAATCTTCCCTGCGGCAAGAAAGCAGATTGCAAAGCAACCGTTACTTAATCAAAAAATAGCCGTGAATCTGAATTTTCATGGCAGCTCAAGATCAACAACAACGGGTGCATGGTCGGAAGCACCTTTCCCTTTGCGGGCATCGCGGTCAACGTAGGCGTCAGACACCAGCGAAGTGAAAGCCTGATTTCCGTAGACCAGGTCGATCCGCATTCCCCAGCCACGGTGGAAGGATCCATTGCGGTAATCCCAGAAGGTGTAGGGCTCACCCTTGAGTGAGCGTGGCATTACTTCGGTTAAACCCAATTCTTGGATGTCGGTCAAAGCGGCTCGCTCGGCAGCGGTGACATGGGTTGAGTCAACAAATTTTTCGACATCCCACACGTCCGCGTCCGTTGGAGCGATGTTGTAGTCACCGATGTAGGCGAGGGGGAGTTCCGGATATTGGGCGAGATCCCCGGCAATTGTGGTGTTGAGGGCTTTGAACCAGTCAAGTTTGTAGTTGTAGTGATCATGTCCCGGTTCGCGACCGTTGGGGCAATACAAGCTCCAGACCCGAACACCATTACATGTAGCGCCGATTGCGCGAGGCTCTGCAGCACCATCAAATTCCGGCTGACCAACCAATCCACGAACAACATCGGTTGCACCAACTCGAGTCAGAATCGCAACTCCATTCCACCGACCGGTTCCATGGGTCACCGCCTCGTACCCAGCCGCCTGAATAGGCAGGTGAGGAAATGCTTCGTCGGTGCATTTGAGTTCCTGCAAAGCCACCACATCAGGCTGTGCACTCTCCAACCACTCCACCAGGCGATCAATCCGGGCACCAACAGAGTTCACGTTCCAAGTAGCAATACGCACATGGAGAGCCTATTGCGCCATCGCGCAAGTTTTGTAAAACGGTTCATTATTAGTGCGGGAAATGGCTAATTGATTCAATCAGAAATGGGATGTTATTTTCATTACGAATGCTTGGACTTTGGATTCAAGTAAGTACCTCCGACACTCAACCGAACTCAGAAAAGTTTCCTCGCCAACAAAAGGCACTTTTTGGTCCGCAGAGTTTCATTTCGGTAATGCCCCGGTCATCCAGGACTCGACGACCAATCTTGCTGCTTGAGCAGTGCCCATCTCACCCTCTGAGATTTCATCCCAGGCAGCGAATAGCAACCCTACGTAGGAAGCCACCAGCCAACGGGCTGGATGGTCTCCTCGCAGCAAACCATAAGCCTGTGCCGTGCCGATATAGATCGCAAGAGGTGTTACGGCCTGCTCCCAAAGCACGTCCACCTTGGAGACTTGCGTTGGTGCAGCGCGCAGAAAAATGGTTCGCGGTTCCAAGGGCATCAGGCCACGGGTCACCTCGGACATGACCGCTGCGATATCGCTTGGCTCACCGGTGGGAATCCGAGCCATGACGACACCGATGCGTTGCAGAGCGTCAGCGGCTAGTGCTTCGAGAAGGTCGTCGCGGGTTGGGAACTTGTTAAAGATTGTGGTTCGGCTAACCCCTGCGGCCGTGGCGATTGATTGCAATGTGGCATCGGGACGTTTGGACAAGATCAAGGCCGCCGAGTCGAGAATTCGCTCGTTTTTGATCACCATGTTCATAAGTTAACATTGGTGTTCAATTCTTGGGTAGGTTTCTTACATGTCAAATATTCGAGTTCGGGAAAACAGGGAATTACTTCCCGATCAACTCCGCGGAATCGCGCTTCTAGGGATCGTTGTCGTTAACGCGGCATTCCTGGGCATTAGTGCTGACGGATTTACTGCGGTGTCCGTTGACGGAGTGGCAAACCGCCTGACCGCTCTACTCGTTACAACCTTTGCCCAGGGGAACTTCTATCTACTCTTTTCCTTTCTCTTTGGATATAGCGCCTCTTTCATTTTGCGTGATAACAGGACACCGAATCGTCGCCGCTACCTGCGTCGAATGTTCGCGCTGTTCTTGTTCGGCCTCGCACACGCGGTGTTCTTCTTTGTTGGCGACATCCTGATTACCTATTCCATTTTGGGGCTTTTGTTATTCGTGATCTCACGCAGTTCCGACCGCACCTTGAAGCGCTGGACCATTGCGGCGATCGCAATAGCGGTGTTCTCCATCTTGGTAATCGCGTCTTTGGCTGCAGCATTTCCCAACGAAGGGTCTGGAGCAAATGCACTGGAAGCAGCTCTCGTTAACGGGACATTCGCTGAAGCATCACTGGCCCGGCTCGAAGCGTTACCCACTATTTTGTCCGCTATTTTCTTCCTGCAAGGCCCCATGGCTTTCGCTGCATTCGTGCTTGGTCTACGCGCCTCGCGAGTGAAACTTCTGGCCGATCCTGATTCTCACCTCGATCTGTGGCGCAAACTTGCCCGATGGGGTTGGGCGATTGGCCTGCCCTTGCAGGCAGTGGCCGCAGGAATGCAGATCGGCGCCGTTGCAACTGGTAATCCCTTCTCACCCGCTGGCGCTTTCGGTCTCGCACTTGGCTTGACCACGGCACCGATTTTGACCGCCGGGTATCTCGGCAGCATCGCTTTACTCATTCATCGAAGGTCGACGTTCTTGTCCTTTATGTCCCCGGCCGGCCGGATGTCGTTGACCGTCTATATCGGTGAATCAGCATTAATGTCTCTCATCTTCAGTGCGTATGGACTCGGGTACTTCGGCCAGTGGGGAGCGTTCCCAGTTGTCCTCGCAGGTATCGCGTCCTGGGCAGTACTCACCGCCTTTGCATGGATATGGATGCGAAAATTTCGGCAAGGTCCACTCGAGTCCGTCATGTCTGTGGTGACTGGGAAACGAAAGGAAAAAATCCCTTGAAGAATCGAGTATTTAACGTGACAGCACTTACTTTGTTGATCACGGTCGGGTTTATCTCGCCAATCATGATTACTAGTGCATCTGGTAGCACCGAGGGAGTCCAATTTATTTGCGAAAACTCAGGTGAAGGTCTCAGCGCAGTCGATGTACTTAGTGCCACGGGTGACCACGATGTCTTCTTGGACTACTTAAGGGAATATGACCCCGAAGGCTACGAGATCCTGACCGATCCAGCATTGTCGGATAAGACCATCTGGGCTCCAACCGACGAGGCGTTCGAGAAACTGGGGGACGATCCGGATAACGCATCACAGGAAGAGATCAAGGCGGTTCTTGGTTTTCACATCACACCACCGCGGCGCACCCCGGAGGGCCCTTATCCGATTGTCACATTCGAGTACTTAGCCGACGGCGGACAGATAGTTCATGAAACCCGCACCGGCATCCTTACGGAATCGGACCAACGAGTACGCACGAAAGTCGAAGATGGCATTTTCACCGTGCAGGACGTGCGGATCGGATCTACTGCCTGGTGCACCCAAGCCGGGTCTATATTTTCCATTGATGAAGTGATTACGGAGGTGGCGACACCAAGTTAGTTAGAGAGTGTATTGGGTAGCGCCATCTACTTACTCTTTTTCGAGTACCCATACGTCACCGCACTTGTCGGCTTGATTCTTGTCTTTGTCGTGGTGGTCATAATTATTAGATTAAAACGTAAACGCTCAAATTAATGTATTCGGCGAGTCGCACCTGGGTCTACTTGCGAATACGGAAGGACTAATGCTCTAGGGAGACTGTGGCGGTAAGAGTGCAACCCCCACTTGGGGAATTTGTCAAAGACCAGTTTTCACCACAAATTGATTCAAGGATGACCGAACCAAGTCCAGGTGTGAAATTCGTTGGGAGTCCAACTCCGTTGTCGGAGACGTTGACGTCAACCTGATCGCCTTGGAAATTCACCAAGACCTTACAACTTGTAGCGTTCCCGTGCCTGTAGGAATTTGCCAATCCTTCTTGAACCACGCGCCGGATCTGGACAGCTCCTTGAGAGTCACAAGCTCCTAAATCCATGTGTACTTCCAGGCTCATAATGCTTGCCCAAGCGTCAAGAGTCTTATTGATGATCTCCGTTGGTGAATCGAGATCTTGCGGAGGGTCTAGAAGATCTCCAAAGTCAATATTCAATTCGGCACCGGTGAGCGACTTTGACGTGTGAATCCGTGAGGCCATGTCATGCAGTGACTCGGCAACCTCTCGTTGTATTTCACGTCGTTGGTCTGAAGACGCCTGGGCTGCTACTTCTTCGGCACGAATCCGCTCCTTGAGGTCTTGGAGGATTAACTCGGGTGTTCGTATCGCACTGCTAAAAAGACTCACCCAGATAGTCAACAGTGGTAGCCAGATTGAATTAAACAGGATCAGATCCCACGCCTCACCGATTCCCCGTTCGTCGAAAATCAATGATGCAAGTGGTCCGGTGACAATCACGGTGAGCAACATGACGGCACAAAAGGAAAAGATTCGACCACGATTGGTGACAAAGGTAAACCTCGAAGCAATTTTGTAGATGATAAAAATGAGAATTCCCGAACAAATAACCTGGGTCAAAGCCAATGGGAAGCCAATTGCGACGGTGAGACCTCTGATCACACTGATTGACCAAATAATCGAGACAGCCGCCCCTTGGTAGGGATTTCGTAAAAGAGCGGTGTGCAAAATTCTGAACCAACCTAGGTGTAGCCGTCTTTGTTTTTCCTTGTCCTCCCACAAGTCATGGCTTAACGCGCGAGCTGACGCTGCATTAACAATTTGGCTGGTTGCCTCATCCATTATTGCCATACGCAACACCTTTGTTGCTTCAATATTCTGCAACGTGGAGCGATGTAGGGCTGTTAATTCTCCAACAAGGGTCGAGCGAAGATTTAGATACGTTGCAATAACCGAAAAAATGAGAGCGGTGAGGGGAACAAAGACCCCACCAAGAATTGCACCGGTAAGGACTGCAATGGCGATTTTGTCCGGGCCTTCGTTTGAAAAACCCCATTCGTTGGGTAGGAGAGTAACAACTAGCCATCGGCTACTGCCTGCAAGAATTCCGAGACAAATCACCCAAGTAATAGGCACAGGCTTTACCCGGCGGTGACGAAACAATGTGAAGTTGGCCAAAACGAAAACAAGCCCAAAGCAGAGGTAGCCCATCAATCCAATGGCTAGCCACGCTGAAAAACTTCCATTGGGGTTGTTTGTTGAATTGTGCACCGCATTAAAGACAACAAGCGGGAAATTAATCAGGTAGTACAACCATGAGATTGCCCAGCGTCCACCCACGTGTTCGCGCAGTGTTTTACCGAGCACGGTTGTCAATGGGTCCAACCTTCCAAGTCTCAAATTATCTGTGCAAGTGCGTGTGAAGAGTGGGACCGGTCAGCGCAAAGAAAGCCCGTACTAATGCCACCCTTTGGTTAGCGCTAGGGCTTGGATCAATGTTGAGTGCTTTGGCTGCCCGCTTTATTGAAGTCTCCACAGTCTTCTGCGAGACCACGCGAACCCGAGCAATCTCAGAATTTGAGAGCCCGTAGGCAACCAAACGCAATGTCTCAATTTGCGTGTCGGAGAGAGGAATTCTCGGTAGTTCGACGGCTGTTTCAGACTGAATATTCTGATAACTCGCCTCAATTGCAGTGGTAAGAATGCGAATATCAACCAATGATTGCTTCACCACGTAGGTGCTTGACGCGGGAAGTTCCTTAATACTTGCGGCGAAAAGGCGTGGGTCACTAAATGTCGTGAGTAGAACAATTCCAATGTTGGGGCTTACCCGACGAAGTGCATGTGCAAGGTCAACTCCATTAGGTCCACCACCTAAATCAAGGTCCAGTACAGCGACATCAATTGAGGTCGCATCGACAGCCATTGCCTCGGGAACTGTGCCAACGGTGGCAACGACATCGAAGTGTTGCCCATTCAAGGCAGCTGCAACGGTCGTCCGCGAGAACGCGTCGTTGTCAACCACCAAGCAACGAAGTGTCATAGGTCAATTATCGGGTTTTTGCTTGGGAATAAATACAGTTCTCCACTGAAAACGTGAGGGAAAACCCTGCAATATCTCAAATGGTCGTTGTTTCCGTCCTTCCTCAAGTTAATTGAGGAGCCGGATGCCTCAGCAGTTCTCACACTCAAGTCCTTATTCGATGAGAAGAACACGTCGTGTCATGGTCTTCTTGGGTGCGATCATGATTGTGATGGATGAACTTATTACTGCATCTTTGTTTCGTAGGTATTTACGGACCTGGATGGCTCTCTTTCGTGCCAGAGTCGAGCCATTGCCACTTTTGGGAACAACTGCTGTGAGCGTGGTGGCGCCAGTACGTTCTTGCTGCAGCCACTCATCGAGTTGTCTTTTAAGTGCTGTATTCATTTTCGATGACCCGCGAGAAAAGCGCACTGAATCTATAGCTGGTTCCTCAGCCTGGACCCTTTGAATGGCCGTCACGGTGATGTAGATGTCTACTGAACTTCTCCCCTCGATGTTTGTAGCGGAGACAGTGAAAAGTGTTGTGTCGATTGAACTACTTGAAGTTCCACTCAAGACTCCGGTGGCCGCGTTGAAGTCCAGACCGGGAGGAACCTTGGGGTCAATTGCAAATATTGCCGGACCTCCCCGATTGACAACAAGTTGATCTGACGACTCAATGCCGACTATCCACGTGAATGAACCGTTGACCGAGGCAATGAGGTTCGGTGGCAAAGGGGCTGTACTCCCAGTAGGTGTGGTTGAAGCGCCACCAGTACTTTCACTGGGTTGACCACTTGATGCTGCTGCAATGGTCATAGTCACGTTGGAGGTGGCTGACTGTGATCCTGCGGTTGCTGTGATCGTGTAGTTCGCTGTTGAACTCGTCGCAGTCGGTGTCCCCGATATGCGACCTGTCGATGCGTTGATAGATAACCCGCCTGGAAGTGTCGGTGAAACCGTGTAGGTAGGAGTACCAGTGAAATTACTTGCAGTAAACACGGCGGTTGAAGCAATTGCGGAGTTCACGGTGCCGGTCACCGTTTGAGTTGCAGGACTCAGCGCAGGGGAAGGGGCAGGGGCAGCATTGATGGTGAAGAAGTGTGTAACCGAGCTGGCTGGAGCATAGGTAGCATCACCGTTTTGTGTCGCGGTCATTGAACAGGAACCGGCGCTGACAGCTGTGATCGTCCCCGTTGAGACCGTGCATATTGCGGTAGTTGTTGACGTCAATGTCACTGGCAGCAAGGAACTCGCCGTAGGGGTAACCGTTTGAGGACTATCGCCGACAGACATCTGAGTTGGCGTGTTGAACGTAATGCTTTGAGCCGTCAAGGAAGTGCCAGTGATGGTGGCTGAACCTGTGGCGTATCCAGTCCGACTAACTGTCAGGGTCACCGTGGAGGAAGTACTCGCTGCAAGACCAGTGAGGGTGAGCAGCCCTGAACCACTCATTGAAACGGAACCACCTGCAGTTGCGGTTTCTGCCCATGTGAAAGCAGCGTCATAATTTGAGACCTGGACAGTGAACCCATCAGCCGTTGCGGTCGGTGAACCAAACGAAGGTGTTAGCGCTGCAGCTGCGGATACCGTAATCGTCACTGTGGCGGTGGCTGACTGTGATCCAGCGGTTGCTGTGATCGTGTAGTTCGCAGTTGCACTCGCCGCCGCGGGGGTGCCCGATATTTGACCTGTTGCAGAGTTGATAGTTAACCCGCTAGGAAGCGACGGTGACGCCGCGTAGGTAGGAGTACTACTGAAATTACTTGCAGTGAATACAGCAGTCGCGCTTATCGCGGAGTTTACGGTGCCGGTCACCGTTTGAGTTGCAGGACTCAGCGCAGGCGCAGGGGCGGCATCAATTCGAAAGTAGATCGTTGCGGTGGCTGAGCTTCCATAACCGTCATCAGCCTTGATTGTCAACGTCGTACCAGGATATGTACTGGTAGGAGTTCCGGAGATCACTCCACTGCTCGGGTCCAAAGTAAGTCCGACCGGGAGAGACCCTGAGTAGAGCGAATAAGTAGGAGTGCTGGGTGGGGATAATATTGGGAAGTTTGCGGGGGTGAAGGCAGCTGTAGGAGTTATTGGAGTGTCAACAACTCCCAGTACTTCCTGGTGCGAGGGTGAAATAGAAGGCGCAGGCGCCGCATCAATTGTGATAAGAACAGTTGCGTCGGCAAAATTTCCATTGCCGTCACTGGCTGTGATTGTGTAGGTAGTTCCAGGATCAGTATCCGCAGGCGTGCCACTAATTACCCCGTCGTACATGTCCATGGTGAGGCCGATAGGAAGTGGCGGACTAACACTGAAACCCCCAAGAATTGATCCTGTAAAGCCGGTGCCAGTAAAAGTACTCGTCGACGAAATTGCAGAGCCTTGAGTCCCATTTAATGTTTGAGTTGCAGGTGAGATCGAAGGACCAGCAGCAACGTTAAATGAAAGGCTGGCACTTGATCGTGCGGCGATCTTGGAGGAACCCCCGAATTTTGTTGCCGTGAATAAGTAAGTCCCACTCGCTGTCGCAGTGGCCGTCCCCGAGATCTCGCCAGTGCTCGCATTGAGCGAAATACCTGTTGGGAGAGCCGGGCTTACTGTCCAGTCATCCACGGCAGTTGCAGCACCGAAGGTGGCAGTCAGAGTCGTTGTGAATGGGGAATTGACCGTCGCACTCGGTAGTGAAGTTGTCGAGATGTCAATGTATTCGATT
>Ga0222673_1000722_pt1 | contig 13171 bp, 14 predicted proteins | sample AntAcemetagen801_FD_179845 | JGI IMG/M metagenome (GOLD analysis project Ga0222673, IMG submission 179845) | Saline water microbial communities from Ace Lake, Antarctica - #801 | ecosystem: Environmental > Aquatic > Non-marine Saline and Alkaline > Saline | place: Antarctica: Ace Lake...
ATAATCAACGCGGACACTCTTCCATTGGTGATGTTCCTCCAACACGAGTCTATAAAACAGCTGCTTAATGATTAAGATCAAACGAAGAAAACCAAAAACGCTGTCCTAAGAACCTAGACCACCTCAATAGGAAGAGTATCGGCCAGAGTATTGACTAATAATCTAATCTCATTAGAAGCAGCGAATCAAGCATTTTATCGGGGTTCAATCAGTGCGGTTTATGCAAATAGTGCCAGTTTTAGTGTTAATTATACATATTACAACGAAATGGGTGGGCTCTATAACCCCGGTCGAAATGTATCTGCTATTCGAACGAATCTATTTACACCTTTTCGAGTTGGAAATTTCCCCCTGTTTCTGAGATGGTCCTATTCAAACGATCAGAGGGAGGTGAATACCGTACATCGATATCGCGTGGATTTGAACTCTCGATTGGGACGTGCAAACATACGGATAGGATATCGGGATTCTCAAATTGATAGAATTATCCCAAAAATTACATCAACGTCCAGAATTTCAATGGCAACCACCTACAATTTTGGAAGATCGAGAGAAATTCCGGTTGTATTTAGAGGGCTGTTTGTAGGTACACAATTAAATTTTGTACCGGATCGTCAGAGTATTGAAGACCTTGAATTGCAATTTAGCAGAAATATATTCCAAACCGGCCGATTTCAGCTTTCTTATGGACGAAATTTCGTTGGTAATTTTAACCTCATACGTTTCAGTCTATCGCTGGATTTTAGAAATTTCAGAAGCAATAGCGGTGTTCGAAGTACTCCGGTAAATAATACGATCACTCAAACATTTAGGGGTTCTGTCGGTTTAGATTCAAATCACAATCGGATACTTCCCTTTAATCGTCAGCAGGTTGGACGTGCCGGACTGGCAGTGAGAATGTTTGTAGACAATAATAACAATGGAACGTTTGATGATGGTGACGAATTGATCCCGGAAGGAACCATTAATGTAGAAAGGGCGGGAGCCACACGTTTTTCAATGGGTGGAGTCAATTATATATCCAATTTACAAGCTTATCGCAGATATAATGTCGTTGTGAATAAAGCTTCTGTGAATAATCCGCTCTTGGTACCGATTACTGAACGATTTTCAATCATTACAGATCCAAATCAATACAAATTGATTGAGATTCCATTCTATGCTTCCGGAATCATCGATGGAATGGTTTATCAGATATCCGAAGATTCTAAAGTCGGATTAGGCGGTGTGAGGCTCTATCTAGTACAGGTAAATCAATTAGAGGGTGTTAGCCCGTTTCGCGAAGAACTGCGCACGTTTGCTGATGGTAGTTTTTACGCTTTTGAAGTACCACCGGGCGACTATGAGATCAGGGTCGACCAGTCTCAACAGGATTTTTTGGGTGTAAAAACCGATCCTGATGTACTCGAGTTGACGGTTCGGGCATTAAGCGAAGGTGATTTTGTAGAGGGTCTAGTCATTAATTTGATCCCAACTGATCCATTCGAAGTATTGGAAGATCCTGATGAAAATACGGAAGATGTATCTGAACAGATTCCGGATACGACGGAATTGCAACAAAAAGAGTTTATGGCAATAGCTGACGAGGATTCTTTAAGAGAATCTGAAAGTGAATCAGATGATGAACAGGTAGAATGGGTCGCAGATATTTCAGAAGTTGATTCGGTATACACATCGGAAGAAACTTTACAGGATGGTGTGGATTCATTGGAAGAATCTCTTCAATCTGTAGAGAACCTTACGGAGAGTGATGTGGATTCATTAATAGCAGAAGAAGCCACTTCTATTGAAACTGAGGATTTGGAGGATTCCATCAATGAAACCGAATGGGTCGGGGAGTCTATAGCTGAAGCGTTGATTGATGAGGATTCAACTGAAATCATAAGTGATGAAGAACTTATTGAGCAAGCATTCGCAAATACAGAGTCTGCAGATAATGAAGATTCTTTAGAAATTGAGGGATTGGATGAATCGTTAATTATGGATCCAAACCAAGAGAGAACTATCTCTGATATTGAGATATTTACCCAGGATGCAAGTTGCCGTTTCAGTATTCAGATGGCAGAGTATCGATCTCTTGAAGAAGCCTTTAACGGTGCCAACCGATTTGAGAGAGAGACCGGTTTAGCGTTTCAAATTTATTCTGCCGGACCCCAATCTCCTTTTACAATCCGAACTTCTGAAGAATCTTATTTTGGAGAGGTTTTAACGACTTTTAATGAGCTATTGGCCGGAAATCCGTCTCAAAAACCGGCAATTATTACGAAATGCGCTGAAAATGAGGAAACGAGTCCACTTCGATACTTGATACAGTTGGCTGCTTTTTCGAGTGAGGAAAATGCTGAAAGTTTCAGGGATGAGTTAAGAGATCGTTATCAAATTACATCACGGCTTGATCTATCAGGCGGTTCATTAATCAGGGTACAAGCAGGGCCTTATGAAAATAGAAAAGAACTGATTGATGCATTCAGAACATTGGCTCAGGATACTATTTCACCGGGTATGTTTATAATGGTTGATCCATCTTCCTATTACAAGATGAGTCAGGAATTCCGGTTACAAGTGGGTGTATTTAACAATACTCAGGATGCTGTAAGGTATGCTTTTGAGATCAGTGAAGCGTTTAATATTGACACATTTCTAATTATGGATGGATCCGCTGTCAAAGTAATGGTGAATAAAAATTATGAGGCCTGGGATGATGCATTCCGTGATTTCACCCTTATATCTTCCTATGAAAATGCTAATCAACCTGCTATTCACCTGTCAGAACAAGAGTAGTGTGAATACCCTCCCCACTATTTATCCTTTAGACCGCTACAGATAGATAATGGTTGCCGTTTGTCTATTACCGGAAGACGGTGAACCGGATTTCTTTTGATCCCCAATCAGGTAATGTATCCTCACCTTTCCGGTATTGCTATCTATTTTTTCAATATTGGTAACAGTATAGGACGAGCAATCATTTTCTGAAGAGCAACTGCTTATACCGTCATCTGTGATAATCTCAGTCTGGGAAGGGTAAGTAAGGACAAACTCCTTAAATCCGATTTGATAACTATTATCTCCGCTAGTAGCCCGTACATTCTGAGACAGATGATCCATAAACAGACTACCGGGCACCACTTCAACGTTCACATCCATCACTGAAACAGACTGTTTCTCCGAATCACTTTTAGGAATCGGATCTGAACTGAATAACAGTAAAAAAATAAGCGCTAAACCCATGTGATTAAATGAGAGAGAGTAAATGTAAGAGAAATTAATTAGAGGAATCTAATACTTTTTTAATAAAGTGATTATCTAATTCAAATCAAAGTTATTTAATTACATGTGATGGATTAAAGTACACCTTTGAGAGAGAAGTAGATAGACATGTAGGTGATAGGTAGTGAGGTGAGGGCGTCGGGTCGCTTTGTTGAGAGAGTTAGGAAAAGGTTTAAAGGTATACGATTTCTGCTATTTGATTACCTGAGTAGAGTCCATCTGTAAAATTTTGATCCCCACCGGCTGAGAATCCAAGTGTAACTAGGCCGTTTGCATCACGGGTTTCTGTAAGTATTGAAGTCATCTCAACACTTTCTATTCCATTTATCATTTGAATCGTGTCTAGTGCAGAAATAAGAATTGTGTTCTCTTGGTCATGGGAAATTGAAAATGTCGCAAAAATTAAATCTGTTGGATTTTCTTCATTAAAAGAGATCAGATCATTTTGGTTCATTATAACTGAAGAACCATCTACAACTTCTACGGTTACATTCATAACAGCGGTTGCAGTGTATTGAGCGTTAGCCTGCATGTTTGCCAACGAGATGGCGGTGATTGCTAAAAATTGTAGGATTGTTTTTGCTTTCATTTTTACTCAAGGTTGGGTAAGCCTGGATTGACCACCTCTTTATCTTGTCCTCAAGTATAAAATATTAAGAAATCTTAATATATCAAAATAGAAATATTAAAATATTTTAATAATACATTAATAAAACTAGATATCTTAATATTTAACAATAATATAGAAATATTAAAAATTAATAATATTTTAAAAAAAAATATTATTCTTCAATATAAATTCCATCAGAAATGCCATCGATCACTATTAAAACGATCGAAGGAGAGGTGCTGATGGATTACTGATAGCTAAGGCAAGATTTTAGATAAATTAAACGAATGATAATGCGATCCTTACTGGGATCTAATTTTAAGCAGGTTATCTATCTGAACCTGTTGATTAAAATCATTGATCAATTTTTCTTTTTATCATAAATAGATTTCAAATCTTCAAAACTGAAATCAAGCTGATCCATATCTTTAAAAAGAAGGGGCAATTTCATACTGACAAACTCTCTTCGTTTTTTCTCTTTGACAATTTCAAATGCTTTTTCTTCAACGAAATAACCAACACCCCGTTGATTGTATAGAACTCCCTCCCCCTGTAGATCTTGAAAAGCACGAATAGCGGTATTTGGGTTGACCTCCATTTGAACTGCAATTTCTCTGACAGATGGTATTCGATCACCGGACTGCCATTTTTTAGTCATGATCTGATCACAAAAGAAATCGATAATTTGTAAATAAATTGGTCGGTTTTCATTAAAGTTCATTACACCACCTGCTGCTTTTTTTGTAAAACATACGTAAGCAAGAGTGCTGTGGAGGTAATGACCCATCTGGAGAGTTCGTCAAACAGTGATGTTGGATCAGAGTTGATGAATTCAAATGTGAATTGATCTAACCCCAAAAAGGACATGTATAACCACCCTAAAATAGTCCAGATAAAAAGAAATGAGATCATAAGCACGATAAAGGCTACGATCGTTTTAAGAAAATTGTTTTTTCTAAAATAGATTGCACCTAAAAGAAAGAGGCTGTTTAAAAAAAGATAGTTAAGAGCATATTTACCCGTAGTCTCATCAAATGGGTTGTATATATTAAATCCAATTGATGTACCCTCAATCATCATGATTATAAAAGAAGATAAAAGTGACATTAAAAAAATAGCGGATATTGTAACCAGTAAGAATACAGGCATCGTTAAAAACCACGCTGAGAGAAACTTTTCAGTAGAAGTAGCAGGTAATGTTAAGGATTGAAATGCAGTAGATGGTGTTTGCAGTTCCTGAAAAATATCACTGGTTAGTAATAACCCCCATAGCATAAAAATAAAGAGTGTTGCAGGATGAAAATTCTCAATACGAATTTCTCCGGTTTCGCTTGCAAAAAAAAGTGTGGGCACCACCCAGATCACCAATAAAATCCCGGTGGAGGCTAAGAGACCCATCAACCATTGCCGTTGGTTTAATACAAAAGATCTTTTACATAGATGAAAAAATCGGGAGATTGAGAATGCATTTGTAGGTTCAAGTTTGTTCATGATATTCCTCCATTTTGAAAGATTCGGTTGATATTCTCAGGTTGTTGAATAATACCGTTGAACAATAATTCTAAGTCGATCAGAGAGTCAGTATCTCCTGATTGTTTTGTAGTGATTGCAGCATGTCCACCCAAAATCTCTTCGCTATACAAGACGGAGCTTGAATCATCAGATTTTACCTTACTAAAAGTGAGCTTATTTCCGATTGATTGAAGAGTTTGGTCAAAAATGATATCTCCGGAATGTAGCACTGTGACTCTATCAATGAGTGTATTTAAGTCTCTTACCTGATGTGTTGATATCACAACACAACGGCTTTCCATATCAGCCGCAGCCATAATTTTTCGAAATTGACTCTTTGACGGTATATCCAATCCATTCGTGGGCTCATCCAATAACAAAAGAGAAGCATTACTTGCCAATGCAAGTGCAATCATAAATTTCTTTCGTTGTCCATAAGACAACTCAGTTAAATTTTTACCCGTATCAATTTGAAATTCTGCCAAAATTTGTGACATATATTCAGAATCAAAATTGGGATAGAATGGAGCCTGAATATTGATGTAACGTAAAGCATCCATTTTTGGAAGATCAAATTGCTCAGGCAGGATAAAAAGATCACTCAATACCTCGGGCAATCTCTCTTTGGCAGCAGAATCATGGATCAAACACTGTCCAGATTCAGGAAATAACATACCGGAGATAAGATTTAACAACGTTGTTTTGCCGGCTCCGTTCAGACCAAATAGTCCATACGTATTTCCTTTTTCAAGTTTTAAATTCAACCCTTTGAATAGAGGTGGGTTCTTTTTAAAAGCAAACGATAGATTTTTAATTGTAACCATGGGAGAGTTTTTAGTTCAGTTGTACTGTGTCAGTATACTAATACAGTAATTAAAGTGCAATACAGATTTATTTGAAAAATAAAACAAACGTAGTTGCACCGGTGCAAGAATTACCAAAACAACTGCTTACCCGAGCGGTAACAATATGATATCTTCGAAATCCAACTCTACTTCTTCAAGAATAGGTTCAGCAATCTCAACAATCTCATCATCAGAATAGTCACCAAGTCCTTCCAGCTCTACATAAAGAATGTCATTTAACTCATCTACACTATAACGGGCGTCCGTTGATTCAAAACTCTCTTTTAAAATCTTTACCAAATATTCGACTTCTTCTTCCCATTCGTTTATTTGTGATTCATTTGTTTCATTCATATGTGAAAATCATTCATTAGATTTAAAGAGAATTTTAGTCATCAGCCAAAAACAGAAATGCTTTATTTAAGGTAAGGAAAACTGCTGATATCCAATAGATTAGAAAAAGCACACATGTACTCTATTATTAATTTTATAATACCTTTTTTAAGATGAATCCCTCAATCCAAAAATTAATCAATATTGCCCAAAAAAAGGAGCGCCTGATCATTGGACTCATGTCCGGAACATCATTGGATGGATTGGATATTGCACTGTGCAGATTGAGTGGAAACGGTCCGGATACCTCCGTTGTACTTGAAAGATTTATCACAAAACCCTATACCCCTGAGTACGCAGAGGCATTGAAGGTCATTTCATCTGTAAGCCATGTACCTCTATCTGAAGTCTGTTATCAACATACAAAAATAGCTGACCTCCATGCGAACTGGATATTGGAGGCTTTAAAGGAGTGGGGAATTCCGGCATCCGAAGTGGATTGTATCGCAAGTCATGGACAATCGATCTATCATCTGCCGGCCAGAGATCAGAAAAAAAGGAGTCATCCTTTAAACAGTACGTTTCAAATCGGAGATGGGGATCACATTGCCGTTAAAACCGGTATTTTAACAATCAGTGATTTCCGCCAAAAACATACAGCAGTGGGCGGTGAAGGGGCACCCATGGCAGGACTGGTTGATGAAATTCTATTTCGACATCAAACAGAATCAAGAGTGCTGTTAAATATAGGAGGAATTGGAAATTTCACCTACTTGTCAAGCAGAGAAGAGGCTGAGAAAAATATGTTCACAACAGATACCGGTCCCGGAAATACTCTTATTGATAAACTCACACAGCACTACTTCAATCAACCGTTTGATACAGATGCAAAACTGGCAAAATCAGGTTCGATCGAAAAGGAGCTCCTCGAAGTGATGCTTTCAGATGTCTGGTTTGATCAAAATCGGACTAAAACAACCGGACCAGAATATTTTAGCCTCGACTGGATAAAAAAATCTGCCCAAAAAATTGGAATGGATACGAATGCTGTGCCGCCGCAACATTTGATTAGAACGGTCACAGAGTTATCCGCTATATCCATTACAGATAGCATCAAACAGCGTATTTCTGCCAATAAGGAGGTCGTTATTTATGTAAGTGGGGGCGGGGTTCATAATCCACTGCTTATGAGAAGAATCAGAGAACTACTTCCAACTTATCAGATTCACAATTTTCAAACATTAGGAATGGATCCGGATGCAAAGGAGGCTCTCCTTTTCGCTGTGTTGGCCAATGAGATGCTTACAGGTGAGGGATTTTTGATGTCAGACTTGACAAACGACAATCATTCCGACCGCGTTAATTTCGGGAAAATATCATTTCCTCAATAACCGGAAGAAAAACTTACGAATCAGAGACCCATTCGATGAGCCTTTCCAGTTCTGATATGAGCTGTTCCCGAATAGGCATCGATACCTTATAAATTTCCATCTGCTTTTGAGCATAGTCCAAACGCCCCTCTTCCGTTTCGATTCGTATAGGATCCAAACCAAATGCTCGTACATCATAAGGACTTGCCTGCATATCCACTTGCCTGGCTTCTACAGCGTTCAAAAAGGCAGTGCGAAGCAATTCACCTGAAACCCAGGGATAGAGCTTAAAAGCCCATTTATAGAGGTCCATATTTGTATGAATGCAGCCGGGTTGCTCCATCTCTTCAAATTGGTCCCGATCCAGTTTATTTTTGTTTAACGGTTTGGCACTGTCGGTAAAGAACCGGAATGCATCAAAATGGGTGCACAACAGGGGTCTTGATTCAACAAACTCTTCAACCTCTTTATCAGATAGTCGAAGTGGGATCTGCTCATGACGCACATTTTCAGCTCGATATACCATCGCCCACTCATGCATGCCAAAACAGCCAAAGAGCGGTTTATTTTGAGCCGATCTCTTTAACATCTGTACAATCCACTCCGCAGACCTGACTCTCTTATCAGGCAATAAAATTGGATTCAAGAATGCACGGCTCTTCTCTATCATTAATTCAGATAATTCAGGCAGCATTTCCGGATCACTAAATTGAAGAGACCTGCCAATACCCGGCGACCATCGTTTTAAATGAGCCGGCCGAAAGGGATAGTATTCAAAAAGAAAGTCCAACACAGGATCTTTGAGTTGCCTGGATCTCTTTTCAAGATATGGATCTAAAATGTCACCCAAATGAGTTTCGTGGTCACTCTTTTTAGAGAGCCAAACTTCTTCAGGATATTCTATTTCGATTATTGAACTTTCTACGGTTTTACTTAACATACTGCAAAATATCATTCTATTTGGAGTGATGGTAATGAATATACAATGTAATTTTAGATCATTATTTTAAGATCATGTTGAAAGAGATCTTTCATTTTATTCTTCATCTGAGGCTGCACTATCAACTGTTCATCCTATCGGGAGGCTTTCTGCTGGGTGGCCTGATGGCGGATCAGATGGATACAAATCAGTTTTGGTACCAATTTATAAACGTGCACATATTGCTGTTTGGCGGAGCAACCGCCTTTAATTCATATTGGGATAAGGATGAAGGACCCATCGGTGGCCTCAAGAACCCACCTAAGATGACAACGTGGATGCATCACGCCTCCATCCTACTGATGTTTTCAGGATGGATTTGGGCCTATACAATCAGTACTCCTTATTTTAGTTTCTATGGTTTCAGTCTCCTGCTATTTTGGCTCTACTCCACCCCACATGCCAGATGGAAGGGGAATCCTCACCTGAGCATGATCGCCATTGCCGTGAGTACAGGTGCCAATTCTACACTTCTTGGATTTTGGGCTGCAAATGGAGCGTTTTCATTGGGAATTCTGTTTGCTTCAATAGGAGCCTCATTGGTGTTATTGAGCCTCTATCCGGTCTCTCAAATTTATCAAAGTGAGGCTGATCAACATCGCGGAGATCACACTTTTTTTGGTAAATATGGATTGACCGGTGTAAAACGGTTTTTCAATATCAGCTACCCGATAGGTTTGTCTGTATTATCTGTATCTTTGATGAGTATTTCACAGATACCGGGCTTATTCCTCTTTTTTACGGGAATGGGCGCTTATTTATATCTATTGAATGCTGTAAATAAACTGAAGGGTTTAGAAATTGAGTACGAAAATGTGATGAAAATAAAATTTATTGCATCACTATCATTTGTACTTTTCTTACTGACAGCCAATGCAATCAAATATGAATGGATTGGACACACTTTTTTAGCAAATTATTTTTAAAAAAAATGATGTCTCATGACTGAAGTAAAAGTCACGATTATCAACAGAAGCGTTATAGAAAACGCATATACCTACGATGAGTACAGAGAATTAATCAACGAACTCTTGTTAAAGGGCAGGACTACCGGAGAGAATCACTCTGAAGCGATGATTCATTATACAAATATGAATTCTCACCGAATGAGAAGGATTGATAAGAGAATCGAGTTGATGGATTCTTTAAATGAGCGTTTGGATAGAGTGAATAGAAATATGATATGGTTAGTATTAACAGAAGCATGGTGTGGAGATGCCGCACAAAATCTGCCGATCATCCAAAAAATAGCGGAACACTCACCAAAAATTCAGACGCGTTATATTCTCAGAGATGAAAATCTGGAAATTATGGATCTGTTTTTGACAAATGGCAGAAGCCGTTCGATTCCTAAATTAATCTGTTTGGACTCTCAAACTCTTGAGATATTGGGTCATTGGGGGCCGCGTCCGGCAGGAGCAGATCAACTATACAATGAGCTCTCTCAACAAGAACTTCCATATCAGGAGGTTTCTGAGAAACTACACAAATGGTACGCTGATGATAAAACCAAGAGTGTTCAGAGTGAATTTTTAGGACTGCTTGATGTGTGGGAATAAACAGATTATATCAATAGTATGCTCTCACTTTTAAAGGGGGAGGGTAAAGGAAATAATCATGTCAGATTCAGACTCTTTTTACAGACATATAGCTCAAACCAGCAGCGAGCCAATGGGGCTCGAAATCGACTACGCGGAAGGGTGTTCAATCTACACAAAGGATGGTAAACAGTACACGGATTTCATATCCGGCATAGCCGTGAGCAGTTTGGGACACAGGCATCCCAATGTGTTAAAAGCCATTCGAGAACAGATCGACCGACACCTGCATGTGATGGTTTATGGTGAGTATATCCAAACAGCTCAAAGTAATTTTGCAAAGCTTCTTTGCGATCAGCTGCCCAAAAATTTGGATCGAGTCTATTTTGTGAATAGTGGTACGGAAGCCATTGAAGGTGCACTCAAGCTGGCAAAGAAGTCCACCGGTCGACAAAAGCTCATTGCTTTTCATAACAGTTATCACGGGGATACTCATGGTTCTCTCAGCGTAACCGGAAGAAGAATCTACAGGGATCCTTATGAACCTCTGTTGCCAAATGTATTTTTTTCAGATTTCAATAGCGATGACGTCTTGGATATTATTGATGAATCAACTGCAGCGGTTATTTTGGAGCCTATTCAAGGAGAGGGGGGAATCATCCCGGCCGAAAAAGAGTGGTTGCAGCGGGTTCAAAAAAAATGCCGGGATACAGGCTCACTACTCATCTTTGATGAGATTCAGACAGGATTTTTCAGAACAGGTTCACTTTTTTCATTTCAACAGTATGACGTAGTACCTGATATTCTCTGTCTCGCAAAAGCGATGGCAGGGGGTATGCCGATGGGTGTATTTGTCTCTTCGTCATCCATTTTTGAAGCATTTAAAGTGAATCCACCGTTGAATCATGTCACTACTTTTGGAGGCCATCCGGTGAGTGCGGCTGCTGCTTATGCGAATCTGAGCACTCTTTTAAGTGATGATTTTGAATCAAAAGCTTTTCACATCGAAAAAAAATCCCGGGAAATATTGACAGGTCCCGGCATTGTTGAACTTCGTGGAAGAGGAGCGATGCTGGGTTTAGAGCTTGAAAGTTCAGAGTTAACAGCAAAGGTAGTTAGGAACTGTTTTGATCAGGGAGTCATCTTGGGCTGGACATTGCACTCAAATTCTCTGATTCGAATTGCTCCCCCTTTAATCATCGATAATGAATTATTGACGGATACATTAAAGTTGATACGAAAGGCCATTCAAACGGCCATTCAAGATTAGATCCTGCTTTGCTTCATAAATCAGAAATCGGTAAAAAATTCCACATTACAATTTAAAGGATAGATATTGGATGATTTTCCCCTCTTTAAGATGCTTTTTTTCATAAAATGTCTGGATATTCAGTAACTCATCATCCGGCGCTTCTTTATAGACATCATTCATACGTCGAACAATCGTACAGCCCTCTTCACGTAGTGTATCCAATGTATAATTGAATAAGATCAGGGAGTCAGTTTTCAGATTAATGATACCGTCAACTTTCAATAATTCCCGATAAATAGCTAAGAATTTTGGTGAGGTCAGACGCTTCGATCGCCTTGGCTTTTTTTTGATATAAGGGTCCGGAAATGGGATCCATATTTCATCCACTTCATCCTTATCAAAATAGTAGTGAAGATGGTCGATGAACATTCGAATAAATCGAACATTTGTCAGCCCTTCATCGAGCGCAATTTTGGCACCGTTCCAAATACGCGGACCTTTAATATCAATCCCGATAAAATTACGATCGGGATATCGTCTGGCCAATTCTATTGTATACTCTCCTTTGCCACACGCCAGCTCAACGGTTATGGGATTCTGATTTTTGAAAATGTCACTTTTCCAGATTCCTTTAGTACGTTTACCTTCATCCAGATCCGTATATTCGATTACATTTTCAAACCGGGCGACGTCCGCAATTCGCTTGATCTTATTTTTGTTACCCAAAATATCCCGGCTCGTTCCCCTTTTTCCATTTGATATTACAGCCAACACTCGGTGTCTGTATTTTAGGAGGCTTTTCCCCATTTAACAGTAGATCCGTAGCTTCCCGAAGATCATTACCGGAGGGTGTTTTGCCGTTACCGGGCCTGGAGTCGTCAAATTGTCCTCTGTAATAGAGCTCTACATTTTCATCAAACAGAAAAAGATCGGGTGTACAAGCAGCTTTGTATGATTTGGCTACTTCCTGAGATTCATCGTAGAGATAGGGGAATGTATAACCATACGTACGTGCATCCTCTTTCATCTTTTCGGGACTGTCATCAGGGTAGTTATCTACATCATTTGAACAGATTGCAACTACATTCACCCCCTGTTCCTGATAGTCGTAGGCATAACGAGCCAGCTCTTTTTTGATTAATTTCACATAGGGACAGTGATTAGAAATAAAAATGACCAAAAGTCCCCGGCCATCTTCAAATGTATCGAGAGCCACTTTATTGCCGGATATTGTATCCATGAGTGAAAATGAGGGTGCTTTTGTGCCCAATTCTAACATCGTTGAGTTTACTGCTGCCATGATCTAAAACTATATTGAGTAGCGATTATAATTACCTTTAAATCAGTAGTGTCCGGTTAAATTTTACTATAGGCAAGTTAACGAACCATTTGGATATATAAAGCTTGTTTTATGGCTTTGCGTCATTTAGAACCCCTCCCTATTGGAATAACATGAGCTGATCGG
>Ga0222673_1000730_pt1 | contig 13091 bp, 21 predicted proteins | sample AntAcemetagen801_FD_179845 | JGI IMG/M metagenome (GOLD analysis project Ga0222673, IMG submission 179845) | Saline water microbial communities from Ace Lake, Antarctica - #801 | ecosystem: Environmental > Aquatic > Non-marine Saline and Alkaline > Saline | place: Antarctica: Ace Lake...
GAATTGGAAGCGACCAAGAAGTGACCATAGCTGGCGAAAATATCACAAGCGGAACAGTAGCCGATGCAAGAATAGCGAGTACAATCGCAAGAGACAGTGAACTTTATACAGCAACAAATGCCTCTGCAGACTTACAAAATAGTACCATCCTCAGAGTTGGAAGCGACCAACAAGTCACAGTAGCAGGAGAAAATATTACAAGTGGCACAGTAGCAGATGCACGAGTAGCAAGCACAATTGCAAGAGACAGCGAACTACCAATAGGAAACTGTGGAGATGGAACTGTTATACAAAATACCACTTCAGGCGGAGTTGAATGTGTAGCAATAATAAGCACAAACAACCTCACAGGAGCAGGAACAACAAATGCAATCCCTAAATGGACTGCAGGAGCTACACTAGGAGATAGTATCGCAGAAGAGACAGGATCCAAAATAAGTGTAGCTGGGGAAGTTAATGCAACACGATTCAATGTCACAATAAATGACTTTGCAATTGTTAATACAAAGACCACAAACAGTACTGCAGGAGCAATATTTGCAGCATACAACGACGAAGCAAATACAGGGATTGTTATGACATCACGAGGCTCAGCAGTAACAGGGGAAAGAGTAAATGTAACAAAAGCAGGCCTTAATCACTTATATGGATTTGGCGGTCCTCTTGCAATAAGCACATACACAGATGACAATGTTTACTTCGGAGCAAATGACAACCAAAGTTTTTACATAGATTCAACAACAAGGAATGTTTATTTCCTGCAAGATATGTTCCAACGAGGAAAAGACGTGCTCGATGTAAGCGGAATTGACGGAAGCAACATCACAAGTGGCACGGTGGCGGACGCAAGAATAGCCTCTACAATAACAAGAGACTCAGAAGTCCCAAGTTTAGAGACAGACTCACTAGCATTAGGAAAAGGATATATATCCAAAGTGCTCAATGATACAACACCAACACTAGGCGGACATTTGGATGGAAATGATAAGAACATCACTGACGTACAATACTTGCACGTTAAAGGGAACTCAAGCATCGCAGGGCTAAATATAACAAACAACGGAACACACTACTGTATTGGAGCGTGTTAAATGGGCCTACGAATTTATTTTGCTTCTTTATTTAAGAAACTAAGGGACAATCCAAAAACTGCACTAAGTGGTGGAGTTGGTGTAGCTGGAATGATGTTTTTTATTTATGCAGCAAGCTTAGGTCTTATTGATATAACAGGATACTCTGGAGACGTGGTCTGCGCAGGAACAGAACTAGACCCATGTTACGCATATCTCAACTTCACAGTAGGAGACGAAGACCTTTTTGTTTATCCTGTAGACTATGATCCTTGGGGAAGAGAAACAATGTTTGATTTTAGCCCAGCAGTAAAGTCATGGGAAATACAACGGTCATGGGGACAAGGGTGGAGAACCATACCCATGTCCAGAGGTTGCACAGGAACATGGTGTGGAGGAAAGGCAGGCATCAAACTAAACACATTCTCAGTCGTTTATAGGGCAAACAAATCCTACGAGATAAGAGCAAAGGTACTTAAGAACAATCCTGCAGACAATATTAAATGGGGATTTGGTTTTGATAGCAAAGGAATCCCCCATCAAATAGAATCAGATTACGTAGACCCAAGATTCCTCCCATCAGAGGGAGTAAATGCATACGAAATGGTATTGGAATGTAAGAATGTAACTAGCAAAGAATACATCTTTAGTCAAGAAGAAAAAGAAGTGTATGATTGTAATAGTATAGATGGGCACTGTATGGTTGGTAATGCGTCTTGTTATAACCCCTCTTGCGCATTAATTAATGCAAGTTACGTAATCAACAATTTAGAAAATGTTACTAAAGAAGTATGTGAAGAAGTTGGTGTGAAAAAAGATACTATTGAACTTAAATACTCTTCAAGGGAGTTAGCTTACCTTCGTACTGATGATGTATTATGTAAATGGGAGTTGTCTAGTGGTGGAAATAATTTAAAGAGTAGAGCTCCAGAGTTTAGAACTGTTTGTCGTTCAGGTGAAGATAATTGTGAATGTGTTAATCTAACAAAATCATTAAGTCTTAAAAGTTCATTAAGGGTGGAACCATGAAACAATTATTATTATTATTATTATTATTATTATTACCAGTAGTTCATGCTGGGTTTGAAGCTTCTCCTGAAACATTTGTTAAGACTGTAACAAGTAGTGGTAGTTATACAGGTATAACAGGGGCATATGTTAGTATTAATACCACTTGGAAATTGTCTAGTATTACTGCCTTATCAAATCAAATTAGCTCATTTGGTGACACTCATGCCCAGATTTTAGATGATGGTGGTAGAGTTCAGTGTGAAGCATCATGGAGTGGAGCATCTACTGTAATATGGTCCGATTTTAATTGTACTGTATTCCAAGCAGCAGGGAATTATTATATTGGGACTTATAAGGGATCTGATAGAAGATATGAATTAGATGGTTTAGTAAGTTATCCATACGAATCTACGTATCAAAAAATTATTAATTCATTTAGTCCAGATGCTAATAATGGTAATTTTACTACAAACTTGCAAGGTATCCAGAATTGGACTATTGAATTTGAAGAAGCATCATCACCTTACTTTGACAATACTACCTGGATAGTTGATTCAGCTTACTTGAATAGTACTGAGTGGAGAAATGGGTATAGTAATTATGTATATACAAAAGACAACACCCCAACAATCACAGTGAATATAGCAGTCGCTTCAAATGTAAGCATAACAACTTCTAATTTAAACTACACTGCAGCAGTGGGAGCAGACGCAGGAGCAAAATGTGCGACAACAGACACGACAACCCATACATGCACTCTACCAGCAAGTTTAGAGCTAGTAAATGGCGAACAATGTATATATATGGCAATAGCAGGAACAACGGACGCAACAAGCACTAGCGGGTGTCTGAGTATTAACTACAACCCCTGCAAGATAATCAGCGGAGAAGATAATGAAATCCCTTGCGATTGTACAATCACAGACAGCACAACAGGCGGATTTGATTTAACATTGACAGGAAGCGGACAAGCAATAGCAGAAAAGGACTTAATGGTCAGTAGCCTTTATATGCCAAACAGTTGCTCAATAGCGTTTTATACAAATACAAGTTTAAGAGCAGGTGACTAAATGGCTCTCCGAGTAACACGATTCGACGAAGCATATTTTGACGATGGACACTTTGACGGAGATTACGGGAGCGACAACACCTTAATAGGAGTGGACGCATTCCCAGAGGACGTTCATAGTGACGTGGACGAGATACTCCAGGAGTGGGGACAATGGTTCACCATAAACACATTGACAAAAACCACAGACTGCATGGGGGACATCACAGCAGAAACAGCAACACCCCACAAAGCAAATGGAATCGTGCAGGACATAACAAGAAAGGATCTTAAAATTAATGAGATGGGACTATCAGTCGCAGGAAACATTAAGGGATTCTTTAAGAAGAAATACTGCTTTGAAGAAACCGCTTGGGAACCCGCAGAAGGAGAACTCCTCACAGATAGAGACGGAACCATTTGGCGAATAGAAAAAATAATCGGAGAGCGAAGAGTGAGCGCTCTTAATAATTACACTGCCTTTATTGTTTTGGTTCTTAAAAACATTGATATGGCAGGCTCAGAAGTATGAACTTAAGATTCTCATCAGAAGTAGACATTTATGGCGAAGAAGAAATAGTAGCAAAAGCCAGCAAAGCTTTATTCTATACAATGCTAAAAGGAAGGGAAATAGCAGTTGACAATGTATCCGTAGACCGAGGGGAACTTAAGAACAGCATAAAGATATACCCAATGTTGGCAGACCAAACAGAATACCTACTTACCGACGGAGTAAAATATGGAGTTCATCTTGAATACGGAACAGCTCCTCATCACCCCCCCATAGAGCCTCTTAAAGGGTGGGCAAGACGTAAGCTCGGAGACGAAAATGCAGCTTGGGTAGTTGCAAAGAAAATCGCCAAAGAAGGAACGGATGCTCATCCCTTTATGAGGCCAGCTTACATGCTAATGAAAGATAAATGGCTACCAATATACATTAATCGATTCATGGGCAGACCATAAAAAAGTTTAAAAACTCACAAGATTATTTTTAAATTGGAAAACTAACCGTCTTTCCATGCAGATCGCCCTTTTCCCCTTCGGGGGGACTGGGTTTTTTAAAGCCAAGAGGCAACCAATCCAAGAGGATGACATACATTGACCCAAAGTGGATACTTGTAGATTTTCTCAGACATAGGACTACTGACCCAAGAGCAAGGGCAGAAGCCTCAAATAGTAATTCGTTCACAGCAACAGCAGGACAAACAGACTTCTCACTCACAGCAACCACAGGAACAAAAGTGGCATGCATAACCGACGTTCAAGTGGACTCAGTAAGCAAAGATAAATGGGTGGATTATAGAATAGACTTCGAACTACAAAAAATTATATTTTTTACAGGGCTAACAATCGGACAGGAAGTGGATGTCACATTTAAGGAAGGATCCACAAACTGGATTTATGACGATAAGCCACAAGAGAGACTAAATAATAGTGCTTTCCCAAGAATAAATATAAAAGTTCTATCAGGACCAGGGAACAGACTAGGGCAATACAATGCACCAATTGAAGGAGTCCTACGAATTCAAGTAGACGTCTGGACAAAACCATCCTCAACCAGTCAAATATTTACAATCGACAGCCACAAGTACGCAGGGGAAAAACTTGCAAACTATTTGGCATACCAAGTAAAGAACGCATTCGCAAATAATGAAAGCGATTTATTCCCAGCATTATATGGATTCGATGGACTAGGAGAACCAAAAGACCTCCCATTTAATGACGAACTACAGTGCCACCATAAGGTAATTGAGTTCGATATACGAGGAATCAACCTCGGAAATGTTTAAATAGGAAAAATAATAAGAAAAATAATCTCCTAGCATTATGTGATAAGTGCCATTCAAAAATACATTTTCCTGACGGAAAGTTTGGAAAAAACAAGAGGTGATTCAAATTACATTTAATGAATATCAATTAGGGAAAAGAGAACAAATCTCACTAGGAAAAGAGACAGCTTACGGAACAGGAGTCACACCAACAGACATCCTAGGACTAAATGCGAAAGTATCAAGTCCAGACTTCAACTACGCATGGCAAGAAGTACTCAGTGCAGGAGCAGACACCAGAGCAGTAGAAAGCTTTGAGACAAGTCATAAAACAGCAAAATTCACAATGGAATTCACACCAGTGAATTGGAAATTTCTGCAATACGTAGGACTAGGAGTTGCGGACGCAGGAGGACCAGCATACACGCACACATTCACACTAGCGAACACGATACAGAGTTTCACACTTCAATGGGCAAAGAGACGATCAGCAGCAAACCATGTTATAACAGCAAAGGGGTGCATCATAACTTCTTTAAATATTTCAATCAAGAAACCAACAGGACAATCAGGAGAAGGATTTATCAAGGTAACAGCGCAATGCATCGCACAAGATTGGACACTAGGGACAACAGTCACAAGCATTTCAGCAATAACAGCTTCACCGTTTCAGTTCAGGCATTTTAAATTTACGCTTGACAACAACGAAATCACTGAAGTCAACAATGCAGATATAAACATCGATAACGGTGTGAACCCAGAGGAAAGCAGATACGCAAATGCAACACTTGACCAGAAGATGGGAGAACCAATCCCAGGCGTATTCAGAATTAATGGGCGTTTAAGTGTAAACACCAAAGACAGTACATACGACGATGCGAATGATACTGCAGCAGCAATAAGCAACACCAAGATGGAGTTTATTAGAGGAGCCAATGACGACATCGACTTCACATACGCAAACTTCATAATGAAGAGCGTACCTTGCCCAACCAATATGCCAGGGATTAACATGACGGAGATAGTATGGTCCGACACATTCCCCAGCAGTTTGGTAGCAACAGATAGCATAAGTACATACTAAAAGGGGGAATCAACTATGAAAGAGTGTTTTGTTTCAGAAGAGCTTGTCGATTTCACAATCGATGGGATGAAGTTTTCATATAAACCAATAACAGCAGGCGAAGAGAACGATTGGCTAGAGGATTACATAGATACCATTCCTGTGAAGAAGGAGAACGGCGATACAGTATTAATGAGGAAAGAAAACCTAGGGAAGCTCAACGAGTGCAAACTGCGGCTTATTAAGATGGTCCCTTGGGAAAAAGAAGAACTGCAAAAAATAACTGGAGTCAATAAGGAATGGGAAGAACTTGACAAAGAACAAAGGATCCTAGTTTTCAAAAAGTTAAAGCCTTTTATTTTCTCTCAAATTATAAAAGAGATAAGAAAGATAGACAACCCAGAAGAACCAAAAAACTAGCAAGGCTTATACTCGAGACCCAGGAAGATGACCAGGTCGAAATGACGCAGGGAGTTTTATTTTACCAAGACATGGCAAACGCATGGGACCATGGTATAAGCCCAGCACAATTCAGGAAGAGCAGGAAGTCGGACATGCAAGCCATAAAGATGATTAAATCAGCAATGTCAGCAAAGAACGAGATGAACCAAAAAGCAAGAGACGTCATGATGGAGATGAAAAAATGGTAGAAGTCGGAAGTGTATCAATCAAAGGATCCATAGATACATCCTCAATAGAGCAAGGAATAATGCGGATGAAGGATTCGTTCCGAGCACTAAGCGGAGATTTATCAACACTCGTTGGTCCGTTTCAATCCATCGACGGAAGCGTGTCCAGGCTAGCAAAAAGCATGATGACCGTAGGAACACTTGGAATCACAGCAATGTCAGGACTTGCAGCACTAAGCCCAGCAGTTGCACCAGCACTCGCAAAAATGCAGATTGGATTCAGGGAACTTTCTTTCACACTAGGCGACCAGTTAAGGCCCGCTTTCGACGCAGTAGCAAACGACTTAATACCAGCAATGGTTGAAGCAGTTAATATGAACAGCGGAGCAATCGAATCATTTGTGGGGACAGTAAGCGGAGCAATATCGGATGTAGGCAATTTAATCACAGGGAACCTTGACGAGATTAAAAACAAAGTCCCAAAGGCAGCATCACTTGGAGCAGCTATTGGATATAAATTTGGCGGACCTGCAGGAATGTTTGTTGGAGCAGCACTAGGACTAGCAGCAGGAATCGGCTCAGAACTAAGCATAGCAAGTGAGAGCATTGGCGGACAAGAGAACCAAGCAGCAATAGAAGACGCAATATTTGGCGGAACACCCTCCTCAAGTAGAGCACGACAAGGATACGACGGAAATGTCTTGGGTATAAAAAGTCATGTCGAAACAATCTCTGGCGGAATAGAACTTGGACAGGCTCTTCTTAATAAGATTATTGAAGCAATAACACGATCAAGACGAGTCAATACAGAATACGCAGATAAGAATGGTGTGTCAAGATGAGCATGAAGATAGAAAACTACGAAACATACAAAGCAGGAGTAAGTGCGGACACTTTCACATTCCCACATAACAGCAAAATATTCGACGACCAGATAGACAAGTTTATTGACCAAAAAGACTACGCATATAGCTTCAGTTATTTTGGAGTAACAAACCCACTCAAAAACAGGCGTATGATTTCTATAAGCGGTTTTTTTAATGGAAGCTCAAAGCTAACAAGTATGGCCTCATTACTAGAACACGCAAGAGACAACAAAGTGAAGAAACTATTTTTCACTTCAGACAAATTCTTGATAGGATTCCCAACACAACCAAAGAGAACCCACTCAGCAGGACGAACAAACTTCGTAGACTACGCAATGGGTTTTATAAGTCCGTTTGGAATACTTTTTGGGTCAACACAGAAATCAGGAGCAAGCTCAAGCTCAGAAGAGAACGAAGGAGACGCAGCAACACCCATAGAACAAATAACAGGGGGCGTGACAGAAGAACAAGTGGTCACAGTAAAGGATGGCAACGGAAATGGATTCACATTCACAGCAAGCGCATCAGGCACACTCACCGTTTATTTAATTTACTTGGTTGATTTAGGAGCGGACAACTTCTTCACAGAATACTACTACGCAACGGTAGGAAGCACAAAACAAAACCTAGCAGTAGCGGACAATTCAAAAAGCATGTTTATGACTCTTGCTGCAGGAGAAACTTTAAATACATTATTTACGTCGGGGACAATAACAAACATAACACCAACACTTAAGTTCCGAGACGGGTGGAACTGCGATTAAACATGGTGCTAATTGTAAATATCGATGGAAAAACCACACAATTCAACTGGGCGTGGTTTGAAAAAACAATTAATGGCATAGCAAATGCAGGAGCCTTCATCGGCGGAATAGATGCAACTTCTAGAGCAAAGATTGATACAGAAAAACAGATCCAAATTTATAGAGACGGAGTGCTAGCATTCCAGGGAGAAGTCTTTGCTCGTATGAGTTACCAGGGCGGTGGCGTACAGATAAAAGCGAAGGGAGACGAAGAAGAACTCTCAGAAGTAAAGTGCCCAGTAGATTCTGGAAAGAAATTTAAATTATACACAAGCACAAACGACCACACCATTTTTAGCAATTTAGTGACCACCATAGCGGGATGGAGCGTAGACGTAACAAACTCCTCAAGCCAAAGCGTAACGGCTTTTAAGACCTTCGAGAGCATGAGTATATGGGATGGAGTAATCAAATTAATAAAACTTAATAACAAGGACATCGGAGTAGATTATGGAACAAAAACACTCCTTTTATACGACAGCAAAGGAACACCAAGCTCATTCATATTTAATGAAGGCCAGAACTGCTCAGACGTAACAGAAGACAAAAGGAAACCAAAGGCATCCAAGGTCATAGTTTATGGAAAAGGAGATGGAGAGAACCAGGTGGTTGCAACTGCAGGAAGCGGAACACCAGTCATTGAAATCAGCGATAGGTCAATTATAAGCTCAAACGAGGCAAGTAGCAGAGCAACAAAAGAACTCGCACTCATAAGCTCTAATGTAAAGAACTATGAAGTACAGCCCTTTAATAGCACCCTAGCACTCGACACAGGAGACAGCGGGCTACTCAATGCACCAAGCGTGGGACTAAGTTCTGAAGGCGTGGACATTGTAAGATATAAATTTAAAGCGGAAAGCAATGGGAAAGAGCAGTTAGTTATTGAAGTAACAAACCCTGAGTACAGAGTAGCGAAGAAAAGCCAAGAAGAAGAAATCGCAGAAATAGAAGCGAAGAGGATCCTAGACCAAACAGCAATGCTAGGAAGCGGGAATCAGAACGTATTTGGCTCAGGAATTAACGCAAAGACAGACCAGAGCCTTAAAATAGGTTTTTATGTAAGCCCAACAGCATTCCAAGACGAGCAGGGGAACATGAACATCACCGCAATAAATGTCAGCTATGATATAGATCCCTTCAACAAACAAGTAGGCTCAGCGTCATTCGATGGAACAGACCCACAAGTCCAGAACAGCTCAGGAACAACTGGACCAGACTTAAGCGGAAGCATGGACAATCAAGACAATTATGGTGTCCCAGATTTAGCATCAGGTGGAAGGGCTAGCTTAAGCACAGGAGGAAGTACCAGTTTTGTGACAGCAGGGACAGAGACTGGATGGACTGGTGCGATGACCTTATTTACAGTAACAATATTAGCAGATGAAGATAATGAAGAAATGTTCTTAAGAGTTTATGACAGCACGAATGGAAACTACTACCCTTCCACAACAGGATTCCAGATGTTTAGTTATGGAGACTGGGATGGGACTTCTGGAGTAAGCAACGACTACGTTCCAATGGTGGCAGCAATAATGATTCCCGATAAAGTAACAAGCGCAACACTTGTACTCCAATTTAGAGCAGCCTCTAGCGGTTTTAATGGTGGAGATATATGGTACAATGTGCAAAGCTTTGGAAACCACAAACACGGATTTGCAAGTATGCAAGCAGATGATCACGAGCACCCAGACGGGTCCTACGATGTTAATGCATCAGACTTAAGCAACATAAGCATAGGGGACGACGTCGGCGAAGCAGAAATGGTTAATGCGTCCAGCGTCAATTTATATTTAGATTTTTGGAACGGTTCTTCATGGGACACTAAACACAGTATCCTAGATACAGAAGTGATAATCGACCAAGGAGTCGACATGAGCAACTCAGGAACATACCCAGACACAACAGGATGGTGGAGAGTAAGAGTGGAACCAATAACAGCAATACCAGACTACACTCAAGGAGTTGTAGAATTAATTAATTATATGGACAATAATTAGGAGGGAACAATGACTGAAATAGATATTGGATTCAAAATAAAGAGTATTAACGATGGTGGACTGAACAGACAAAGAGTCATTATAGAGTTCCTACACCCAGACACCAACGAACCAATCGAGAGAACATTCAGCTTTAAAAATAAAGACATGAGAAACGATAATTTTTTGGCAGACATTAAGAAATCATTAAGCGATGAATTCGATGAAACAGTATCATACAGGAAAGGCAAGTTCGAAGGAAAAACATACTACCAAAAAGTGAGCAGGTGAACAATGGCAAAAGACGAACCACTACAATACGAAATTAAAGATGTTTATGAAGAGGGCGGAAATATTAATGTCCTTGTCGAGACAGTTTACGGAACAAAGAAACTAGGATTCAGCATGGAAACAAAGAAACTAGACCCAAGAACAGATGAACCAAGGTACATAAGTCAAGTAGAAAAACATCTGGAACTTTTGTACGGTAACAAAAATAGGAAGAAGCAATCCTTGTCAAGCGACTTTATAGGCAAAAAAAGAACCATGGAGACAATAAAAGTCCCAGGTGGGCATCAATGAACAGAAAACTGAAGATAGCAGCAGTTATTATTATTGTCGCAATCCTTCTTTTATTAATAGGAGCAAAGGCAGGAAGCGAAGCAAAAGAAAAAGAAATCACAAATAAGATTCAAAACAGCGAATGCCTGCAGACAAAGACATTCACATGTCCATCAGGGGAGAAGTATTTATTTTGTGACAGATATGAAATCTTAATGGAGGGAATCAAATGATAGACACAACACAATTAATGATAGTAGTTTTTATGGGGAGTAGCGGAGTAATCAGAAGCGTAGTAAAGTGGGCAGAATTAGCACTACGAGACCATGTGGTCACTAAATTTGAATGGAAACAACTTTCTCAAACAGTTTTAAGAGTTGGCGCAATTAATGTAGCCCTGTTTTTTGGAGTAACCAAATGGGCATCATCTGCAGGAATCAATGTAGACCAACTAGCAGTAGCAGGAGCATCAGCAGCAACAGGGTTTTTATTCGATAAGATCCTCAGCGCAACACGAAAGACCGAACCCGTACGCAAATAAGGAGGGATACCTATGAGTATCGATGACAAGTGCCACCTAGAGCGAACAGACCTAGGAATGACCATAAGAACGGTTGCAAGAATCTCCGCTGGGTCAATATCTCAAAGAATCCGAGAGCAATACCGAACCCAGATAGTCAAAGAGATCCTAGGAACAGCACAATATGCCGACGCACAAAACTACATAGATATTTACGACAACCGATTTAAGGAGTTGGTGGAATATAAAAGTGGATGAATACAAAAGGCTAGACCTAGAAGAAACATTACGAGTAAGCACTGAGTTTGGTGGTGACCCTGTTTGTGGGTATCATAGAACTCCTGAACATGATGGGAAATATGTTCAAGGTTATTGTGCTCTTACAGGGAATCATTGTAGAAAGTATATGCCAGTGATTGAAGCAGATTGTAAGATTATAGCTAACTACTTTAAGACTAGAGAAATATTTGGAGATGATTGAAGATGAGTTTAACAAAAGACGAAGATATTAAAAGATTAGAAGGAAACCTGGGGGTTAAAACTACCCTAAACGATTTTGAACATTTTAAATTATGTAATGGAGTTGAAACAATGAATAAACAAGAGGTTTTTGGAAAATGAAATCCTCTACCCACTAAAGTAGGTAGTTTCAAAAAAACAAAAGAAAATGGTAAAAACAAAAATTCCTCACAAATGTGATTATTGCAATTGTCAATTATATTTAGAAAATAGAGTTTATCGGAAAGGTAAATATTATTGTAAAAAACATTGGAGTAAGAATGCAAGAAGCAGTAAAAAGATACATTCTTGAACAAGAAGGAAAAGACGTGTTTGAGTATTCTGTTTTCGGAAGTCCACAACAGAAGATAGGAAACTTTGTTCAAACAAAGTTAGGAGGTTTTTAAAATGTCATTAGAAATATCAACATTAAAAATATCAAACGAAGAAAGAAAGAAGTCCATTATAATGTCTGGAAAAGAATGTAGTTTTGGAAGTAAATCTATTTTTGATTGTCATTGTAATGATTGCCACAATCACATTATAGAATATCTTGGAAAGAAAAAAGGCGAAGTATATTTTTATGATGGAGATTTTGCCAAAACATATATCCAAGACAAGAAAGTAAAAATACTTAGTTTCAGTACTGATGAAGATGATGAGACAAGTTCTTGTGAATGTTTTATTAAATTATTTGATGGTGAAGGTGGTCAGTGCGAATGGATACCAAGAAGAGAGATTATGAATAATCTTAAAGAGGTATCAAAGTGAGCCTTGAATCATTTAGAGATGATTGTGAGAAATCTAAATTTTATTTTTTTATTTCTACTAAAGATTTTGATAAAAGAATAGATTGGGAAGGTCGTTCGGTTAAGAATATTGCTTTTGAAAGAGGCTTAGTTGATGAAGGTGAAAACAACTGTCCGACAAGATGGAGTGCTTATGGAACTAAGCACAAACCAGAGGTTGATAGATGTTTGCCTCTGGATAATAAACAAGAAGGAGGCAACGGCATTCCTCCCACTATTGAAATAGTGGGTATCCTGCCTAAAAGATTATGATAGATGACTAACTTCACACATCAACAAGGCTGTCCAGATTGTGGCAGTTGCAATATTTATGAGTGGAACAACGCAAGCCAATGCAAGAACTGCGGACATTCTTGGGAAATAGGATGGCTGAAAAATTAAGGTGCAAATAGAAAACTATATAAACTTCCTCATTAAGAATTCTATTAATTAATTTTTAATTAATTAAAAAAAAAAAAAAAGAAAGAG
>Ga0222673_1000732_pt1 | contig 13036 bp, 19 predicted proteins | sample AntAcemetagen801_FD_179845 | JGI IMG/M metagenome (GOLD analysis project Ga0222673, IMG submission 179845) | Saline water microbial communities from Ace Lake, Antarctica - #801 | ecosystem: Environmental > Aquatic > Non-marine Saline and Alkaline > Saline | place: Antarctica: Ace Lake...
AGGAGTTTCAGGTTTATCGGCAGGCTTATTAGTTAAAGTAGAAGAAGGAGTAGAAGTAGCAGGTTTGTTAGTTGAAGGAGGAATTATAGGAGAAACGGGAGGTGTTAGTCTATTATCTTGTTTCTTAGCCATATATTTACTATTAAATTATTTGCGACTTTGTTTTAGTAAGGCAGTGAGAACCATTTTCCTAACATCAGTAATATGGTCTATCTATACCTTACTTAATTTTATGAACTTACTGCGTGTTCGATTCGGACTGCGAAATTCTCATTCAATCGGATAGCAACAAAAGTAGCTTTCCAACCTGAAGTAGAACGTTGATCCAATGGATCGGCAGTACCGGCTGAACCTAAAGGCTTTACAATATTCTTTAAAGCTGCTCCAGAGATTCTTGAAATACCATAATACTCTGCAGCCAAAATCATTGTTCCGTGAATATCAATAGAGCCTGCGCCTGAAGATGAGAAGATTTTAGCATTAGTAGTCATAATAAATCTTACATCGTCCATAGCTCCGACTTCACCTTCCATTACACCATTTTGTGAAGCGTACTCTTGTACAGGAATCCAACCAGTTTCGTGCTTTAAATCATAAAGAGTATTTTCTGTGATAATACCAACAAAACAAGCATTGATAGGAGAAGTGTTAAATCCAGTTGAAGGATTAACCATTCTTGTCATCTTCATTGCATCGTTGTTTTGAAGTGTACGTACAGCTTCTCTAATCTCTTGTCTATCCAACTTCATTGAAGCGGTAGTAAGTATTCTACTACCTCCAGTTGAAGCATACTGAACAGTTGTGCCTGCGACTATAACATCTCTAGCTAACTGATCAAGAGAATTACCTGCTTGCTGTCCAAGTACATCTGCAGTTTCAGTTAAAAGCGGATCAAGAGTAGTAAGTTGAAGCATATCAGTCAAAGTAACATAATCGCCATATTGTAAAACGGTTCCAGTAACATCAGTGATTGACAATTGTGTACCTGAAGGAGTTACACCTTCACTTAAAGCTGTAGTATTTGCTGTAAGCAATGAATATCTACGAAACTTTATGACTGTAGTGTTGTTTTTTGGAATATCTTTTACTTGACCCCAACGTAAGTGGACAAGTAAAGGACGTGCGGCCTTTAGCATTGTTCTGTCGTAAAAATTATTTACGGCAGCTGCAACTTGAGTTAGCGTTGTATTTGCCATTTTTTTTGATGAGAGTAATTGGCCTCATCTGCCGTTATGGGATACTGCGACATATCCCGAATAGAAGTTTATCTTATTCTTTAGGTTCTGTAAATTCTCCACCTAAAGCCTTATCGTGTAGTTTATCAAATTCTTCATCACTCATATCATTCTGTTCTTCGATAGAAGGAATATTTCCTGTAGATTTTGGCGTTTGTTTTAATCCTCTGCCTCCACCGGCTCCTTGACCTGCGTCAATATCAGCGGCTTCTCTAGCTTCGGAATCTCCAAACGCTAGATGATGATAGATTACTGATGGCGGTACTGCTTTGTAATGCGGGCTTTTCATATATGCGCGAATACGTTTTTCGTATTTCTTCGCTCCCTCATCACTCCCAAGTAAATCGCCAAGCTCATCTTCATCAGCTTTTGAAACAAGAGATTGGACAACTGGATCGATTGCTTTCTTTACTTCCTTCTGGACAGCTCCTAGAGCTTCTGGAGTTAAGTTGTCTTCTTCTTCAATCTCTGTGTCAACGTCATCGTCATCTTTATCTTTATCAGAGCGTAACTTTTCAATTGTTTTGCTCTGCCTTGAAATGATGTGCTGTGCAGCACTTCTTCTCAAAGATATTACGGGTTCGGCATCGTCCCCATTATCATTATCGGACTCTATTTTTGGTGATGTCCCTCCACCCTCTCCACCGGGTTGAATTGGTTTGCCGTCTTCGCCCAATTCTTCTTCGGTTTCGGTTTTTATTTCTTCTGCCATATATTTACTTTGCACGGTCTAATGAAATGGCGAAAAACATTTCGACCGGACTGTTATTACGTCCTTGCGACAAGGACTCGAGAAGCGAAGTATTAAGTTTAACCTAATACTTTCGCCTATCAAATACTCGTCGCTATTCTTTTGATTGTGAAAGTTCTTCTTTCGCTAGCTCCTCTGGTGAATAATAAGGATCAGGATTTTCCCCTTCTTCTGAATTAGCTGCAGGTTGAGTAATGTATGCGATAATCCCTTCTGGTAAATTCTTTAAATGATTAAGGTATTTTCTTTTAGCTTTTGACAATTCAACTTCTAGCTTATATTGTTCTGCCGGTATGTCTTTAAGGTCATCTCCGTCTTGCTCTCTTTGTAATTGATCAATACTATCATCTATGGCCTCACAAATAAGTTTCCAAAACTCTGTGGCCTGTCCATTCTTTAATAATTCTTTTACATCTTCTATTCTTTTTTGATCAATATTAATCATATTTTTATTATACACTAAAATAAATTATTTGGTAGGTGGTGCTGGAGCAGGTTGATTCCCTCCAGTTTCTTTTCCTTTAGCTCCAAAACTAGGTTGTTCTTCTGATGGGAATAATTCAGGTCTATCTCTTCTGATAAGCATCATTTTCTTATGTGATCTAACGTGGGCCATTGTCTTTGCTTTCTGATTTGCTTTTGAATGAATAGATATATGAACACGATGATCGTCTTGGACATTAATTACTGGCAACTTGTTTAGATTTAATAATTCATTTTCTTCTTCAGCTTGGATTTCATTAATCGTTGGTGGAAATGCCATATCAATTTCTTCTTTGGTCATTCCATTTAACTTGGCTAATTTCTTTTGAATATACCGTCTATTATTCTCCGGATCCTGTAAAGCAAACTCTGCGAATGAAGCAAAAGATTGCTGTTCTCTTTGCCTCTTGGCTTCTGATATAACTTTACTTTCAATCTTTACATCAGGATCAACTATTGCGATTATATTATCTCGAAGTAATGGTCGCCATAGCGGAGCAGTAGCTCCCTGTATTCTAACAATCTTCTCATCAATCTTTTTCTTGAAATGTATTTTATAAAGCGTGTACCATAATTGCCAAAATCGTCTTTCACTCCAACCATATATTTTAGCATTCATCGAGTATCGAGTATCAACCTTTGAAGATACTAACTCTAATTCACCAAGAGTTCTTTCTTTAGACGGTTGGATTCCTTGTTGTATTTCAGGAGTAGCCGTAGCTCTTTGAGAAGCAGCGTCTAAAATTTCAAGTATAATATTTGAATATCTATGATCATTAGCTTTCTGCATTGGCACTATTGCATTATCAACTCGTCCGTCAACTGCTATAAACTTATTAAAGCGAAAGTTTAGATCGTTCTTATTCTTGATTCTAGTCTGATCAAATAAGTATTGCGGAGAATCAGCAACCTTTTCAGCTTTTAATCCCAAGTTAATCAGTAAAGACCTGGCACGTTGTTTATCTTCAACTAGATCAGGAATAGATACTCCGTCCCAATCTTTAGCTAGAGGATATAAAGCTCTGTCAATAATTGGCCACCTGCCATATCTCTCAAGAGGAATCAATCTTACTAGAGTAGAACGACGGTTGCCAAGCGTAACAAGATATTTTTTGCCTTTGATCGTTGTAAACCAGTTAAGCAATTTAAACTCATAGTTTCCAAACTTGCTTAATGCTTCTTCTTTTGGAGGATAATTCTCACGGCCCTGGGCAGTATCTCTCGCCTCTCTGGCTTTATCCATTAAAGATTTAATCTCTTTATCTTTTCTCAATGCTTGAATATTAAAAAAGGCTTTATGATTCTTCATTTCCCAATAAGTCATTCCAATCTCATAACCACCAAATCTCATAGCTCCGATTCCTCTAGCGTTGTTTCCATTGACACTTGTTGCTCGAGGATCACGTATCCAACCTCCGGCGTCAATCACTTCTGGCATAGGTGCCATAACTCCCTCTTTGCGATTGAAGTCCATCATCAAAAGTAAACTACGTCCAAAAAACTCTGCGTCCCAGTTCCATTCATAATCAATTTCTGATTTGAGCATTATATCATAGTCATAACTGGACAGAGCATTTAGATTCTCCTCAACGTCCTCATCTCCTTCACCACCTCGTCCCTCCCAGTTAGCCATAAGCCTATCATCATAAAGTGCGGCGTGTACTGTATTAAAAACGGTAAATAAAAGCGGGTCGCCGACTGCAGCCGGATCCCGCCTCTGATTATTATATAATTTTAGTCGAGCAAGTTGAATTAATCTTTTAGCCTCATTGAAAGGATAAGCAAATTCATACTCCTCATCTACTTGCTTAACTATTTTCTTTTGTAGATCAACTGGAATAATATCTTGAACGATTTTATCGTCTTTAACTATTTTACGCTCAATATCTTCGTAAGCAATCTTGAGTGTTTTAAATGCTGATTTTGTTTTAGCCATTCTTAATCGTGGCGAGGATTCTTTCCAAACTTGGCAGTTTTATTGTGAGTTAGGCATAACCATATTGGTTTACCTTCCTCATCTTTTCTTGCTTGCCATTGACATTTACTGTTTGATTTCCTCGCTTGTTGTTTGGCCTTACGACGCTTGGCCCCGGACTTATCCTTTACCAGTAAATCGATTGATTTCATTGCGCCAGATAAAATAACTTGTTCGCTTTGATCTAATTGGTCTTTGGAGTAAGGACTTTTAATCCAACCTAAACTCCAAGCCCATCTTCTCCAAGAACTCCAAACTGGAGTAATAATTATTTCTTGCCTGTACACTTCTGTCTTCCAAGCAAATAAATACTGAAAGGTGTATTCAAAATTTAAAATATAGATATATGTTTTAGAGTACCACATCTTCCGCAAGACAGTTGTCTTAGATTTATTCAACATATTTATTATTATATATTGCCATATAAATTAGTCAAGTCTTTTTAATCGAAAGGATCGAGGTCGCTATCGTGATAATCAAATCTTCCTTCTTCTGACATCGGCTGTCCACTTCCTCCTGCAGGTTTACTTCTCATCTCTTGAGCCTGTGGGTGAATATAAATAGGTTCTGATAATAACAAGCGGTGTAGATTCTCTGGTTGATGATCGTTAATATCTCTAGGGTTAGGATTCTTCTTTTTATTATCTTTACTTGCTCCTTTCCATTCCTGCCAAACATACTCATCTAGTTGCTTAATCATTATTGGCACTGTATCAAAAAAGTATATTTCAGGTGGTCTTAACATCTTACCATTAACTTCTTGATAATCCAATGCATCGTTAGTTCTTTTAATTCCTCCCATCAAATCTTTACTACCTTTGATATAATGTTCTCCTAACGCAAGCAGTTGTTCGCCAACACTATTTTCTTCTTTGTGCTGATCATCAACATAAGCTGACGGATCAATCAATCTTCCTTCAATTCTATATTTCATTGATGCCTCGAAAGCAATCATTCGACTATGTAATTCTTTAATCTTTCCTTCGCCTAATAATTCTCCGGTAACAAACTTCGTACCTTTACGATCAACTGATATATATAAAACGTGGTCAGCTACTCTTGGGTGAGGATCAATAGCTTTGTAGGTTGCAAAATCTCTTGGGTTTAATGGGAATGGTTTAATCACGTGAACCTTTCGCCTAAATCCTTTATGGACTCTGCCAATTAAATGTCCAAACTTTCCAAATATCCTAGCTTCTTTCTCGTCCTCTGGAATAGCAGCCGCAATTCTTTCAATGTGTTCGTGTTCGAGTATTCCCCGGACTCCGTGTATTTTACAATTATCTTCCATTTCTGCCTCAACATAATCTGCTTCTGCTTTACTTTCTCTCGTATCTAACCAATCTTTGATCCAAGCAGAATAAGTCAAAGGTGTTAAAGACCAGACAACTATCATTCCCATACGTCCTCTAGCGATTGAAGCAACAAACTTATCTTGTGGCGCTGGCTCATCAAACCATAGGAAACCAAGATCAACTGATTCAAATTCTTTCACGTCCTGCTCGTTTGACATTATATCTATTTCCCAACCGTTGTTTGTTCTAAACTTGCCTTCAAAGTTTTTACCTTCTTTCGCAGTTTCGTATGGAGCGTCTGGAACCTTTTTAGCATCGTTGTATGGAAACCATTTCTTTAATTCAGGAATAATCTTTTCTTTAATCGTTGTTGGATCAGATATAATTCTTCCTCGTTTCAAATACGGCCAACGCTGATACATTTCATATTCAAAGAAATCATTTTGCGGGCCGTAAATAATATTACATAAAATATTAACTCCGGTTGCAGTTTTACTCGTGGCGTTAGCACCTATAAAAAGATTAACAAATGATTTGCCATCGCCAACCATTTTAATAAATTCTTCCGATTTCCCATTAGGTATAAAATGTTTAGCAGCTTCTCGTTTATCTCTTTCCTTTAACTCGAGAACCGCCGCTGCTTTTAATTGCAACTCCTCCGATGATAATAGCAATAAGCTCTTCCTTGCTTCTTCCACCGAGGTTATGGGGATCGTTGGGGTGTGTTTCGTCTGCATAATATAATCCTTGTGTTTTAGCTATGAATTCTAAAGCAACTCTAACAGCGTGAGAATCTGGTTGATCACTATTAACAAATCGACCTAAATAAATTCCTTGCTTTTTAGATAATCCTAGTTCTTCTATCCTATTTACTATCCATTTTGAATTAATCCCCTTATCTTGAAATGCTTTAGTCAAGGTTTGTCTAGTTTCGTCCACTTTTTCCGAAACAGTAGTAGATTTAAATTTATCTATTGCATTTAATATATTCTTGGCATAACCTTTTGAATAACCCGCTCGTATAGCTGCTTTCTGTGCTTTTAAAAATGTTTTATTAGGTTTACCATCTATTTCTTCACTTAAATAGAATTTAGCAAAAGCTAAACGTCTAGGTGATCGTTCTTTTAAAACTTTATTTTCTTTTTTAGAATCCATTTTAATAATTAGTTAGCAAAGTATTATCCTGTAGGATTGTTAATCTAATTTTCCCTCACTCTTTCGAATAAAGGCGTCGCATTAAACTAACAATTAATCTACTCGACCAATGTTTATATAAGTGTAAAGTATTTAAATTCAATTAGTGATTATTAAAAAAAATGTACACTATTAGTTTAAATAGTTTTCCTTTAATTAACATAGGACAATACTTCATATGTATTATACCAAGTTTTTAATAAAAATCAAAGTCCCTGTGGATAAATATTTGATTTAGGCACCTCTCTCTTCTCTTCTCTTAAGTTAACTTAGGTTAGGTTCTCTTAGGTTGAGGTAACCACTCGGCAACCTAATGGCAACCACTTGGCAACCAGAGATATTATAACTAGAAATTAGTCTTAAATTGTCTTGAAATAGTTATCCACAGTTGAATATATTAAGAGGTGTTGACATAGTTTTTGCATAGTTTATACTGGTTAGTATATGAGTAAATACAAGCAGTTAAAACAAAAGATACGAGACGCTAATCCAGATAAGTTTGATCTTATTGCTATTGCTAAAATTAATAAAGATAGACCGCGTGGACATTTAGTATCATTATCGCCAGATAAAACTATTCGCCTTGCAGATGTATTGTTGGCTATACAGAAAAGAGATATTGGTTGTTTATTCAATCCGAGAAATTCAACAATGTTTGAACATATCGGATATTGTTGTGGTGATAAGTTGTTTATGTGGAACTTAAAAGAAGATTTAGATAATCAAAGTAAAGAAACTAAAGAGTTTTTAATTAATACATTAGTAGATAAAATAAAACTATGAGAGAATTACTAGAAAGAACAAAAATTATTACCGAGAAAGTAAAAGAGGTTAGAGATAATCCTGATATATATTATATCGGGTATTGGGTCGATCTAGCTAAAGAGTTAAGTATGTCGCCTCAAATGCTATATAAAATAAGAAGGCGCATAGAGTTAAAGGAGAATAAAAATGAAAATAAAAAACGTATATAAAACCTATGACTTAGCTTGTGCTGCTGCACTTATTAGTGAAGGATTTATACTTCTTACATTAGATAAAGAAAATCCACGCAAAGTTCAATTTGTTTTTAATGAAAGCAATCATATTGTAGAAGTTATAGATAAATATTGGTCTGATAAATTAAAAGTAAATGCAAGGACATTTTTTGATAATATAAAAATGTTAAAAAATCGCATTTATTCTGATGATTAAAATGAAATGTAAATGTATTATCGGAGTTATAGTGTTTATTATAATATTTATCAGCTTTTGCTGGTTAATATTAAATAGACAATTCGTAGTTGATTGCCGAACGTGGCAACACTACGAAAAAGAATATCCCCTCTTTGAATTAAATACATCAATGATCGATGAATGTGCTAAAGAGGGAATAATAATTAAATAACCTTATGTTTTGTGGCTGACTGGTTATTATTTACTCATAAGGCGGATAATAGCCAGTTCTCCATAGAAATATAAAGATATGGCAAATACTATAGATCCAAAAATGGGAGTAAGACCAAAAAATGAAATTACTCCTATCAAAACAAGAACAACAAAGATGCAGAATACCGTTGATGCTCTTGTTATTAAAGATGATAAAGGACTTAGTCAGGCTTCTGACATTCGCAAAGGAATTAAAGAAGTTATAAAACAGATCAAAGAAGTAATGGACGCTCCTATCAAAAGAGCGTATCAGGCATATAAAGAAATCAGCATAGATCAGAAGAAAATCTATGGCGGGTTTTTAGATATGTGTAACGAGTCATCTAAAACTCTCGATTCAAAAGTTATTGTTTATAATAGCGAAATTGAGAAAATTAGATTAGAAAAGGAAGAAAAACTATTAAAGCGTGTTGAGAAAGGAACGATGAAAGTTGAAACTGCCGCAAAGAAGTTAGAAGAAACACCAGAAGTTAAAAGGCACGTGGCATCAGAAAGAAGCACGATGACAATTAGTAAAGTTAAAAAATTCAAGGTCGTTAATTTATTAAAGGTTCCGATAGCTTATCATTTAGCCAATGAATCTGCGATTCGCAAAGCTATGTACGCCGGTGAAGAATTGCCTGGCGTTAAATATTGGTTAGAAGATAGTGTATCCGGACGATAATTATGGCAAATAAAAAAACACAACCAAAAGTAGTAGTACTTCCGGCTAAAGCTAAAACCAAGCCAAAGCCAAGAGCAGCACGAAAGCCAACTGCTTTGGCAATACAGAAACAAACAACACCGGAAGCTATGATAATGCAGGCTATTAATCAAGGAGTATCAGTTAAAACACTAGAACGTTTAATGGTTATCCGCAGAGAAGTAAAGTCAGAGCAAGCAAAAGAAGCATTTGATACAGCTATGGCTAATTTTCAATCAGAGTGTCCAGTGATTAAAAAAACCAGAGGAGTACCATTAAAAAATGGATTAGTTGCTTATCGTTATTCTCCGCTTGATAAAATAGTTGAACAAACTAAAGACTTAATTAAAAAACACGGATTTAGTTATATGATTAAAACTGAAACAATCTTTGACGAAAAATCAAAAACATCAGTAAAATCAACTTGTATTGTCAAACATCAGCTAGGACATTCTGAAGAAAGTGATATGATGGTTCCCATTGGTACTAAAACAGATATTATGTCTGATTCTCAAGTAGTAGCAGCCGCCGCAACATTTTCAAAAAGATATGCGTTTATCAACGCCTTTGGTATTTTAACCGGCGATGATGATAATGACGGACAGAAAGAAATAAAAGAACCTAATAAAAAAGGCAAAGTTAAAGCAGTTGATGTTTCCGTTGAAGATAAATTTCAAACTGCTTTGAGTGTAATAAATTCTTGTAAGAATAAAAAAACAATTAACAGATATTATAAAGATATTTCTAGCAAAGGCCCAAAAGTTTATAACAAGGAGCAAATGTCTGATCTAATGGAAGCCTTGATCAAGAAAGGAGATGAATTAAAATGACACCCAGGCCTTACTTATCTTGGTCGCAATATAATCTCTATGGCCGTTCTGCAGAGCAGTATAGAAAATCATATATTCTTGGAGTAAAAGGATACTCATCGCCAGAAATGTTTTTTGGTAGCCAAATGGCATTGATCCGTGAAAGTGGCGATGATGAAGGATTAGAGCATATAACAATGTTTCTTCCTAAATATCCACATCGAGAGTACGAAATGACTTGTAAGGTAAAGGTTGATAGAAAAAATGTTGTACTGCTAGGAAAATTTGACGGCGTGGATTTAAAGAAAAACATCATTGGAGATGATAAAACTGGAAAAAAATGGACACAGGCCATTGCTGATAAATGCGAACAACTAACTTGGTACTCATTCATCTATTGGAAAAATACAGGGATTATACCTAAACTCCAACTTAATTGGATTGAAACTACTAAAAAACGTGGAAAAGTAGTAGCCACCGGAAAGACAGAAGTATTTGAAACTAAAAGAACGCTTAAAGACTTCATTATTCTAAACGAGAAAATAAACAAACGTTGGCGTGGTATTCTGGAGCTTTGTAAGAAAGAATGGGAAAAAGTAATATAATAAAAAACAGGTGGAAGTAGTGAAATGCCACCTATTAATAAAAGATAAAAAAATTATGGATAATATATCAGACAAATTAAGTTTATGGATTACAGAAATCATCAAGGGAATTGTATCAAATCCTGATGATGTTAAGGTCGATGCAAGCGAAGATGATATGGGGTTATTCTTTGTTGTCAATGTCCACGAGGAAGATAGAGGTAAGGTTATTGGCAAAGCAGGTGCTCACGCACAAGCCTTACGTATTCTCTTAAGATGTGCAGGTGGATTAAATGATGTTAGGGCTTCAATGAAGGTTGAAGTTCCAGGCAGTCAGTTTAATCCTGATCGTGAAGAAGAAACAAAGGAAAATAATCAATTCTAAAGATAATGGATTCTCAAACAAAAAGATATAAAAAAATCAATCGTTGGCGTGTCCGGAGCAAGACCCATAAAGATAGATTATATTTGGTTGAGCAGATTGCTGATGATATTTTTAGATGTGATTGTCCTTCGTTTCGGGCTTGTTGGCATATTGCCAGAATCAAAAAGTTATTAAAGGATAAAAAATTATAAAACTTGGCTGTTAAATCTATGGCAACAAGAAGAATGGTTTCAAAATCAATAAGTACATCAAAAAAACTATCAAAAGTTGATAATTTTACAGCACTTTTATATACTTGGATAATTCCACATTGCGATGATGCCGGTGATATGGATAGAGATTCTGCAGTTGTTAAAGCTAAAGTTATTCCAATGCGTAATGAAAATAAAAATAACGTTGAAAAAGCATTGGAATCTTTAGCTGACAATGAGCTTATAATACCCTATGACGTGGACGGACAAGAATATTTACATATAGTCAAGTGGACAGATCATCAAACATTAAGAATAGACAGAGCAGGATTTTTCTTTCCAATCTTTGAATGTACTTGTTGCGAAAATCCTTTATGGCGTAATATGGGCAAAGAACCTGCAACTGATAAACCAACTGGCAACCGCAAGGCACCCAAAAGACAACCAGTTAAGGTAAAGCCAGAAGCAAGTATAGGATATTTAAAGAAAATTCCTAAAAAAGATATAAATTATTTTTTATCAAGATTTGAGATAAAAGAAAAAGAAGTTAATGGCAAAGCCGAAGATTTAATACTTTACTGCGAGAGAAAAGGAAAGATATATCGCAATTATCGATCGTTCTTACTTAATGCTATTAAAAAGGATTTCCGTGAGCGTGATTTAGAAGCAGAGGCAATAGAAAAAGCTAAAAAAGAAGAAATGAATATGCCAGTATCAGAAGCAGACAGGAAAAAGAGTTTTAAAGCGATAGAAGAAGCAAGAAAAAAGATATTTAAAGGGAAAGGAGTTAAATAATGTTAAAAGGAACCAAACAAAAAAATAGAGATAGTCGGTGGCATAAAAGGCACGAAAAGAAGCTATTAAAAGACAGGCGCCGACACAATAGAGGACAAAACTTTATGCGAAAAACAAAGTCAGATTTTTCACACGTTGAAAAGAAATTAAAAAAAGCGCGTAAAGAAAAACCGAAAATGTCAAGGTCGAGGCGTTTATTATTATGGTTTATTGCCTCAAGGTTGGGGTTTTATATACAAAATAAGTTAGAAAAACTTCGAGAGAGGCGATATAAAGGATAATTTAATCAATAAATATATGAATTTAAACAAATTACATCTTATTGGTAGAGTAACAAAGGATCCAGAATTAAAAACTTTGGATAGTGGAATGTCCGTAGTTAAATTTGGTCTTGCTACAAATAATGTCTATACTAACAAGAATGGCGAAAAGATAGAAGAAACTGATTTTCATAATATAACAGCGTGGGGTAAAACAGCCGAAACGATCGCTCAATACGTTATTAAGGGCCAAGAATTGTATGTTGAAGGACGTATTCAATACCGCTCCTGGGATAAACAGGACGGATCAAAGGGATACGCTACAGATATTATTTGCGCTACTTTTCAGTTCGGACAAAAGTCAAAAGGAGTTGATACTTCTACGGCTCCTGCTCCAGTTGAAAAGCCACTAATAACACAGGAAGAAATCCCCGTGATTGAAAGCGAGAAACCTGATAAAGAACCTGACGAGGGGCCTGATAGAGAGCCAAACATACCGTTCTAGAAAGGCAGAAAACATGGGATTGGTTTGGAGATAAATATAATTTTGATGGAGATATACATAACCGACAGGATCAAATAGATCTATTCTATATAGCAGTTGCCGGAGGAGATGGATATCATTGGACTTGTTGGCTTAAGCATTATGGATTATTAAAAGATACAAACTAACGATATAGTAACACTTCAAATAAATAAGCATACTAACAATTTAATATTTCTATCTGGGTAGTGGCGGAATAGGTAGACGAAATGTTTCCTAGGAATAACAAGAGGCTTCTGTCCTAGGACGACCTCATGTAGGGTGACTTTACGAGTAAGAAGTAGTGGAGGTGTGGACGTAGCCACTTAAACAAAAATCCTAATGTTCCTCGGCAAATCCCTACCTACCCAGTTAGAAGTACTAAACTAAAGCTCATAACGAGCAGAAAGGTAAATATGAAACAAATACAAAAACTTCGAGAGGAG
>Ga0222673_1000733_pt1 | contig 13017 bp, 17 predicted proteins | sample AntAcemetagen801_FD_179845 | JGI IMG/M metagenome (GOLD analysis project Ga0222673, IMG submission 179845) | Saline water microbial communities from Ace Lake, Antarctica - #801 | ecosystem: Environmental > Aquatic > Non-marine Saline and Alkaline > Saline | place: Antarctica: Ace Lake...
CCATCGTGGGCAAGCGTCGGGTAATTCAGCTTAAAGCAGAGCAATACGAAAAACTAATGCTTTCTATAGCTGGTTACGATTACACCTCAGATAAGGCCGGCGTAGCTGTTGTGGGCAAAAAAAGGTCTATAAACTTAGAGGATACTATAGCGAAACTAATGTCTGGAAGCTGGTACAAGAATCCACAAACATCAGACAGGATGAGATTTAACCAGATTAAGTCTTATGTTAGTACTTTTAAACAGATGGGCGAGGTTAATTTCGCACTAAGAGAGTATGGTAAAGAGCTATTAACTAAGGCAGAAATGAAGAAGAGGGTAGATTTGGCAAAGATTGACCTCGGAGTTAAGTAAGATATAATAATACTGTACGAAGAAACCCTCAAGGAGTTGAGACATGACATCACCTAAAGGCTTCCCCATCGAAGGGCGAAGAGAAGATTTAACAAGCGACGACATTAAACTAAAAGCTCTACATTCAACTGTAACCCCGATGGGTAGCAGGCGTAGAGCATTAGACGTAAACGGTGGTGGGTACTATGAAGTATCTGCAGCTGTGGCCGTAGAAGCTGGGTCTAGTTCTAGCCGTATCGTGATTACTGGACACAGTATCAAGAAAGGCGACCTGATTCGTATAACAAGCTCCGCTAACGGGATTGAAGAAGAAGAAATGTTTGTCAATGAAATCGTTGATGCGAACACGGTTCAGCTTGCAGGTGACTGTTCTGCTGAATTCGCCGCTGCTGATACCATTGATATTTATAGATATATTACTCAGAAGCTCGCTCCAGATGGTGGGTCTACTGCTACCCTAACCGCGCCTCCTATACAGATAAACAGAGTTTCGGGAGCCGTGACTTCTGCTGTTACAGTGGTTGATGATTTGGATACTCCTGCTAACACGATCCCTGTACCTGTTAAGTTATTTGGTGTTACTGGAAACTTGAGCATTACTTCTGATGAATTAAACGTGCAGCTATCACACAGCGCCGCGTCACCTGATTCAATTCAGATTGGTGATGGAGTTGAGACTGTAAACGTAAATGCAAGTAGCGAGTTACAGACTCGTGATGATGATGCAAACACGGCACTAGGTACGGTTAACACGAACCTTGGTACAATCGAGACGGACATTGAAGCTACTAATACGCTCCTTACTAGTCTTGCTACTGCTCTTGCTTCTATTGGTACAGATGAACTAAGAGTCAATACTATAGCGAACGCGCTCCCTACTGGAGCCGCTACTGAAACGACCCTCGCTTCATCTTTAGCGATACTTCAACTATTAGACAATGCTCTTGCTTCCATTGGGGCAGATGAGCTTAGAACCAACGTCATAGCCTCTGCGCTTCCTACAGGCGCGGCTACTGAATCTACGCTTCAAGGAGTTAGGACCGCTGTTGAGTTAATCGATAACGCGATTGCCGGAACCGAGATGCAGGTTGACATTGTAGATGCTGGACCGATAGCGACTCAAGCTACATTGCTGAGTATTCAGACAATTCTACAGAGTCTTGATAATGCTCTTGTAAGTTCTGATACAGATAAGATGGCCACGGAGTCGGACCAGTTGCCTGTATCTTTGGGCGTGAAGACTGCTGCAGCTTCTTTATCAGTAACGATGGCCTCCGATGCGGAGACTACGATTAAGGGTGAGAATGTTCTTGCTTTTGCTCAACTTGATTACAGTGCCAGTAACTTAGCAACGGGAGCCTACACTCAACTGATTGGAGATATTGGTGCAACGGCAGGAAAGAAGGTAGTAATTTTCCATAGCTCAGGGACTCCTGTGTATCTTGCAACTGGGGCTGCGGCTGCGGAAGTGGATAGAATGATAGTGATTCCTGGGGGATTTAACCATCCGGTAGAGATAGAGCTTGCTGCAAACTCTAGGCTTAGTTTAAAATCTATTGGTGCTGCTGTATCTTCAGGTCAAATGATAATCAACGTATTGGGGTAGATATGAGAAAGAATTTAACGGCATTTACTGTCGCAATTTTAGTTTCTTTAAGCGTGTATGGGGCGGCTGTATGGGTTGGCTCACAGTACATAGAGACATTTCAGAATGGTTTCTTGTTTGGTAACTTCAATATCCTGAAAGTATCCAATGGTGTTCCTGAGTACGAGGATGCCAGTGGCAACGTCAAGAGACTTGACGACAGAAGCAAGCAGATTATAGAGCAAGAAGATTTCGAGAGTGACGTAGATAGTGCTGACTTTCTATGTGGCACGAACCTCACAGCAAGCAACGAGACTACTGCACCCATTGCAGGGAACACTTCAATAGATATTGACCAAGGTGCTACTGCGGCTTCGGCGGCGGCAATCTGCGACTCTCAGCCTATTACTCTTAATGACAAGGCTCAGGGTAAATTTGTAGGTGTCTGCTTCTATAGTATGTGGGACGGGAATGACAATGAAATGGCCATCAACATTGTGGATAACACAAATACGGTTGAGCTAGTTCAGATCCCTATTCGTGCTTCTACGAAACCATTAGAGCATTGTGGCTATTTCAATACTGCCACAGATACGGCAACAGTCGACTACGACATTGAAGTATTAACTGGAAATAATAACACTACCCTGCGCATTGATGATTTAGAGTTTAAGGTTGACCCTTTAGCTCCTACAGATATTTATGCTTCGAGTGAGTGGGAGGACTGCGGATTGATAGCTAGTGACTTTCAAGGAGTCGGGACACCTACCTCTATTGATATTGAGTGTAGGCGAGATGGTGGTGATCTGTTGATGAGGGGCGGTTTTGTCACAGGCACAGTTACCACTACAGAATTTAGGATGAATATAAAAAACGGGCTAACTATTGGCGGTCAGGGTTCGTACATTATACCAAGCGGTAAACCTGTAAGACATTCTACTTCTAATACTGTATTCTTGTTTTTAGCCACGCAGGGTAATACTTACTTACAACTTGGTCTTTCGCAGAGAACGACAACTTTTAACGAGAGCCTACCGTTTAATGGTGATAATTTTGCATCATCTGAAACAATCTCCTTTGGAGGGGTAAGAATACCTATAGCAGGTTGGTCAGACACAGCACAGGGAGTCGTGGTTAAAAACCGGACGAGTGAATATGATTGGCAATCGTACACCCCGATCTTCTCCAATTTAGGCTCTGTGACTTCTGTTGATGTTAGATATAAAATAGAGGGAGACAGTCTTAGGGCTCTTGGCTCCTTTGTGTGTGGTACCCCTGTTGCCGCAACTGCCTCAATAGGCTTGCCTTCTGGAATGAGTCAAGACCAAGCTAAAATTAGTCAATCCAATTATGTAATTATAGGAGATGCCGCTAGAGATGTCTCAACCGGAGATAACTTTCTAATCCTTGGCGGGAACGGGGGAACTACAGCGGTAAATTTTGGTAGACAAAGTGGTGGGGGGAATACGGCAAGCACAGGAGGTGCCTTTTGTGGTCTTGGTGATGTGATTAGTTTCAATTTCTCAGTCCCTATAGCTGGACGGAAAGAATCCGATAAGATTTACACGGTGCCAGTTGATAGCTTAACTGGTAACTATGTTAGGGCAGCGGGGAACAGTGGGACTGCTATAACTAGTGGAAACGCTTTTAATTTTACAGAAACAAGTGACTCGGCAAATGCGTTTAGTGGTACAGTTTACACCGTACAAAAAAGCAATAGTGAGGTGACGGTTTCTGGTCAGGCCGCATTTACTACAGGAACCTCTGGACAATCTATTGTCTTATATAAAAATGGCTCAGAGTATAGGAGAGCGAGCAACAGTGGATCAAGTAGGGAAGACTATGATTTTACCTTCACATTAAATCGTGGCGAAACCACAATTGATGATACTCTCAGTATTAGATTCTCTACAGCAGTTACATTGACAAATTCCATAACGAGACACTACCTCAACATCACCGAATCATACGGGGATAGAGGCATTTTCCTCGGAACCTTTGGGCAGCCTACTTGTTACGTTCAAAATCAGGCCACAGCAAGTGTCGCTAGTTTGGCAAATACATCAAGCGTGTTGGCACTAACTAACACAAATGGTTCATGCTCCTTTGTTTCATTAGCTTCTAATCAAATAACTCTCGATGCAGGAACCTATGAGATAAAAGGTTTTGGACAAGCAAGTGGCACGTCAGGAACCATGATATATTTAACAGATACGGCAGGAACTGTAATACCCCCTTGTGTGTCTAATGGCTTTAACTCAGGGTCAAGTGTATTAACTCATGGTTCCTTTGGCTGCCAAGTTACATTAAGTACAAGCACTACTTACGAGCAAAGAGAATGGACACAAGGCGCAAGTGCTTCGGGGTTGTGTCAGATTGAACACGCTGGCACAGGAAATGCTGCTTCGTACACCGTTTGTAATCGGTTAGAGATAACAAAGGTAAGATAGGAAAGATATGGACAAGCTACCAGAGTACAAAGAGTTTTTAGACTTCGCTTTTAAGGCAATCGGTATACTGGTGGCCTTATATATTGCTCCGATTAAGAAGAGTATTGATAACATGAGTGGCGAGATGAAAGGGCTACAGGGAAGCGTTAACGAGCTTAATAAGAATGTGGCAATCATGTTTCAAAAGCATGAGATTAAAGATGTTCAGATTGAAACGCTAACCAAGGAAGTTACTGGTATCAGAGAGCGTATGCACGACTTGATTAACAATCATATCGTGAAAATACAATACAACGGTCAAGAGATTGAACACATAAAAGAAGCTATGAAAAAGGACAGGGAATGAAAAACTTAGGGCTGGTACTAATACAAACAATACTATAATTACAGGTTCGATGGACCTTATCTGTAAGATAGATTAATCCAAGGAGGATTTATGAGTGAATTACTAGACGGAGAAGTAGGGAAAGAAGTTGTTTACGGCATTAAGATCGAAAACAAAATGCTTAAGATTGAAGTTAAGTATGATGGCAAGGGTGCAAATGCAGGTGTATTCTTAGAACTCGAAGCTGGATACTTTCTTGATAAACTAGCAGAAGCAATTCCAGGGTCTATCGATGATGCTATCATCGGTGCTATTAAGGCTGCTTTATAATGCTAAAGTTTGTCATTGGTTTACTCATTGACAAGATAATCGAGGCAGTCCGTGAGGCTGTCTCTGATTATTTAACTCTTCAAAAAAAGAAGAAGGAAGATCAACTAGCTGTTAAGGACGTATTAAATGAAAAAGATCCTGCCACTCGTGCTGCTCGTATGCGTGACCTCTTGCGGTGATGAGTTCTCTTGGAGTCCTCGCCCCTATGTAGGTGATTCTGTTTCGCAGTCCCTTGTCAATTCCATAGGTGAAGTAGTAAGGTGCGATGAGCCACGCTTCGACTCTTTTACTTGTTTTGATCCTGAGAATATTGCTGAACTAAGAACAGCTATTGGGAGGGTGGAGAATAAGAGGAAGAGAAAGGAAGCAATGGAAGCGTTTAGAAAAACCTTCTCTAATAAAAGATAGGGATTAATCCTCCGTGATGCTTCCCTCAAGGTTATGGAATATAGATTTTATGTGCGAGATAAAATCTTCTTCCTTTAAGTCTGATTTTAACTGATTGCACACACCACAGCAAGTATGCACGTTCCCATATTCATAGCCCAGTGTGTTATCTATACGGTCTATCCCGTTCCACGGCCATGCCCCATTAAAAATATTAAGATGTTCCTTCGTAACTGTTGGAGAGCTACCACAGTACGTGCAGTCCTTCTCAGCTAACTCTCTAAATGTAGCAGGGCCTAGGTTGAATATGATCCCCCTCAACTTGGAGCGGTGCTTATACTTCCTGTATACCTGACGAAAAGATCCTTCGTATTTTGGTAGGGTCATCACCAATTCCTTTTGGTGGTTAAAATTTAATGATACCATAGAGGGTATGAAGTTCAAGGAAGAACAAGAAGTATATATAGAGTTCTACGACCACGTTCAAGGCTCCGATGTGGAGATTACTTGCGAGATATGGGGTAGAGTTTTGAGTGAGAATAAGGTAAGCGTCACGTTAGCTGTGTGGGATTTGCGTGACACTGACCCTCAGACTCGTTTAGATAATCAGCTAGTCTTCTGCATTATCAAAGGAACTATAATCAGTTGGCGAGTTCTTAAGTGACAGAAGATTATGGTACATCTCTTCAAAGTTTTCTGGATGAACTAACTCTGCTAGACCACCCGCCTTACGTACTTGTCCAAGGATATACCTTTGAAGGACAATGCGCCCAGTATTCTTGTTCGCTTCTGACCGAGACTTTTTCAGCTCCCATGCAAAAAATCGTCCTTTATATAGACCAACAATATCAGGAAGACCGCGAAGAGATGCGGCCTCCTTGGTAAAGTGCCAAAGGTTTAGAGTACCCTTGAGTCGTAGCTTCACGAGTCTTTGAAACTCATGTTCATTCATTGGAGAATTCCGCAAGATTTGTTTCTAGTTCGCTTACTTTAATTTCCAGGTCTTCGATTTCTTTATTCTTCTTAAGCATCCGTGATTCGAGTTTCTCTCTCATTGTTTTCTCTTCCCAGAATTTCCCTGAATAGTGAACGTATGTACTGGTGTAGACACGCTGACATATCTCGAGCATGTTCATCTTCTCTAGTTGCATGGTATCGAGTACCTTGTACATGAACTCCATTGGAATCTCTGCGCCTATGTTATTGGGATTCATTTTTTCTCCTCTTTCCTTCTTGGGTTAGTACTCTTCTTATTGATTGTAAATCTTCGTCAGTCCATTGGCGACACTCGTTCATTATTTCCTGTACCTTGTCCGCTGGTTCTGATCTTCCATAAGATTCGCCTTGACCTGGACCTAGCCAACGGGGGGATTCATCGAGAATAGGGTAGTCCTCCCAGTACGAATTCCGCATCAAGTCCATCGCGGCTTGCTCAATTGAGGCTGAAATAGCTGTAATAGGCTCAATCACGGGGTAATAGATATACTGACTCATGGCTTCGGTAGCACCATCATGTTTACATAGTATCCGCCCCCCTGTCTCTACATTAAGCCCGTTTCTATGTAGCAATATTCCATGAAACCTGACTAACGTATTTCCCCGAAACCTATCATTTTCCTCCATGAACCTATCATTTTCCTCTATGAACCTGAACCATTCTCTCATGCCTAGATGAGCATCAGTGAGTCTCAGCCCATGTTCCTCCGCTTTTCGCTTCGCCATCAAGAGGACACTTGAAATCGTAGTGGACTCCAGCATCTCTAATTGCCTGTTCTGATATGCTGCTAAATTCATTTACATACTCCTTAGGTATCATGTTTTGTGTTTCGTCGTGTATATGTAGTAGTGGATATGCGCCTCGGTTTCGACCGAACTCCCCCCATTGGAGGACAGTCGCTTTCTTCATGATAACAGCACCTGCTCCTTGAAGCAGGGTATTAAGTGCCATGTGGTCTGAGCGTATGTTTAGTTTTCTCCCGTCTAATCCATACAAGAACCCCCGTACCTTAGACGTGGATTTTATATCTTGAATCAGAAACTTAAGCCCCGTAACCTTTGCCATAAACTGTTGGCGAAGCTGCTTGCCTCGTATCTCTTGTTCCTGTGCCCCTGCTTCGGGGGATACAATCATACCTAGCTTCCTGTCTCCTGCTCCATAGTTGTGAGCATAGATAAAAGTCTTGGCGTTATCCCGAGTCGGGAGTCCGGCATCGTTTTGATTCTCTGTATGTATATCTGACTCTAGGATTTTAGAAGCATACGCTCCACTATCATAACTAGCCAGATAATGAGCGAGATTTCTAAGCTCAATACCAGAAGCATCGCAGCCGACCATGCTGCTACCTCCTTCCGCTTGAAACAATCCTCTACATTCAAGACCTTTGAAGCTAGTAACCCTTGGAACTTGACCAAGGTTAGGAGAGGAATGAGTACACCTACCAGTAACAGCACCGTTATGATTAATATGCCCATGAATTCTGCCATTCTTTACTTCCTTGAGCCACGCAACGTCGCCCTCTAATAGTTGTCCGAGTAATTTTTTACAATCGAAGTAGTCTGCAAGTAGTGGTGCTTCTTTGTATGGTAGTGAGCGAAGCACGTCACCTGATACTTTAGGTCGTTCCGTTGGAGTTAGTTCCAGCGGCTCCCATCTATGTTTCTTGATGAAGTAGTCTGCAACCTGCGTCCTGCTTCCTGGGTTGAAGGGAGTGATCTTCGTAACGGGTTGCCCCTTCACGTAGCCGTATCTCTTGTTGTTTATCTTGGGGTAGAACAGTTCCCTGTGGTCAGGAATCGTGGACTTAATCTGCTTCTCTAACTGAGCCTTCGTAACAAGGAGTTCGTCTGCTAGTTTCTGGGCACCCTCTACATCAAACGGGATACCCATTCTCATTTGCCATTGGAGTATGTCTGCGAAGTCGTGTTCCAGTTTGATTGATTCTTCTGGATAGCCTTCCTTCATCAGGTGATTCCATAATGCAACGGTGACTCTAACATCTTGCTCACAGTAATCCTGCATAGGTTTCGACCAGTACTTCCAATCGCTTTGCTTACCGAAGTCGCCCTTAGGGACTCGTAGTCTATCGCCCCATGCTGCGAGACCGTGAGGCTTGTCCTCTGGAAACATGAGCCGTGACATTACAAGCGTGTCCCTTTGTAACGGGGGTTTGAATTGGGGATACACTTTCTGTAATGCAGGTACATCGAACGGACATATATTGTGTCCAGCTATTACGTCACACTTCTCTAGGATTTCTAGTCCACGAGACAGGGGGAGATATCCCATGTGTTTTGGAGCAGCATCGGAGCAACTGAATTTCTCTCCGTCTATGGTAGTGATACACAAACTATGAACCACGTCTAGCACGTCAAGGAATCCATTTGTTTCTACATCGAATATTGCTACGGTCTTACTCATTACTCTTTTCCAGTTGTTTTAAACATTCAGTCACGCTACTGGTTGCCATTGGATATATAGTCTTGTCATATATCTGAGGTTCCACTGTTACAGTGATAGTGAATAGGGTGAATTTCTTGGTGTGTTTGTTGGTAAGTCCTAGCTCTAAGACTTCACATATTCTAGCTCTCTCTTGCAATGATTCGTTAAGTGAATTAAGAAATGATTGTGCTACCATCTGCGCTGTGTATTCTATTGCGGGTAAACCTTCCATTGTGTCTCCATTAAAGAAGGGGCCGAAGCCCCTGTGTTTAGAATTGTGGTTTTTCTTTTAGTTGGTCAGGTGCAGGAGAGTCTCCCGAATCTACCTTCGCTCCGCCTGATGCGATTGTCTTGTACCAGTTAAGGCAGTTGGCAATCTCTTCGTCGGATGAATCTCTCACTACAGAACTTTTCATAACAACATACTTGTTGCCTGCTTTCTCTGTCTTGGTACCATGTAACTTCATCACCTTAGCTGGAGGTACTTTACCTGCCGCTCTATTTTTGACGTACATCTGTGTCGCTAACTCACGCCCTGCCTTGGCACTTGTTCCTTTAAAGGAAACAACGTAAGGAAGATGTGGGTCATTAGGTAGGATTGAATAGAAGTTGAAGCACTTCTCATTCTTAATAGACACTCCGCCTACTACTTCTTCCCATGGCTTGTTCTCATTGGCGACTGTCACAGGTTCGTATCTTTCAAACTCGAAACGTTCCCCTTTCTTAACAGAAACAATCCACACTTTCTCCAAGTAGAAGGGTATGAATTCGATTGGACTATCCACGCTCCCTAATACTTCACCACTGAGGCTGTCTACGTAGTCTCCGAATCTTGCATCACCCTCGGTAACGTAGTTACTTAGACCCTGCATTGCCAGAATCTTGGGTATAACGATGTCGTCGGAAGACATAGGGCCTGAGCCAAATGCGTCCATGTCTACTACTGTTGATACTTCTGCGCTTGCTTTCTTTGTTACTTCATTCATGATTCGTTCTCCTTATTTCCTGAATGATAACCCGTATTCGTGTTCGGGATTCCCGACACCGGGGATTTGAAAATTGTCTGCTGTTCCATCTAACTTGGCGTTCTCAAACTCTGAATTATAGAGGCTGTTAAGTGATTGGTAGTTTACTGTAGCGTAGGTAAGGTATCCTTCTCTACCGTACTTCTGTTTCAGCCACTCAAAAAACTGTTCCTTGTCCTCTGGATTCTTTATCGTTTGTATCTTTAGTTTCTCCGTAACACTGATAGTGCCTACACCATCAACGAAATACTTAGACTTGCCTGCCTGTTGTAATGTTGCAATACACTTGGCGCGCAATTCCTGATACTGTTTATAAAGAATATCCGAACCTTGTTTCGCTGATTCATACTCTGCCTTTGCAAGAGCCATGCCACTAACGATCTCATCGAGTTCCTCTGTAGTAATCGTCTCGTCTGCTGCTTCAAAGTCACTCATTGCTGTACCCCTAACGCTATCCACAGAGCCAAGACTCCGGGCTGTTTCTCTACTGCTGATCTACTATAGCGACCGTCACTAACATACTTGCCAGTCTCATCGTGGAACGAGGTTCCGGCACAGACGTATGGTGAGTACTCACCCTTGTTTCTGTAACCTAATCCGTTGAACCTCTCACTATAGGCGCAAGCATCTCCGAGCGACCAAGCCTTCTTCATGTGAAAGCCTTTCATTTTGAGAGCATCAATCGCTGAGGATTCCCATGTGTCGAAAGGGCCTCGACCTTTTGGTACTCGATAAGTTAGTCTACCTGTTCCAAGGATCTCGTCTCCGTTGTGGAGTACACCTGCAAAGCTCATGCCACTTTCTCTCATGTGTAGTGCTGCAATAAACCACCAAGGAATTCCGAGGGAGTTACCTACGTTCTCATACCTTGATCTGTTCTTAAACGCTTCCTTCTGATACCAGAGAACTGTTGAATACAGACCATCTTTGTCCAGCTCTGCGTTCGATGCGATGTAAAACCAGTCAGGGTTTCTTGCGTCACCGTTATCCACATCGTCAAATAGAGGCAACTGGTTGGGTTTTGCTGGTGACACTGTGACACTAGGTACTGGTGGCGGAATGTCCCTAGCTGGTGGTGTCGGTTCGACCCTAGGTAGGGGTGGTGGTGTGCTTGTAGACTCATCAGCGCAGAACCTTACTACCCATCGTTTGAATCTTCTCCATAGTTTCATTTGATCTCCTTTACTAGATCGATGATGCGTTTACTCACATCTTCTTTATTTTTAAGTGCCTCAAGGACACGTTCATCAATAGTATTTATAGCGGCCAAGTCTATTTTGGTAATGGAAGAGTGGATTTGTGAGCCGCCTCTGTGGTTACGTGCTTCGGACTGTAGTTCATCAGCAAGCGAGAAGTTTCTTGAGTAAACAATAGAGTAAGAAGCAGCCACCAAGTTAATACCAATACCGCCAGCCCTCCTGTTAGCAATAATAATCTTTGTATTAGGGTCATTATTGAACTCCTTCATCGATGCTTGCTTCTGGTCAAGGTTCTGTTCACCAGTCAGCATCACATAGTTTATCTTCTTCTCTTCACACATCTTGGAGAGTTGTGTGTAGTTAGCTCGGAACGAACACCACAAGATACACTTGTGCCCATTCTCTACGACTATCTCATCAACGAGGCGACCCAGTTCATCAAGTCTCGGATTATTCTGTATAAAGATAACCTCTCCGTCCTCTGTGTTGACGTGTCCTGTGACAATTTGCTGGAGTCGAAGTGCTTTAGTGACTGCCAGTTGTGCGACCACGGCTCCAGACATTTCTTTCTGTTTCTCTTTCTCTTGAACGAAGGTAACAAAGTCACGTTCCATCTCCTTGTAGTATTTCATTTGTTCAGGACTCAACTCAACACGAATCACTTTCTTAACGAGTGGAGGTAAGTCTTTTATAACATCCTTCTTCAATACCCTATGGCACTTGACGTATATCTTCTCGGTTAGTTCATCGTACTTCTCGGTTCGTGCTACGAGTTTCGGGAAGTGACTTGTACTATTCTTCCAGCCTGCGTTCTCGTCTTCCATGTACGTGTTGACGTAGACGTGGAAGTTTTTACCGAACGTGTCCCCCCTATCCAGAAATCTAAACATACCGAATACATCTTTCACGCTATTCAGAATCGGGGTTCCAGTTAGTATGAAGTTGTGGTATGATTTATCCCCTAATTTTATAGCGGCTTTCGTTCTCTTGGCAGTTGGATTCTTTAGGTAGTGAGCCTCGTCTGCTATTATTATTTCTGGTTGCCATGCTAGTAGGAAATCAAATAGCTTTTTACTATTCAGTGCTTCGTAGTTTGTGATGTACACGTAGTCGCCACCTATTTCCCCTGTCTCTTTGTTACAAGACCAGTCCATAAACTTCTTTAGTTTCTGGGTGCTTGAACCTTTGAGTATATGAATCAGGTTTTCGTCAGCGTAACTGTGTATCTTGAACTCTTCCTTCCAGTTGTGCAAAGTTACGAGTGGTGATAAAATTAGGGTGCGCATAACCCTACCTTTACGGGCGTACTTCTGGCGCAATATATTTATCACGCCTCCCGTCTTACCAGACCCCATCTCCCAGAATAATCCCACATCTCTGTGGGAGTCCGCCAACTTAAGAGCCGTTAGCTGGTGGGGATATGGCTTTAGTTTGTACTGCATCGTCGTCCTCCTTGGTGGCTACTCTGTAGCCTACGTAAACTGTTTCTATCTTCCCATCTATACGTGACTTCTTTACGCCAACGTCTTTAAGTATTTCTTTTAGACGTGTACCTACTCTCTTCTTGGAGTTAGGTTTCTGTCCTGATGAATCACAATCGATGCGATAGATTTGATACAGTTTGGAGAACGGTGTGATTGCTTTGTTGTCTCTGATTAATCTTGTATCTACAAATTCCATGACACTGTCATTCTGATACTTGTAACTGTCTATCGCTTCATCGATTGTATCTGACTCACTAAAACCTCGATTCTTTCTGAACTCTAAGAGTGCCGAGATTACTAAATTATATATACCACTAGCTTCTTCGTTAAGTTTCTCCCGAATCATTGGGTCAAACCCACTCTTGTGTCTAGTAAATACTGCATTAAACGGGACGATAAGGAGCCTGCGCATCATACCGAAGCTAAGGTCTTGCGTAGAG
>Ga0222673_1000735_pt1 | contig 13009 bp, 14 predicted proteins | sample AntAcemetagen801_FD_179845 | JGI IMG/M metagenome (GOLD analysis project Ga0222673, IMG submission 179845) | Saline water microbial communities from Ace Lake, Antarctica - #801 | ecosystem: Environmental > Aquatic > Non-marine Saline and Alkaline > Saline | place: Antarctica: Ace Lake...
ATTTTTCACTCATTCTGTTCCATCCAGATTTATATTTTTAACTATTGCAGTTCCATAAACTTTTTGATTAGGCAAGTACCATTGTTTTAATATCTTCACTACTCTCCATTCTCCTGTGTTTGTTCCAGAGTATAGATTTGCATCTGTTACAATATCTCCTTCTTTTATTTCATATTCTACAGAACTAACTGTATAACTTGGTTTAAAATAGAATTTCCTGTTTCCTGGTACTGCAAGGCCCATGTCATGTATCTTTCTATCTTTTAAAGTAATTGCTCTCAATATTGCTGTGACATCAAAGTTTGTATTTGAGACACTCAAAACCCTTCCCATACTATCTTCTGTTGTTGTTTGTCTTGTTATGGTATAAGTCTTTCCATGATCATCTATGATATCACTAAAGTCCTCTTCTACTGTCTCTGGAAAGGTATCACTATCATACATATAATCAAATTTGCTATAGTCAAATCTAACATTTTGATTTGTTACATCTTCATATTTTGTTATGACAATCCCGATTTTAATCTACCTTCCTTTATTTTTGGCAATATTTTTTTAAAATGTTTTCTATGCCATTCTTTTCCTTTTTTGGATTTATGCCAATCATAAGCTGTTTTTCTTCCTTCCTTCAAAAATTCATCCATTTGTTTTTTATATTCTGGATCTAAAAATCTTTCTTTTGAATGCTTTCCTGAATGTTTTTTTCTTGTTGTTAATCTTAAATTTTCAATCCTGTTATCATCTTTAATTCCATTAACATGATGCACTATTTCTTCTGATTTTAAATATCTTTTAACATATTTCTCCATTAATAATCTATGCTCTTGAACATAACCATTTATTGAATTTGGGTGATTTTTATTTAATACAAGGATATATCCACTGATAGTTTTTGTTCGACCACATTTATAGTTTCTATTAAGTTTACCTTTTTGATTTTTATTTAGTTTTTCCAAATGCTTTTTTTGTTTTTCTGATATCATAATTATTTAATAGTATCAATATTTAAAAACTTTACTATTCCCATTATGCTATTGCTCTACATCCTCCTTGAATTCTAATCTTTGAAGCATTAGTTATGTTTCCTACTCCTTTAATTAAACCAGTTCCATTGATTAAAATAAAACTTTCCTGTGCATTTATTGGGGGTATTGAACAATTATCTGAGCATTGATAAATATGGTCTCCACTTGTATAAGTACAACTATCTGTTATTGGTATTTCACTGATTTTTATACCTCTTACATCAGATTGATTCATATAAGTTCCATCTGTGCAATTAACATACCAAGTATAATTTCCAGGACTTAATGATTCATTTGCTGTTATTGTAGCAATATTTCCATTTTTAATAGGCATATTCCACCACATTCCTTCTTCATATATATTATCTCCTCCAAAATCTCCTAATAAACCATACCAATTAGTTCCATTATAACAACTCCAACCAACTAAATTTCCTAAATCTGATTCTGCTCTAAGCATTAAAATAGAATTACTATAATCCCAACAAGTTGAACTAATTGATATATTACTTATTCCAATATGATCTTTTTTTTGCCATAATGAGTTTGATGTCGCTCCAGAAGGTTTTGTATAATTAATATATAAATAAGCTGAACCACTTGATGATTCTCCATAAGTATCCCAATCTCCATCTGTAACATTATTTACATTTATCCAATTACCCCCAAATGTATAACTTCCATTAACTAATCCTCCACAGCTGGTTGAAACATTAGCAAATTCTTGATAACACAATGATGAATTAGAATCTCCATAAGGTGTGTTATTAATGTATAAATCACAAGTAAAATTAGTAGCAAGAGTTGTTGATAAATTAAATTCAAAATCTGGTGTAGTATCTGTTGTTATATTATCATTTTCAGGAGACATAAGATTGACTGCTAATGTTTCTACTTCTATTGATATAGGTAACTCTCTTGATGTTGATTGATTTACATAAAGTTGACTTGTCCATGTTCCTGAACTATTAACAGCACATGAAACATAAAGTGAATGGTTTGCTATACTCAAAGTTGTTGAATATGTGCAAGTATGAGAATATGAATCTCTTTCAGCACAATAATCTCCATCTCCTGCAATCATATCAGTTATATTTTGGTCAACAGTATCTATTGCACAAACAGATTCTATAGTTGTATTGAATTTAACTGTTGGTGTTGTATCATAAGTATTAACTCTATCTTTAGTTCCTGTTGTCCAATTATTCTGGTCATTAGCTGTTATTCCGGAAGTGAAATTATAAGTTGCATTTACTATTTCAACAAGGACTTCTGAGAAAGGATATGTTAATCCAACACCACTATTATATAGTTCTGTTTTTTCATCTGATGTTAATATTCTTCCCCAAATACTAACTTCATCTATTATTCCATCAAATGGGAATCCTCCTATTACTCTATTTCCCACAATAAACCCAGTTCCTCCAGGATTTAAAGCATCTTTTGCATAACCCTGAGCTACATTATTTATTAATAAAACTCCTGCACCCGCTGACTCATCAAAAGTATAAACTACAAAATACCAATTTCCAGCTGATACGGCACCTGTTTTTCTTGAACCTGAAATCCAAGTTGGAGTTCCAACACCTGCACATATTCCTTCACTTCTTATTATTATACTAAGTCCATTACCAGATTGTGATGACATCAGTATAGTATAAGCAAAAGCTATTGTATCTGGCTTAACCCATAAAGAAACTGTAAAATCGTGTGTTGTGCTTATGTTTGATATAGCATCAGACATATTAAGTTCTCCATCTGTTGTAAAGTTATAAGCAGTATTTATCTTGCCTGTTGCTTCTGGTGTTGGACCGTCTGCAATTCCGTCATTATTTCCGTATGAATCTATTACATCTCCACTTGATTCATCAAATTTATAATAAGCAATTAAATCATCTATTAAAGCAGCATGAACAATAGGTAAAACTAATAAAAAGGCAAACCAGATTAATAATTTATATTTCATTTTAAACCTAATTCTCCCATTTGATAATCATACATATCATAAGTTCTTTTATTTGATTTCCTTTTATTTGATTTCATTTTGACTTAGCTTTCTTTGATTCTACTTTTTCTTTTATTGAAATCTTATCTGTGTCTTTTATTGATTTTATATATTTTAAAGTGTCTAATTTTATCTGTGTGCAAGGAACTCCTTGATTATAACATTCATCTAAATTATGGTCTTTGAAACTTCCTCCTCTTGATAGGTCTTTCAAGGTTAGAATATTATCCTCAACATTTCCAACAACATTTAATTCTGTAAAATTAACATATCCATCAGTTAGTTCAATACCATCTCTGTTTTGTATTTCACAAATTTTCTCAGTTCCATAAACTGGAGTAACAACAATATAAGATTCTGTTATATTAAAACATTGAACACAAGTTCCATTCTTGTATGTTTCTGTTCTATCTGCTTTTAAATCAAATACACATTCTCCTTTTTCTTTCATAACCCAAGTTTTACAATCTTCATATTTATTATATTCTGTAACATTTATATAACCAGTAATTATCTTTTTATCTGTGTATTCTTTGCAATTATAAACTGGTTCTGCAGCTAACCAAGTTGGGTCTATATCAAAAGCTCCCCATTTGATTGATTCATAAGGATTGTTTTTATAAGCTACTATTCTGATATTGTAATCTCTACCTTCTCTGAATGCTATTGAGAATTTTCTCACATCATCTGAGTTACTTAATCCACACCATGTTCCTGTACATGGTCTATCTAAAGGAATGTTTCTCCAACTTGTTCCCCAGCTTCTTTGAAGTTTCCAAGACTTAACATTTGGATCAAAGTTAAAAGTTGTATTCCTTCCCCAAGGATCGTAATTTGTAGGATAAATAAAAACATCTTCATTTGCTGTAAAATTGATATAAGCATAACAAGGATTTTCTTCTGTTCCTCTACATATTGAGTCTCCAGAGTATCCTGTTATTGTTATTGCTCCAATCATAGCTAAATATAAGAATATACCACCTATTAATGTGCCTACAGTTATTCCACTACCTATAAGCCATTTCTTGACAGTTTCAGAGTAGATTCTTTTAGCCATTATTCACATACCTCAAATGTAGTGGTTCCTGCTTTCATTATCCAACAAGTTGCATTATCATAAATTTGATGGTTTAAAGGGTCTGTATCTCCTAATAAGTTAGTTGAAGTTATATTATTAAATGTAACATCACTTGCTTTCAAAACATTCTGGTCCATATCGTAAAGTTCATTTGCTCCCTGGCCAGTATTAATAGTTAACCCAGCAATTGCTCCTGTTGCTGTAACTGTTGTTACAAATAAATCTGTTCCATTTATATCATCAGCACCAGTTATGTCTCCACCAGTTATAATAATAGTTCCATCTGTGAAAGAAGTTCCTCTAAATTCTGGTGCTATTTGAATACCATACCAAGTATTATCTTTTGCTCTATAACCATATGCATCTTTGCTCTTTACTTTTTGCTCATAAAGGTTCTGTATTTCTATTGTTGATAAAGAACGGTCATATATTCTAACTTCATCTATTGAACCATTCCAAAACTCTGTAGGTGATGAACTTTCTGATGCACCAATTAATAATGGTGCTGTGCTTGGATATAACCCACAATTTAATCTATCATTGTCTTCAAAAGCACCACCATTTATAGATAAAACATAATAATTATTATCTGGATTAATTGTTACTACAATAAAAGTCCAAGTATCAAGAGGCATAGATGTAACACTTTGTGTTGCTGAAGTAGGTGAATCATCATAGCATCTTGGAGCAAAGTAAATATCATCTGTAGCCATGTGTCTTCTTAAAGCAAATGCTTCTCCAGAATCTGCACCATCTTTTGATAATAATGTTTGATAACCACTTGCTGACTCTTTGTCTAATTTAGCCCAAAGTGTAATCGTAAATGTATTATTTATATGTAAGGAAGCATCATCAGGAATAGAAATATAATCATTACCTCCATCAAACATATATGCTCCATCATTGTCAAATCCACCAGAACTATTAAAAGTAGCTCCATATACTATTCCATCGTTCTGTTGGCTTGAACTATCCAAGGTAAGTGACGAATTAACATAATTAGATGTATCAAAAGGAAATTCTAAGATTAATCCTTCAGTTGAACCTTCCCAATTAGTTGAAGCATTTAATACAGCATTTCCACCCATGCCTAAATTACCAGTCATATCATCTCCTGATTTATTTACAAAGTCTAAGATAGCTGAGTCTAAGTTTGATATTTCACCAGCTTGTGTGTTATTGTTAGCTAAGATAACAGCTGCTTGTGTTGCATTATCAACTAATTGCTGAGTTATCTGAGAGTCTAATTCAGAAGTCTCATTATATCTCTGGTCTGTTATATTTAAGAAATTTGCTATGATTACACTTCTTGAAAATGTATCAGCTAATGTTGCATATATGTTACTCCAATATGTTCCTACAATTCCTAATATCCCAGATTGATTTGATAGTACTGTTGTATTTATTGTCCATTGACTACCAGCTGTTGGTGTTATTGTGCATAAATTACTTGTTGCTCCAGATATATTCCCACAAGAGATTAAAAGTTCATCTTGAATATCAGATGGATTTGCATTATCATCCCAATAATCAGAACTATTAACATTCAGATCTTCTTCACTTGCTTTGGCTATAAATGTCTCATTAGTATGATTTATTATAGAACTATTGTAAAATATATCCCTTGTATCAACATAACTCTTTAAAGAATCATTTGAGTTTTCTATTGCAGTATCTGTCTCACTTGATGTATAATAATCTGATTTGTCTTCTGACCAATTTCCAACCCAATTAACTACATCACTTCCAGTTGTATGAGCTCCTGTAACAAATCCTAATTTTTCTATGTTTGCTGTTGTGTTAACAGCATTTATTAAATCAGTATTTTCTGATATCTGCCCTGATTGTGTTGTGTTATCATTCTGTTGTTGGGTTATTTGTGAATCCAATTCAGATGTTTCATTGTATCTCTGATCTGATATGTTTAAAAAGTTTGCTACAATAACACTTCTTGAAAAGGTATCAGCTAATGTCGCATAAATGTTACTCCAAAAAGTTCCAACTATTCCAAGAGTTCCACTCTGATTTGATAGTACTGTTGTGTTAATTGGCCACTTGGTATCTGTTGTTAAAGCAATACACTCGACTCCACCAGTTGTTGTATTCTGTACTGCTTCTCCTGCAGCACAAACTCCTGGTGTATGTTTTGCAGATATTTCAGCTGCTTGAGTAGCATTGTTTGTCCTTTCTCTATCACTAATAATTGTTATATTATCATTGTTGTTAGAAATCTCAGATGCTTGTGTTGCATTATTCAAATCTACATAAGATTTCATAGAACCATTATTTGCTATAACATAATCCTTCATTGATTCGTTAAATGTGACATCCTGTGTATCAACATATTCTTTCATGGAATTGTTTGATTCTGTTACTATAACTATTATTGTCTCATTCAGTTTTGTTTCATTTAAACTTATTGTTACATTTCCTGTGGATCCTGAAAGTATTATATAAACATCTGAGCTTGTTATTGATTCAACGACTGTGCTCCATATGTCCGATATCTGACTCATTAAAAGTCCGGTTATATTTGAAACTCCTTCGAGTGTTCCCCAGAATTTTGTTCTGTTTGAATAAAGCGAACTATTCACATTTTCATTTGAAACATTTATATTGGATACATTAAGTGTGGAGTTCTCATCAAGTACTCTGTATATTCCTTGATAGAAGTTTGAGGCATTTGCATTGCTTATATTATAAATATCATTCTCATTCAATTGCATGTTCTCATCTATGTTATAAGGTTCTGCACTTACAGATATTATAAATAATATAAATAATATAAATAATATTTTTAATTTCATTGTGATATCACCTTCTTCCAGTCTGCTGAACTTGATGTTCCCATTGCTATATACATTTTCTTGTTTGTTGTATCAATATAAATATCTCCGATGTTACCTGGTGCACTGCTTGGTGCTCCTGCAGCTGATGTTCTTATGGCTCTTGTCTTTTGGTCTGTTACCATAGCATTCCAATCTGCTGATAAAAAATCATCCATTGCTATTTTTATGTCATTCCATGCCATATTAATCCACCAGTATACTTGGTCTTATTTTTAATGTTTCTCTTCTCATCTTTCTTTCATTAATCATTCTCTGAATTACTTCTCTCCATTGAGGATATGGTTCTCCTTTATTGACTGTAAGTTCTCCTAATGAATAACTTGTATTGAATGTATATGTTCCGCCTATTGCATAAATTGAGATATAAATTGTTGCTTCTATTTCCATGTATCTTTTGATTTTATAAGGTATCTGAAGTTTGACAATTGTGCTTCCTGATGCATGTGTTTGAACAAGCTGATCAACTACTATTGTTGTTCCAGATGGTGTTCCTGATATCTGTGCTACTTCTTGCTTTCCATCCATGCCATAAATCTCTACCCAGTCTTCATCTGCGAATCCTGATATTGAGGTCACTGCGAGGCTTACAGACGTTCCTACGGCACTATCTGCGGTAGAATCAGTTGTTGTTGTACTTTCTTCAAGTAACCCATATAAATATTTTATAAAAGTGTTATTTTGTCCTGTTACAAATGTTCCAGATTCTGCGTCCTTATTTAATAAAAGCTTTCCGCTTTGTTTTTCCCAGTCAATATTTGCTGGTGCTATTGTTGTGGTATCATTTACTGTTAATGCTCTGACACTCAATAATGGGTTTTTCATTGTGAACATTCTCTGGAGTGCATTCCCATCCCTGTGTTCTATCTTCACTGTTGGTATAAATGCTGTATTCATCCATCTCTTCATTTCTGATTCTACAAGTGCTATTGCCTCATTTATTAATGTGTCTGTGATTAACTCAGTAGGAGCTCCTGATGATCTTCTTACATCATCTGCAGTTATGAATGCCATTTTTGTCTTTTATCCTCCATATATTACTTTTATTGATATTCCAACAAGTGCGACAATAACAGAGATTACCAAGCTTAATGTTACTTTGCCTCTCATCTCATTGATTTTGACTTTCCCATTTGTTTCTTTTTGGTGAACTATAATTTCAGTATGTTGTACTGAATTTTCATCTTTGAATTCTTGAACTATCTCAAAGACTTTATCTAATTTATTTGCAATATCTTTATTGGTTACTTTCATAAACGTTTTCTCACTCATGCTATCACCTGAATTGTTTCTTTAGTAATCTCTCAACATCATCTCTTACTGGAATACATCCAGTCTTTAGGTCTTTTTTAAGACTCTCTTCTGTTGGGTACATTGTTATTATATCTTTTGCAGTCTTCTTACCAATTCCTTTAATTGATTCAAGCTTCTCTTTATAAAGGATATTTTCTTTTTTTTTAGAGCTCTTTTTCTTCTCTACTGGTTCAATCACTATCTCCACTTTCTCAGTCTTCTCTTCTCTTTTATTGTCAACAATAGTGAGCTCATTCTTCTTACCAACTTCTTCAGGAAGTTCCAGGATATCTCCTGGTCTGAGTGTAATCCATGCATATCCGATGTATGTCCCTGGACTATCGACTCTAAACTTTTTAATTTCGTTTGTTGCATTTTTGAATTTCATGATTCCACCTTAGTATTCCTCTACCATCAAGTAGACTGTTGTTATATCTCCAGCTGCTGCTGCTGTTACTCCCAACATAACTCTTCCAAATATTACATATGGGACAGGGACCACTGCTGAGTCTGTTGATAAATAGACCAGGTCTGTTCCTGCGTTATCTTGAGCTGCTCTCCTTGGATAATACACACCATTATCATCTGCTGGTGCTGCTCCAAGTGTTCCTATGTTTAGGAATTCTTGTAGTGCATCTGCTGTGTCATCATCATCATATGGATTCATTTCCCATAAATTAACATCTCTATCTGATGAACTTCCTGGTGTAGTATTACTGAATATAACTTTTACTGATAGAATCTTTCCTCTAATTACTTTTGAGAATGTTTCGCCAGTAGTTGCACCTGCTGCGATTGTATTCTCAATCTTATACATAGTTATTTTACTTGCCATTTTTTGTACCTCGTTAGTTGCCCTTATTGGGAGTTAGGTATGAAGAGCTCATATGTCTCAATCATTCCAATGTTTATCTTCTTTTGATTATTTAGCTTTTTGAAAGCTTCAATGATTATGTCTGTTGCTTTTTCTCCGATGTCAAATTTCTTAGGTGTGTCCTTTTCTTGATTCCACCTATAGTCTCCATCTTTGACATTCATCTCAACATTTTTCCATTCCTTTTCTGTTATTCCAAGATCTTCCTGGATTCCTCTTATTATCTTTAAAGTTGCGACATCATTCTCTTGCGGTAATCCACTTAAGATAATCAATCTGTCCTTTATTGTTAGTTCTTTTTCCATGCGTATCAATCCTCCATTAATTGAAAAATAAAAAATAAAAAATATTTATGTTGCAGTTAACATTATGTAGTATGATGTTGATCCAACTCTGATTCTTGCTTTGTGTGAGAACTTTGTCTCATCTGTCTCAGTTACAATCATGTTGCCTGATCCTATTGTGAATCCTTGCAGACTCATTAAGAATGCATCATCATCTACATCAGCTATTCCGCTTGCATTTCCACCATTTACAACTCTTATAAATGATACCTCAGTACATCCATCTGTATCCGAAGCTGCACCATCTGACCATATCTCTGCTGCAATAGCTGCTATTGTTCCGCTTGTCCATGCTGCATCGTCTGGTATATGTAATGTTGCACGTGCTGCCACTCCAAGTCCACTCAATTCTCCAGTTGTTGTTCCAGAGAAATTCAATGATATGTGTGCTCCATGAGCTGTTCCACATGCTGCTTGAATTGTAGTAAACGCTCTTAGTGCTTCTCCACCTGATCCTGCTCCTTGTAGATATAATCTTGAATATCTTGCTCTGTTATCTCCAGATGTTGCTGTTGATGCTACATATTCTTGGAAGAACTTAACACTTGCAGTTGAGGAAGATAATGGTGATGCACTTGTTCCTGCTTTCACCAATGGTCCTGCTGCAATGTCTCCTGGCCTGATACCTGATAAGTCCAGGCTTCTATAAACTTTCCTTCTGACTTTTCCTATAAAGCCAACTCCTAATGCTTTTGTTGCCATATTCGTTTCACCTCAAGTGATTTGTTTTTTTAATATCATTTGTAATCTAAAAAAATAAAAAAAAGATTTAAACTGCATCTCCTAAGTTAGGCACTGCAAATCCTCTTATGATAAAAGTATTTTGCTTGTCTGTGCCTGAAGTCAGTGTCAATGTTATTGAACCACTGGATACAGTTGTTGTTGGATCTGCTTGAGCAACTACAGAGTTTGCAGTTGTTTGAACATCTCCTCTTACAGCCATTAATCCTGTAGCTGAAATTCCATAAGCTGTCATGTCAACAACAATAGTATCTCCAGAATCAACTGTGTTGATTGTCTTGATAACTATTTCGTTATAGACTGGCCCAGGTGCATTGATAACTTCATAATCTGTTCCTTCTACTAATAATCCCATCTTCATTCACCTCACTCGATGTTATCTATGAAGCTATTGAAGCCTGTTGATCGCATGATCAAACATTCATAGATTTTCAGCATGAACTTGCTGCTATCGTTGGTCTTCGCAAGATCTTCATAAGTCATGTCCTGTAGGACTCTCATTTCTATGAAGTCAGTATCGAGGAAGAATATCTGTTTTGCCCCGCTTGTATTACTTAAATACATGCTTGGTATAACAGGTATTGGTCCAACCATTGTTTGAAGTACAAGTTGTGCAGGTACTCCAAATGGTAATGTTGCACCAGCTGTTAAGTCACTTGGTCTGAAATTGAAAGTATCAATCATGATCTTTCTCAAATCAGTTACAACTGCTGAACTTGCTATTGCAATCTTTGGTCTTCCACCATCATCAAATGCATCTTGTACAGATTCCTCAACATCATCCCATGTCAAAGCTGCTCCATCCAAGTCTTTTTGATTTGTAGTGGACTGTAGTGATACAATTCCTGAGAATTGTGTTGCATCTGTTGATGCATCTCCATTCACTATCAAGTTCTCTTCTAACTCTTTTAGTGCTCTTGCTTTAACTAATACTTCAGTTTGCTTTGCACTTGGAGCTCCTGTGTTTGCGAAGTTTCCTTGTCCCATTCCTGTACCAGATGGATTAAATCCTTCAAGCATGTATGATGGCATTGCTGCCTGCATAGGCCCTAAGACTCTTCCAACAGAGTATAAGAATTTTATTGATGTTGATGCTCTATCATATGTATCATCAGTTTCTGGTAGTGCTGCATCAGCATTTGCTGTGTAACCGCCGCCTTTTGCTGTTATTACATTGTAGTCTGCTGTCATACCAAAGTTAGTTACTCTCGGAATCAATTCAACAAGTGGTGTCCACTTTCTTGATTGATCTACGATTCTTGGATCTACATAAACATGTACTAATGCATATCCTGCTGTTCCTCCTCCTCCTGCTGTAGGTCCTAATGCTTTAGCACTTATAGACTTTAATCCTGCTTCCATAACAGATTTAAGTTTTGGTCTAAAATCAAAGGACTTCTGTTCTTCTCCAGCTTTTTGTTCTTCAGGATTGAATCCTGAGACCCATGGATCTAAGTACCGAGTATTATCTGGTAAAGATCCAAAGCTTCCTTTATAAGCTGCTTCCCAATTTGTTAACATTTTTAGTTACCTCTTCACACCAAGTCCAATGGTCCTTTCATTTCTTCCACTGGTTCTTGGATTTGTTCTGATTTTAATCCAGCACCCTTTGCTTTTTGCTGAGGTTTCTCAACAATTGCTTTAAGGTCTGTATTTTCTTTCTTCAATGTTTCAACATCTTTTGTTAATGTTTCAACTACTGATTTCATCTCTTTCAGTGTCATGGATTTGTCTTCTACATCTCCACCTTCTGCTGGTGCTTCAGCTTCAGGAGCTGCTTCTTTTGCTGCTTCTTCTGCCGGTGCTTCAACAGGTGCTGCTTCTGCTTCTGGCTGCTCTGCTTCTGGTGTAGGAGCTTGAACTTCCTCTGCAGGTGCTTCGTCTTTTTTATCTACCATGTTTGTACACCTCATGTGTTTTTTATCAGCATTATTGCCTGATAAGTTTGATTTAATGAATCTGTCTGCCATGTTGACAGACATGTTTAATTCTACTGCTCTTTGGAATAATTCTTCTGCACTCTTTATTCCTGCACGTTTTTTAATTCCATCTCTGTGCTCTTTACTAAATTGATTTAATAAATTTTCTTTAACATCAGAATCTCCTAATGAGTCAGCCACTTTCAATATCTTAACTGCTTGGCTTTGATTTATTGAATCAACTGCACTAATATGTTGATCATTGTTTTTTGATGTTAAATTTCTATAAGCACTTCTTTCATTTTTACTTAATGAATCGAATGTTGGTTTAGAAGTTTCCTTCTTGTCTCCTGAAAGATTACTAAGCACTTCTTTTTGTTTATCTGGTGATAATTTATTAAAAGGTTTTTTCATATCATCTCTTGTGAGACTTGTTTGGTCAATAACTTGTAGTCTTTCTCTATCATTGAGTTTGTTATCCCATGTAGATTGAGCAACATCCATATCTGATCTTTCTTTTGAAACTCCTGGTTTGCCTGATTCTTTTTTCTTATTATCTCCTGGGTATGTGTATTGGTATCTTCCTGAACTTCCTGTTCGTTTGATATATTTATGTTTGATTTCTTCAATATCCTTTTCGAGTTTATCTATTGAATCTTTAATCTCTATTTGTGTCACATCGAGTTCTTCCTGGCTTTTCATAAACTCCAAGCTTTTTGCCATTACAGAAGTCATTGTTGCTTTTGGATTAATTGCATTTCCGGTCAATGCTACATTCAAAAGGTTCACATCATCCAATAATCTGATGCTCTTTCCTTCTCTGTCTATGTTCTTTGTTCTTGTTGGTACATATGCGATTGAAAATGCATCATACATTTCCTCTT
>Ga0222673_1000742_pt1 | contig 12968 bp, 14 predicted proteins | sample AntAcemetagen801_FD_179845 | JGI IMG/M metagenome (GOLD analysis project Ga0222673, IMG submission 179845) | Saline water microbial communities from Ace Lake, Antarctica - #801 | ecosystem: Environmental > Aquatic > Non-marine Saline and Alkaline > Saline | place: Antarctica: Ace Lake...
TGGTTTATTGGCATCTGAGGTGTTATCTACATTTGAAAGTCCAACGTCTGATTGATCGACATCATGAGGATTACCAGTTACCAATTGAGAGTGAGTATATGCTGTATTCCAGTTTGATATTGCTAGATTGCCAGCTGTTATATCTCCAGTTGTTGTTAAGTCTTCCCCTTGTATATCTATAGTTGTATTAGCGTTTGAGCCGTCTAGTTTTAAAAAGTCACCAACAAGATCATCAGCTGTCATTACAAACTGCAAACCCTTTTTTAATAATGGCTTAGAATAGACTGGTTTCATAGTTCAACTGCCTCTGAGATATTAGTAAGTACACCTGATACATAGGTTAGTGTTGTTTGATATTCTACTGTTGCGATTGTTTCTGTGATTGTTGTTAAATTACCATCAACATCATATCCAAGAGCTGTTGGTGCATTATTATTAAGTGCATTTGTCGGCACTGTTTCTTTGATCTTAGTTATTTGAGAACTATCGGTAAGAGTTGCTTCCTTTGCTAATCCTGTTTCTGGATCTGCTGTAGGATTGGATACTGTTACCTGATGATTGTCAGCCAACTGTTTTGCCGAGGTAGCTAATCCAGTTTCTACTGCTGGAATCATATTGCTGACAGTTACATTGTGGTTATCCAATAGCTGTTTAGCACTTGTTGAAGCACCCGTTGGCAGAGATACTGTGCCTGAAACGTTACTAACATTCCAAGGTCCAGATTGTGTTGCCGCTACTGTTCCTGAGACTGGTACCGCCGTAGCTCTTAATTCTGTATTTGTTAAAGCGTCTGTTTGTTGATTTGCTGCAATTGATGCTCCAGCTGGTAATGGAACAGTTCCTGTAATTTGACCGGATGAAGCACCACTAACTCTTGCCATATTTACTTTCTAAAAAATTTGTTAATATTATTTAATATTGTGTTTTGTATTGGTTGTTTTATTTTTGGTTGCATAACTCTTGGTTGAATTTTTGGAGCTATAGATTGATTTATAGCTGGTGATTGAGGTTCAAAAACTGGTTTTTGTACTGGTTGGATAACTCTTTGAGGTTGTATGTCTGGTTTCTTTAAAGGTTCTATCTTAGGTTTTATATCAGGGATTTCAGTTCGTTTAGTCTCTATAGCTGGTTTAAATAATGGTTCTTTTTGTTTGTTTGTAAACACATCTAAGAATCCAGGTGTTTTCTGAGTCTCAACCTTAGGAGTTGTTGGTTCTACCTTTGGTAAAACTGATTCTACTGGCCTATTTAACTGTTCTAAATCAGGTACAACAGGTTCTGGTATCTCTACCTTAGGAGGCTGTTCTTTTAAAGGCAATTCTTGTTTACCATCTGGTGCAGTTATTTCTGCCTGAGATGAATTATCACTAGGTACTTGAGGTGGTGTCTTAGGTGGTTCTATTTTAAACTCTTGTGTTGGCTTAGTTCTAACAAACCCTACAACACTAGCATCATTAGGATCAATAACACGATCATGTCTGACTATTTGGTCATTATCCCAATTACTCTCTGTAAGTCTTAGTCTACCGTCTTGTAAAACCTCAGATACAACGGCAACGTGACCATATTGAGTACCAGTATCTAGAATGACTGATTGACCGACCCGTGGTTGTTCTTCCCCTTTAAAATAAGCATTACCATTATTTTTATGACCTTGTAGTTTGTTTTTCTTTTGTCCAATTGTGTTTCCAATGGTCCAATTTGAACCATCTGGTAATGTAGTGATTTGTTCTGCAAACCAAGCACAGTTATGAACTGCATGATTATTACAAATATATGTACTGTCTCCACTTACTGTGATGTTATAAACAGTGTTTTTTTTACTAGGCTCTACACTAACTACTTCGGCATAACTCTGCTTGTCACTTATCTTATTAAGATACATTCTATAGAGAGGCTTAATTTTCTTTACTTTTATTCCATTAATAACAACATCTTCATTGCTTCTTTTGTGAATATTAATACTGGTTGGTTTGTATCCAGCCATAATAGATGCTTTTTGAATAGAATAAATTAACTTCTTTGAAACAGAACTAACTTCATAATAATCATCTTTTGATTCATATCCATCGGCTTTCAAGTACCCATCAATAATCTTTTTATATTCTTGTTTATTAAATATTAGAGGAAGTTGTTTTTCTTTGTTGTCATCAAAGCATCGCCTAATAATTTTTCCAAGGTTTTTATGCTTTCTTTTCTGCAATAAATGTAAGTTTGTTGTTTCATGGGATGAGTGTGGCTGTCTAGTGCAATCTATATCTAGCCCATTAACAAAATCAGATTTATTTTGAGACACTGTTAATCTAAAAGCAAAAGAGGATTTTGATTGTTTGTAAGCATCTCCGTCTCCAAGCCAAAAACCAAGCCACCTCAACTCATTATCTGTTAGTCCAGAAGATTTTTCTTTAAAATCAGGAATTACTATCTTGTCATTTTTTTTCAAGTCCTTGACTTCTATAAATCCATTATCTGTCAAAAAAGGATGTTCTTCGGTAACCTCAAAGCTTGATAATGATGTTTTTAAATCAAATGTATCTGCTTCCCTATTCATTATACTAATAACAGTATTTATAGTCTTTCCATCAGAAGATATGATCTCGTCACCTATCTCCACATCTTGTATCTCTTTGTAAGATCCATCATCCATACTTACCAAATGACCAGCTGTAAAACACTGGCCAGTTAAATCATTGTTTCCTTGAGGTTTAAATTGATACCCTTGTCCATATTTGTTTTCAAAATTAATTGAAGCTGCTTGTCGTGGTTGTCGTGGTTGAACAACCCTCTGTGGTTGCACAACTCTTTGTGGTTGCTGTGGTTGTGATTGTATTGGTTGGCTCTGACTAGACTGCTGTTTATGAAAGTTTATAACTGAATCTATATCTTGAGTTTTTAATTCACCCTGCAGTGCAGTGACCTCGTTGGCCTTTTGGACCAACTCCTTCTCTGTTTTAGGGTTGAAGGTAGACATTAATTTATTAAGTATGTCTATACTTATGTTTAATCTTTTAGCTAAAGCCTGTAGTTCTTCTGGTTTCATGTTTGTATACAAAAAAAGGAAGCTGTTAAGCTTCCAAGATGTTCCATCACTGGTAATGTTAATATTTTAGCACAAATTGATATTGCTGTCTATTAAAAAAAGAGACCACATATAATCATCAGTAGCCTCTTTCGATTTATTGTAACACAACCAAAAACACCCTTGACAGGGTGCTTGATTTTTGGGATTATTAGTACGGATATACTTAATTTCAATTATCTCTCAAAGAGAACAAAAAATCAAGTTTCATCCTGCTAGTAAGGGAAACTTTTAGCACATCATTAATTTGTTGTGCTTTTTTTTATTAGCAAATGGTCTACCAAGTAGAGCCGATCCGCAATGACTACTTAGAGACTTTAAACTCCGATCGATCGGTTTAGGAGTCCGGTATAAGAAATCCGGGAGGGAAAGACGCTAATAGCTAGGAAACCCTCGGGGCGAAGTTCGCTTTAAACCTTGCTTAGCAGACCTTAGAAATAAGGGAGGATACGGATGTATTTAACTGTAGCGTAATGGAGACATGAACCTTCGATGCATTGGAGGGAGTCTCCCCTAACTAGTAAGATTAGTTAGCTGAAGCAATGTATCATCTTAATTACTCAATGGGGGTAAGGGGGCAAGACGTCAACAAAAAGGAAAACGGATATAGTAAAGAAAGAAGTATGGGAAACTTATACACACAACTAATTAGAGTTAGAAGCAGGAGAGTAGAAGTACTTTCAAAGCTTAAACAAGCATATAGAACGACTCCAAGAGACTGGGAGTTAATAAATAGTCTTAGAAACGACCTTAAGATGATGGATGACGAGAGAAAAATAGAAAGTGATAAGCGAAAGGGACAATATGGTTGATTTCAAGTCGCAGAATATACGACTTGATTTATTAATAATGAGGAAACGAAGAATCTGCGTCTCCTTATAAAAAGTGCTAAGCGCAGAAACTGCGTCATCCACTTTGGTTTTTCAGTGTGGTATAATTAGAGTGTAATAATAAATTGAGACTATAACTCCCTTGCTTTTATCTCAATTTAGGCACGGGAGTTTTGGTAAGAAAGGGGCTTTATGCCTAAGAAAAGACCATGGAACTACCAGGACTTAACTGGAAATAAATATGGAAGGTTAACTGTTATAAAGATGTTGCCTGGTTATAAATCAAGAAGAACCTATGTTGAAGCTATTTGTGTTTGTGGGAACAAAACAATAGTGGAAAAATATTCTATGAAAGTAGGTCGTGTAAAAAGTTGTGGATGTTTAAATATCGAGAATAGAACTACTCATAATCTATCTAAAACAAGACAATACAGAATCTGGCAGAGCATGATTCAAAGATGTACTAATAAAAATAATAAAAAATATTATCTTTATGGAGGTCGCGGGATAAGGGTTTGTGATCGTTGGTTAGAAAGTTTTCAAAACTTCCATGATGATATGGGCGAGATCTTTAATGATCATATAAAAAAACATGGGGAAAACAACACAACAATTGATAGAATAAACTCAGATGGTAATTATGAACCAAACAACACTAGGTGGGCTACTTTTTCAGTTCAAAACCAAAATCTAAAACCAAGAAAGAATAAAAAAACTAAATATAAAGGAATAGAACCCAGTGGTGTAAAAAAACCATCTTGGCAAGCAAGAATTAGAAAAGAAGGAATAAGACTTAATTTAGGAACATGCTACTCACAAGAAGAAGCTGGCTTTATATATGACCAGTTTGCACTTCAGTTATATGGAAAAGACGCTTGGACTAATTTTGATTATAGTGAACTTTTGAAAGGAAATATATGATATTAATAAAAATTATCTTAGCTATAGTAGCTTTAGGAATATTTATTGTTCTAGCAAACGTTGTTTTAGCTATAATACTTGCACTGTTTGGTGCTTTTAATAAGTAATCTATTTATTGGTTTGATCTACTCCTAGAGATGTTAGTCCTCGTCTTCCAACTTTAGCTATATCTTTAGCTGTACTAACAGCCTTACTAGTAATAGGATTTTTAAAATTCTTCCCCTGTTGTGAAATCCATGATTTAACTTCCGGTTTTTGTAGTATTGGGTTAAACCATGTTAGTGGTTTGTTAAGTGAAATGCTTTGTGCACCTGTATTTTGACCAGTAATAAACTTACTCATTACAGATGATCCAGCGTCTCTTGTTAACTTTGTAGCAGTACTTAGATCAACAAAAGGTTTTGCCAAAGATCTTATCTCTCTAATATTATTAGTTTGCATAAATTCTTCTGCTAACTTTGGACTAATCTCAGCTATTTTTGAGGCATATTTTTTCTTAATACTATCCATAATACCTTCGCTAACCACAGAATTATCTATTTGATCTTTCAATGAATCGGCGGCAGCTAAGAATATTTGACCTTGTTGTTCCATATCTATTCTAGGAGTCATATCTGTGCTTTTACCCATCAGATTATAGCCTTCTTTTTCTAGTGCCTGAACAGTATCCCAAACATCAATTGCGGTATTTCTACCAGGAAGATCTCCTTGAGATTTTGAAACCATATTAGTGACTTTTCTCAATGTCTTTTTAATAACATTATCATCTAGGTTAAGAGCATCATCTGCTGCTTTTTGTGCAATATTAAGTGCTTCACCAGTATTAACAGGAGTTTCTACGTTTCCTAAGACATCTCTAACGGCTTTTGTCATTGTTCCATTGCTTCCAGTAACCTTACTAGCAACTTTCTCATAGTCATCTAGCCCACCCTTAATATCATATTCAATCATTTTATCTGACATACCATCTAAATTTAACCTAGAAGCTATTTTTCTTGGAACAGTAAATATTGATTTAAAAACCTCTCTTCTTTTTGGCATAAATGTGTCTAATAATTTACTGCCACTTTTAACAACCTTATCTTTAAATGGCTTAATTGCTTTTCCAAGTTTATCAACTCCATAATCAATAGCATAATCAGCTGCCCCTACTGCTAAAGGTTCTGCTATAGCCTCTTTAGCGAGTTCTGCAGGGGTTTCATCTTGTATTCCCGCTATGTTCTCAAGAGACTCTCCAAGGGCTAATCCAGCCCCATAGCCTGCGCCCGATGCTACCGCACCAGATTTTCTACCTAAAACACGCCCAATAGTTCCTGCAACTGTAGACCCTGCTGTAGGGGCTATATCAGATGCTTTTCTAGCAAACTTACTGAGCCATGTTGGTTCTTCCTCTATATTCTTATAGTGTCCCTTTTGAAATCCTCCAGCAAACTGTTGACCTTTTGTCATTTCTGCAGTTGGTTCAAAGTCACGATACTGTTTTAGTTCTTCAACTTTATCAGCAGAGACATTAGTTTGTGCTTGGGTTTTTTGCTTAGATGATTCAATAACTCTCCTCATCTCTGCTTTTTTTGCTTCTGAAAGTGCCATATTAATTCTCCATATATTCTTTAATTTCCTGTTCGGTGTATCCAGCATCTCTTAGAGATTGTTCTTCTGCACCACTGTCTGCACCAGTTCTAAGTTTAAGTGCAACAGCTTTCTTTAGAGATTCAATTTGTCCTTCTTTTTTACTACTCCATCCATATCTTGTTGGAAGTAAATCTAAATATTTTTCATAATCTTTATCTGACAGTTTACCGCCCTCCATGATGTTTCCGATTGCCTGTGCCATTGCTTTTCTAAGATTTTCATATTCACCTTTTTGTTTTGGACTGAATACTCCAAGAAGATTTTGTTTCTTTGCCATTCCTAATAAATTATCGAGTTCTCTTGAAATAGAGTCAAAGTCAGTCTGTGAGGCTACCTGTTTTTCATCTACTTGTTCAATTCCTCCAGATGCTTGTAATGCTATAACAACGTCTCCTCTCATATCATCAGGAACACTACTAACAGTAAGCTCTCTATTTTTGACAAGATCAACATAACTTTGAATTTCGCTGTTAGCACCGCCACCTCCTACATTTAATCCATTGTCGGCAATCATTCCTAATCCTAAAGCCCTCAGTTCTTCTGAACTTTCTTTAAATTGTCCGAATTTGTTTACATTTGTTCTAGCTAATTCTAGGATTTCAGACTCATTTAGTTGAGGATTTTGATTAATGACATCGGCAAAAGAACCTTGACCATCTATGACTTCATCTAGAAATGTTTTACCTTTACTCGATAGCTTCTTTAAAATTCCAGTGTCTCCATCATCTCCAGGTTGAGATATATCTATAGTCTGTCCCGTTCTTGGATCGACTATACTTGATGAACCAGTGAGTTTCGCCATTGTAACAGCTTGGTTGAAGGCTAACTCATCTCGTTTCTCTTGATCCTGTTTTCTCTGTCTTTCGAGTTCTGCTTCAAGGGCTTTCTTTTCATTTCCATACTGGATGGCTCGTGAATAGGCTTCGGCTTCAGATCCAACAGCTGCAGTTAAAGCAGCGCGTGTATTAGCAGCAATGTCAAAAGTATCGGTCGCTGCTTTTGACTGACCCGAAACTAATCTTTCAGCGTTAAATGGGCTTAACAACCCTTGTGTTGGCTGTCTAATCACTGTGGCAGGCAATGGTGCTTGTGCTTTAGCTATTGTCTCTTGAGGTGTAGCACCTAAAGATCCTTGCTGTGCTAGTTGAACCCCTCTTTGTTGGATGGCTTGCTGTTCAGCTTGATTGGCACTAGTGACCTGTCCTGATAATTTCTGGTCATAGGCTTTAATTTCTCCTAAAGCATCTATCGCATTTCCTTGAGCTTGAATTGGAGCTTGGAAAGTTGGTGATTGGGTCATTGTTTTGGCCACACCTGCCGCGACCGCACTAGGATTGTCTCCAAATGCTGATCTAGCACTGTCTATATTTTGCTGTGTGTAACTTGGGTTCTGATCTATCATATGTTTCCTTTATCTGTTTTTAGTCCAATCCCATTGTTCTTCTGCTAATTTCTGTGCGTCTTCTGTAGCCTTGAAACTTGCAACTGTACTACGTTTATTAAATTCTCTGTTATAAGTTGAGTCTGCTAGTGCAGAAGCCCTGTCTTCACGATCTCTAGCCTGTTGTGTCTGCCATTTAGCAAAGTTAGCCGCTGTGTCTTCGCCACCTCTTAGTTTAGTTGTAGAAATATCTTCTAAACCTCTCTCTTTAGTATAACTTAGATCTTCTTCTGATTTCTTCAATGCCCTATCAACTGCTTCACGTCTTAGGTCTTGTCTTCCTTTAAGTTCTCCACCTAGTTGATCTGCAACTCCACCCTGAGAGATTCCTCTGTTTAGTGTATCAGTTTGTAGTCCTCTAGTCTCTTGCTTTGATTGGTCTGCTAGATTAGCTGTATCACTTTTATATTTATCTTGACCAAATGCTATGTTACTAACATAGTCCTCGGTAGTTATACGAGTGCCTTTTGCATAGTCTTCTTCAAGCCTACGTTTAACACGTTCTACATCGTTATTTTCTTGATCTAGTAGTGTTTTATAATATTCTTCCAACTTAGCATCAGCCGCATCATAATACGATTGATAGTTGGGGACGTCGAATAAAGCCATTATATAATTCCTCCCATTATTCCACAGTAGTCATGACCGCCGATAGATGTACTTGCTGTTGGGTCTTCTGTTCCTGTTGTGTTAGTACATGTTTCTATTCTTAGTCTTCCTTTACCACCATCACCACCTTTACCACCATAATCTGGTCCAGTTGTTTCTGTATTTATAGGTGCGCCAATTCCTCCAGTTGCAGTAAAATCTAATCCTAAGTTTTTTGTACACTTTACTAAACAAGATCCACCTCCACCACCTGCTCCAGATCCACCACCAGCATTTACTCCCTTTAATCCATCAGACCCATTCAATGTTACCGATGCTGAATTAGCAATACTATCTGCATAAATAACGACAAATCCACCTCCTGGACCACCATTACCTCCTGGGTACCAGGCATCAGTGTTTGGACTTCCTCCAGAACCTCCTCCTCCACCCATAAATATATCTTCTAAAGTTTCTGATCCTATTAGTAATCCATAAGCTCCTGGTGTTTGAGCTTGATGAGTTCCAAGTCCTCCTATTGTTCCTACAGTTCCATTAGATCCACCTCCACCTCCTGGTGGTCCAGAAGCATCGTAATTTCCACCTCCACCACCATTACCGTTAGCTATTAATGCTGCTAAAGATGCTCCAACAGATCCTTCTCCAGTTCTATATCTTACTGCTGCGCCAATTCCTCCTCTAAATCCTTTTCCAGTTCCAATTATTACTCCTTCATATAATCCTGAACAAGCTATAACAAATCCTCCACCAATATCTCCATCCCAAGCTGGAAGAGTTAGAGTTCCAGTAACGCTAGAAGCTTCTGGTACTATTAAAACTTGAGCTTGTGAATCTCCTAAATCTGTATAGTCATTTTCTAAAGGATGTACTAAAGTAATTGTTCCAGTTGTATATGAAGCAACTTGATTATCCTCATAAGCACCGACTCCAGTTCCTCTTGATTGAATGATAAATAATCTATTTCCAGCAGAGAAAGTCCCAGTTGCAGTTAAGCTAGTAACACCAGTAGTTCCAGAACAGGTATATTTCAGCGGGGTATAACTACCTAAAGCTATAACTCCATCTTTCCCATTACCTTTGCCAAGATATCTTGCCATTATTTCTCTTTCTTATATTTAACTACCATTTGTGCATAATAACCAGGGTCTACAGCTATTTTCTTTCCAGACATTTCTCCACCAAATTCTTCTGGGAATCTTACCTCTTCTACAAAAGCATCAAAATGAATCTTACAAGCATCTTTTCCAGATGGATGTATAACTCCTGCAGAACCTATTTCTTTTCCTTCTTCTAGGCAAAAATCACAAATACTATATTCAATTGTTTTTGTTTTTATCATATTTTATCCTTTATACTTCCGTTGCTTCTAAAACTACATATACACCAACTCCACTTGCAACTGCTGTAATATCTAGTGTTAATACTTGTCCTGCTGTTAAACCAGAACTTGAAAATGATGTTGTTGAACCCATGGTATTTGTAACATCAAGTGTTGCCATATTTGTTGTATCTTTTTGAATCCTAATAGAACAAGTTCCTGAATCTGTAAATGCCCACAACTTAATTGCTGTCATATTCTGAGGCACTGGATACTTCATTCCTAATTCATCTGATATAGATAATGAGCCAGTTACACCCCAACTAAATCCCCTATTAGATGTTATTGTTCCCCAAGTTAGTGTTCCATCACCGTCTGAGGCAGGATATTGTCCTGAAGTACCTCCAAAAGATAGCTTAGACTCTGCAATATCAGCGTCACTGTCTATTTGTGAGTTATTTATACTATTTACACCGTTGATAATCTCATCTCTGTCATCGTTGTAATTTGATGCAGATAGACCACCTCCTGTGCTGTACTCGCGCGTTTTTTCTACCTGTGACATAAATTCTCCTTAATTAGTGCTTCTTAACCCTCTTGTGTAGTAGTAAAGATCCCATTCCTTAATAATTGCTTGTTGTGTTGATGTTTCTGTAAATTTAAGTTGAAAGTCGTAAGCTTGGATACTTGCGATGTTTGTTCTTGTACGCTTATCACTTGATGCGCCGAATAAAAACGGAAACGTCATAGGAAATACGCTACTTGGAATATTTGGTGAAATAACCTCTTGAACTTCGTATGTAAAACTATCAGGTGAAGACTCGAAAGTAATTGCTTTTTGAGTATCCGCACCTGTAACTGAATAAAGATATTTATATTTAGATTTCTGAGAAACACTTGGTCTGTATTTTCTTGAGATAACTTCCATTGTAAGGTCGTTACCAGATCTATCAGCCTTGTCTCTATCTAGGTAAAACATTTTACTCTCGTTATTAGCGCCGAAATAAAGCTTATCTTCTCCAATAATATCGCTTCTAAAATAAATACTCGCATCCATACCATCGTGAATAGTCCATCCACCTGAAATAATATCAAAACAAATAGTTAGGTTATTATCAGTACTTGAACCTGTAGGAATTGACCACCAACAAAATCTTCCATCATAACCACCTGCTACTTTTTCAAGTTGAGATGTATTAATGGTTTTCATTGTATCTTCAATCTCTCCAGAGATAATTCCACCATCATTTATTCCACCTAAAGAGGTTCTCTTTAAAGATCTTATGTGAGGTACATCTCCTGAATATGATAGATAGTAAAGATCATCTCCTGTATTAACCATTGATCTGTGAGAAGCCACTCCGGTATTTGGCATCTGGTCTGTTAAAGATTTGACCGTGAAATCATCTGTTGTGAATCCATTGAATGAGATAAGACTGTCTTTTTTACCGATTGCAAGGAGTCCTGCTACACCATTAAGACCGTTAATTGCACCTCTTTGACTCTTAGCAATTTCAATATTACTTTCACCTCCAAACGTGTCAGGATCATTGGCATCAGAGTAATAAAGTGTTGCTAAATTTCCAGAGACTCCTGCTACATACATTCTATTGTTTATCCAATATCCATACTTACCAATCGGAATACTTGCTGGAGTTGTTGCTACTGCACTGACTAATTTAATAACTGCATCAGTCCCATTGAAAGCGTAAACTGCTGTACCTGCATCAACGAAGTTAATTTGAGTACTAGCTGTCATTGAGGCTACTGGCACGGCTTCACCTGAACCTGTCCATCTATAAATAATTGCTAAAGTATCTTCTGCATTATTAAAAGCTATATAAACTTCTGAGTCTGTTGATATTCCTCCAAGAGTTGATTCTGATGTCCCTATTGAAAGCGCTTCTACTGTTCCTGGACCCTTAATAATTTCTCCATCACCTAATAGACAATTCTTTGCACTTTGAACATAACCAGCTTTTAAAAGTTCTGGCTTTTCTCTGTTGTTCATTCCTATGAACTGCATCTCTGGTATGTTTTTAAGTTTTTGCATTAATTAATATATCCTGTTGAACCTCTCGTTGAAGTAAAATTCCTAGATTGTCCGAGTGTATCTTGTATCATCTTAGGACCATCGGCATATCTCTCTTCTAGTTCTTGTTTCATTTTCTCTAAACCATATTGAAAGTATGCTTCATATTTAGTAGCGACTGACTCTTCTTGTTGACCTTTTGAAAGTAGTTGCGCGCATGCACCTTTAATTAGGTATTTAGCATATCTATCAGCAAATGGAATATTAACTGTATCGTCATCTTCATCCATCTCTGACTCTTGTTTGATGTAAGTCATAAGCATTGCAGAAGCCACTGTAGTGTCTGGAATAGGTAATACTCTTATATAATCACCACTCAGTTCATAGGCTGGTCTTGAAAGACTGCCATAAGAAGTAGATGTAATTGATCTTGATAGTTGATCAAATTTGAATGGATTTGCTTTTACTCTCTCATCTGTAGAAACATATTTAATCTCTAAGCGTCTAATTTTGAAGAAATCATCTGGTAAAGCATACTCTTGTTGATTTGCAACTATACTAGATGTTTTATTTGTTCTGTAATAGTCTTCATAAACTTCAACAACTGCGGTATACATTTCCATGTAAACCCAATTTAACTCGGTGTTTATTTGTGCATCAGACCAATCCGCTGCCGATACCTCGTCTAAAATTGTTCTAACATTAGTTCTTAAAGCTGATCTGGTTTTACTCATATAAATACAAAAAAAGGGAAGCTGTTATACTTCCCAAGAATTTCCTTCACTGGTTTTAATTCATTCTATCACTATTTTATTCTTCTGTCCAAGTTGTTGTTATGACGGTTTCTTGAGTCCAAACATTACCACCTCCAAGAAAATATACATCATCTATTAAAGATGTTTCACTGTTCAAAAGAACATCACCACCATCTAATTGTGGAGTCCATGTTGCACTAGTATTTGGTTGATCTGTCCATGTTGTCATATTAAAATATCATTACTCTTGGTGTAAAGCTTCCAAATGGTTTAATTGTTGTATCTAAAGTTGAGTCTATTGTTGGATTTGTTGTTCCTGTAAATGAATCTGAGTAGTCAATATGAATACGT
>Ga0222673_1000743_pt1 | contig 12958 bp, 12 predicted proteins | sample AntAcemetagen801_FD_179845 | JGI IMG/M metagenome (GOLD analysis project Ga0222673, IMG submission 179845) | Saline water microbial communities from Ace Lake, Antarctica - #801 | ecosystem: Environmental > Aquatic > Non-marine Saline and Alkaline > Saline | place: Antarctica: Ace Lake...
TCATGACACACAAACGGCTGAAAATAGTGCGTTTGATACTTTTTTTATTGCTTCGTATGCAGAGAGACTTACAACTATTGCAGACATAACTAAGAAAAAAGATTTGTCCACAATTGAAGCAATTGTGCGTGGTGCAGAATTATATTCCGCAAAAGATTCTTTAAAATATCAATATTTACTAGCAACTGTATTGTATGTACGTGAATATATTAAAACCCCAGGAGCTTCTGCTAAAATGTTACTCGAAGAATTAGCCTTATCATTACCGAGAGGATAATTATGGTATTATGAGCCTTATAATTTGAATAGATATATATGATAGATTTTGATGTACGCGGGAAAGCAATAGTTGACTGGTTAAATACTGAGTATGCAGGTATTCGTACAGGGCAAGCAACACCAGCTTTGTTGGACTCTATTAAGGTAGAAAGCTACGGAAGCATGATGCCTCTAAATCAGGTTGGTTCTGTGGGGGTGGAAGATGCTCGAACGTTGCGGGTCTCACTTTGGGATGCTGGTGGTATCCCTGCTGTAGAGAAAGCATTACGTGAGGCTGATTTAGGTGTTTCTGTGGCAACAGATTCTGCAGGATTACGAGTTATTTTTCCAGAACTCACAAGTGATCGCCGAGCACAACTGATAAAACTTGCAAAATCAAAATTTGAGGATGCTAGAGTGTCAGTACGAAGTGTACGAGACGAAATTATGAAAGATCTCGATACACAACAGAAAGATGGTGATATAAGTGAAGACGATAAATTTACCAAAAGGGAAGCTATTCAGAAAAAAGTTACTGCGGTCAATGCGCAGCTAGAAGGCCTGTATGACAAAAAGGAAGCCGAAGTTAAATGATGAAAGGAACGTAGTGACTATTCAGAATTTACGTCCGAATTTGTTCTGCCCTTGGGCAAATTCCTGGACGAACGAAATCAGAATTTATTAGTAGCTTTAAATTATTCAAATCATATGGCCATACTCTTATTTTTTATAGTACTGTTTGTTCTTATTTTAGTTCATGAGTGGGGGCACTTTATTGTGGCTAAAAAAACGGGCATGCGGGTGGATGAGTTTGGAATTGGATTCCCACCAAAACTTTTTGGAAAAAAATGGCACGGTACAGAATATACTTTTAACGCACTACCAATCGGTGGCTTCGTACGTATTGCTGGTGAAAATGCAGAGGATGTTGCTAAAGACGGCACTATTCCCAACGATTCATTTGTTGCTAAGAGTAAATGGGCACAAGCTGCTGTGTTGGTAGCCGGTGTAACTATGAACATTCTTTTTGCGTGGGTTCTGTTTGTTGCAGTGTTTATAATTGGAGTACCCACAGCAGTTGATGAAGAACACGCTTCAGATACAGCAACCTTGACTATTACACATGTTATGAAAGACGGTCCAGCTGACCTCATGTCACTCCCAGTTGGAGCAGAAGTTGTTGGTATTTCCTCAGGTGGAGAAACACAGAATGTACTGACTCCCTCCACTTTTAGTGAATTTGTACAGAGTCACGGCACGGAGTCAATTACTGTTTCATACCTCTATGGTGGTGAGTCGCAAGAAGTATCCATTGCACCAACCACAGGTCTTATTGCGGATACTCCAGAACGTGCAGCTATAGGAGTAGCACTGTCGTTGGTTGAGGTTGTACGAAAACCATTCCATATTGCAATGTATGATGCAATAAAAACAACCGTACAATCTCTTGGAGCGATTGCTGTTGGTATCTCGACACTTGCAGTTGAAAGTGTTAAAGGCACCGCGGATTTTTCTGAAGTTGCGGGACCAATTGGAATTGTTGGTCTTGTAGGTGATGCTGCACAATTTGGTTTGACGTCACTACTTATGTTTACTGCCATCATCTCTCTCAATCTAGCAGTCATTAACATGCTTCCGTTCCCAGCACTTGATGGAGGGCGATTGGTAATGGTGGCTATTGAGGCAGTGACACGGCGTCCAATCAATCCAGTGTGGGTTGCTCGAGTAAACCTTGTTGGATTTATTATGCTTATGCTACTTATGGTTGCCGTGACCTGGAGCGACATAGCAAAAATCCTATAGATTACTCTATCTGCGTTGTTGAATGAAGAAAGAAGTGTAACTACTATTTTGAATTTAGTTCCCAATTTTTTTACCCTTGGGAAAATTGCTGGACTGGTCGCCTAGCATCTAGAGCAATTTATAGAATTTCATGAAAATGAAGCTCATTAATTATTGTCTGAACTGTGGTAGTTTTACATCGTATGTTTAGGTATCTTAATACCCTGCACCAACTTTTTGCGAAAAAAGTTGGTGCAGGGTATTATAGGGTACTTATGAATATAATTTGTTTCAGAAATCCCGTTGGGTAATTTTAACTAAATAAACGTCGTAGACGTTCACTAACTGCTACTCTCCAAAAAATACCAGCTAATAATTAAGACATGAGACAATCAAAACTATTTACAAAGACACGAAAAGAAGCGCCTGCTGATGAAGTGTCAAAAAATGCGCAGTTACTTATTCGAGCTGGTTTTGTACATAAGGAAATGGCTGGAGTTTATTCTTATTTGCCCCTTAGTTTGTTTGTACTGGAAAAGATTGAGGCAATTGTTCGAGAAGAAATGAATAAAATCGGTGGTCAAGAAGTACGTATGGCTACTCTTCATCCAAGTGAGCCATGGAAACAGACTGGAGCATGGGACAATGTTGATGTGGTATTTAAGATTAACAGTAGGACTGAAAAAGAATATACTATTGGGCAAAGCGAAGAAGAGATTGTGACTCCAATCGCAAAAGAATACATTAATTCCTACCGAGACCTTCCGGTGGCTATATATCAGATTGGTTCAAAATACCGCGATGAGTTACGGGCAAAAGCAGGTATTATGCGTGGACGTGAATTTCTTATGAAAGACATGTATTCATTTCATGAAACGCAAGAAGATTTTGACCAGTTTTATAGCCAAGCAAAAGAAGCATACTTACGAGTGTACACTCGGTGTGGTTTAGTGGCTAAAGCAACAGAAGCTTCTGGAGGTAGCTTTACAGAAAAACTTTCGTATGAATTTATGGTGCTCACTGACGCTGGTGAGGATGATATTTTATATTGCAATACATGTTCATATTGTACGAATACAGAAGTTAGTGAACAAAAAGAAGAAGACAGTTGTACACATTGCGAAAATGGAGTGTTAGCAAAGGCAAAAGCGTCTGAGGTGGGCAACATTTTTGATCTTGGAAAGAAGTATCCAAAAGATTTTTCATTTACTTACAAGAACAGAGATGGTGAAGATGAACTTCCAATTATGGGATGTTTTGGAATTGGCATCACACGACTCATGGGGGTTGCTGTAGAAGCATTGTCAGACGAAAAGGGGATCGTCTGGCCCGAGAGTATCGCTCCGTTTCAACTTCATTTAGTTGGTCTAAATGGAGACGATGATGAGATTAAAGACTGGACTGATGGCATTTACTCTGCACTACAACGGAAAGGAATCGATGTACTGTATGATGATCGGGATGCTCGACCTGGTCAGAAGTTTGCAGACTCAGACTTGCTGGGTATGCCGTATCGAGTTGTTGCGAGTAAAAAAACGAAAGAAGAAGGAATGTTTGAAATTGTTGAACGTAAAACTGGAGAGATATCTTTCATAACTGAAGAAGAACTCTATAATAAATTTGTTACATAAGCAGAACCTGCATTTGTCCTTATTGGAATTAAAGGTACTCTGCAAAACTACAATATTTTACCTACACTACAGAAAACAGTATAATCAAAGTATCAGTTAACTAATTACTAACGGGATGAAAGGAATATTCAAATACATAGATAAAATGGTGGAAGCGGTATCGACTGATATTGGTATTGACCTTGGAACAGCGAATACACTTGTGTATATCAAAGGGAAGGGGATTGTATTGAATGAGCCAACCATTGTTGCTTTAAATAAGAAAACTGGTCAGTTGGTTGCTGTAGGAAATGAGGCAAAAGCGATGCTTGGTCGTACTCCAAACCATATTGAAGTCATCCGCCCATTGGTGGATGGTGTTATTTCTGACTTTGAAGTAACTGAAGAGATGGTCGCGTACCTTATTGGTAAGGTACGCAATGACATGAGGAGCATTATCGCACCACGGGTACTGGTAGGAGTGCCTTCTGGGATTACAAACGTGGAAATGCGAGCTGCGCGCGATGCGGTAAAAAATGCAGGTGCGCGTGAAGTATTTCTTATTGAGGAACCTATGGCTGCAGCAATTGGAGCGAAGCTCCCCGTCGATAAAGCGGTGGGGAATATGATTATTGATATTGGTGGCGGAAATACTGATATCGCTGTTATCTCACTCAACGGTATTGTTGTTGCAAAGAATTTGCGTGTTGCAGGTGATCACCTTAATGCTGCAATTGTTAGCTACATTCGTGACCAGTTTAAGGTGTTAGTGGGAGATAAGACTGCTGAAGATGCGAAAGTTCTGTTGGCGTCTATATTTCAAGGTGACGAAGAAAAGGAAATGGTAGTACGTGGACGTGACGTGGTAACAGGACTGCCACGTGAAGTAATTATTACTGATACCGATATACGTGAGGCAATTTCTCATTCCATGGATTCAATAGTTGAAGCGGTCCGGGCAGTGTTGGAAAAAACACCTCCTGAAATATTGTCTGATGTAATGCAACGTGGAATTCATATTGCCGGTGGGGGAGCACTAGTCCCAGGTTTAGCTCCGTTGCTTGAAGACATGATGCGAGTACCTGTATTTATCGTTCCAGACCCATTACGTGCTGTTGTCCGAGGAACTGGTATAGTATTAGAGAACCTAGATTTATATGAAGAAATTCTCGTCGATAACGAGGGTGAACTCTCGCCGTATCTCTCAGAATAAAAAAAACATTCAAATTATACTTGTCACTTTGGTGTGTTTAGTCATACTTTTTTTAGTGCCTAAAGCTGTAAATCTTGCTGTGTCTATAGTGGTCGCGCCTATTAACATTACTAAACACTGGATAACAGAATCAAGTGGAAGTTTGCCACAGTATTTTCGTAATCGGTCAGAATTACTTGATGAAATGTCGACACTGCGCTCAAAACTCGATTCTGTGAGTAGTGATCGTATGGCGATACAGATACTGATAAAAGAGAATAAAGAGTTAAGAAGTCTTCTTGGGGACGAAGGGGAAGAGAGGGTGCTTGCAGGTGTTATTGGTCGGCCTGGAGCATTGCCCTATGATTCACTTATGATTGATCAGGGTACAGAACAGGGTGTCAATGTTGGAGCCCCAGTGTATATTGGAGAAAATACTGTAATAGGTATTGTAAAAAACGCAACTGCTCATACATCACTCGTTGAGCTTGTAACAACTGAGGGTTTTAAAGCTACAGTTTATATTATTGGACCAGATATTTATACAAACGCTGTAGGGATGGGTGGTGGACAACTGCGTGTTGGTGTACCACAAGGTATTCTGTTGTCTGAGGGAGACTTGGTGGTATTACCTGCAGTGACTTCTGGGGTATATGGTGAGGTGAGTGTCGTACAATCTGAGCCATCACGGCCAGAACAGTATGGATATGTATCACCACGAATTCCAATAGCCAGTATCCGACTAGTTTCTGTTGGTAGAACACCATTACATAATGTTTCCTTTGAAGAAGCACAAATAATCTTGCGTGAAAATAAAACAACCGTATTTTCCATCCCTGTACCTGAGGATATTTTGGTTGATACTAATTTTGGAACCACAAGCGATAGTATCAGCACAACTACAGATTTATATGAAGAATAATATACTCCGAATATTGTTTTTTCTTATTCTCATAATGACGGGCTTTTCAGGCCCTGTGTGGTTTTTTATAATTGGGGCCATTGGATATGTTTTTTTGTACGCAGGACTCGAAATACTCATTTTATCTGCTGCAATTGATGCCTATTTTGGATATGCAAGTGGTGAGTGGTTTATATACACAATAGCTACGGCTCTCGGACTACTTTTAGCGCAATGGTTAAAACCGTATCTTTCAGTGTACAATCAATAGTCAATATACTAATAAATGTTTTGGAAAAGCAATAAAAAGAAAGATGTAGCTTTTGAAGAGATTTTTTTAGATTCTTCAAACTTGCCGTCGTTTAATCAAGGACGCATGGAGGGTCGAAGAGAGTTGCCTATTACTCGGTATAACGTTGGTGTTGTGGCAGTTGTTTTTATACTTATGGCACTGTGGTTTTTGAGTAAAATGTACACGCTTCAAATTACACAAGGTGCAGATTTTAGAAATATTAGTGAGAATAACAGTCTTGACAAGACCGTAATTATCGCTGAAAGAGGTGTTGTGTATGATCGTAATGGTGAGTTATTGGCTTGGAACGAACCAGATAAAGAAGGTGTCTATTCTTTTCCTGTACGAGCGTACACGAACAGGATGGGGCTAGGGCAATTAATTGGGTACGTGAGTTATCCGCTAAAAGATAAAAAAGGTTTTTATTATAGAACAGAATATATTGGTCGTAATGGAGTAGAGTCGTCATACAATGACTTGCTCAGTGGTCAGAATGGTCAGCAACTTATTGAGAGAGATGCACTTGGTGCAATAATCGGGGAACATATTATTGATACTCCTGTTCCAGGTCAGGAACTGACTCTCTCATTGGATGTGCGCCTATCTGAAGCTATGTATGCCATTATTGCTACCTCTACTACTCAAGCAGGTTTTCGTAGTGGTGCAGCGGCAATAATGGACATTCATACTGGTGAAATTTTGGCGATGACGAGCTATCCATCGTATGACCCAGAAGTCATGGCAGATGGAGACGATATTGAACTTATTGAAAAATATAATTCAAATGAACAATTTCCATTTTTAAATAAAGTATTTGCAGGAGTATATATACCTGGTTCAATTGTGAAGCCATTTGTTGCATACGCTGCACTGAAAGAAGGTATCATCACAGAGCATACCAAACTATATAGTAATGGAGTATTAGTGATTCCTAATCCTTACAATCCTAGTAACCCGGCACGTTTTGCTGACTGGCGTGTGCAAGGAGAGATGACGGTTAAGGATGCGTTAGCATTTTCATCAAACGTATTTTTCTACATACTAGGCGGTGGTTTACCACAGAATGCGGTGCCACAGGCAGGACTCGACCATGCCATGCCAGGCTTAGGTATTAAGAAGCTCGACGAATATTTTGAATATTTTGGGTTTGGTAAGAAAACAGGTATTCCACTTGCTAATGAGCAGGAAGGAATTGTACCATCCCCAGAATGGAAAGAAGAAGTATTTGACGAACCGTGGCGGTTAGGGAATACCTACCATACTTCAATAGGTCAGTTTGGATGGCAGGTGACACCGCTACAGATGTTGGTCGCGTATGGGGCACTTGGAAATGGAGGACGTTTTTTTGTGCCGCATGTTATCAAAGATAGTGCGCCAGAATTTGTAGATAGAGAACTTGATGCAGACAATTTACAGATAGTTCGTGAAGGTATGCATATGACTACTATTGCTGACAGAGGAACTGCACTTGCACTTGGTCGGCAAGTTATTCCTATCGCTGCAAAATCTGGTACTGCGGAGATTGGGGCAGATAATCAGTTTGTAAATTCTTGGGCTGCAGGATATTTTCCGTATGAAAACCCAAAATATGCATTCATTTTGATGATGGACAAAGCTCCTCGTAGTAATAGACTTGGTGCGACGACTATTATGGGTGATGTTGTGACGTGGATGGCAGAAAATACTCCAGAATATTTAGGACTTCCAGCTCTTGAGGAAGTCGAATAGACTAACTAAACCAACTGTGGAAAACTCACTTATTTGACCCCTCACTTTTTACGCGTATAATGGGCACAAACAAATTTAAGTATGAATGACACACAAGCATATCTGACGAAAGAAAAGTTTTCAGAGCTCAAGGTTGAACTTGAAAAACTAAAGACAGTACGACGAAAAGAAGTAGCTGAATCGCTGGAGTATGCAAGAAGTTTGGGAGACCTTTCTGAAAATGCAGAATACCAAGAAGCTCGCGATATGCAGGCGGCCATTGAAGAACGTATTGCACACCTAGAACAAGTTATTAAGGAAGCAAAGATTGTTACACACGACAAGTCTGATGTTGTGGGACTTGGAAATGAAGTTTGTATTCAAAAGAATGGTGAGAAAGGAAATATCTGTTACACCATTGTAGGAACAGAAGAAGCAAATATTCAAGATAAAAAATTATCCTATCTTTCACCACTTGGTGAAGCACTTATGGGGAAGGAGAAGGGAGAAGAGATCCAGTTTGAGACTCCTTCAGGTAAACAAAAATACAAACTACTAAAGATTTCATAAATTCTTTGAATACCTTCGTTGTGCCGCAGAAAATTTTGCTCACCATACCACCAAGTATGGCTCACAAAATTTTCATTGCATGCCTCGGTCTTCTTTGAATTAATAAAATCTTACGACAACACAGTAAAAACAAAAGAACGGCAAGTTATACTCGCCGTTGTTTTGTATTCGCTTTGCAAAATCACTTTTTACCGCTAGAATAGCAACACTATGTCAGAAATAAATGAATTACGAGTAGACCGCGAACGCAAGCGAGATATGCTCAAAGAAGCAGGTATGAATCCATATCCTGCTGAGACAAATCAGACACACACCATTGCCCAGATTTTGGAATCTTTTGAGACGCTTAAAGAATCAAATGAAGAGTTTGTTGCTGTTGGACGAGTGATGGCGTTTCGTGGTCATGGGGCACTTGCATTCGTAGATTTATTTGATGGAACAGAACGTATACAAGCTTTTTGCACAAAGGAAGCAATCGGAGACGAGATGTTTCAGTTATTTCAAGATACCATTAGTGCGGGTGATTTCATTGAAGTTACCGGTAACGCATATGTGACTAAGCGAGAAGTGAATGCTATAGGTGTTACTTCATGGCGAGTACTTGCTAAGGCTTTAGTTGCAATACCAACAGAACACTTTGGTATCAAGGATGAGGACGAACGATACCGTAAACGCTATCTTGATATTCTTCTTGATGCTGATGTAAGAGAAATGTTTAGAAAGAAAGCATCTTTCTGGAAAGCATCACGTCGCTTTATGGAGGATGAGGGTTTTGAAGAGGTACATACACCAACGCTTGAAACAACTACTGGAGGAGCAGAAGCAAATCCTTTTGTCACTCATCACGATGATTTTGATATTGATGTCTTTCTCCGTATCTCAGTAGGAGAGTTGTGGCAGAAACGACTGATGGCGGCAGGTATCCCACGTGTTTTTGAAATAGGGCGGGTGTATCGAAATGAAGGAACCAGTCCTGACCACTTACAAGAATTCACAAATATTGAATTTTATGCATCGTACATGAACTTTGATGATGGCATCAATCTTCTTGAGCGACATATTATGCATGTATTGGATGAAGCATTTGATGGACAGCGTGTATTCACCATAAAAGGCTTTGAGGTAGATTTTTCAAAGAAATTTCAGAGGATTGATTATGTAGAAACTATTGAGAAGGCTACTGGAATTAATGTGGTAACAGCATCATATGAAGAGTTAACAAAAAAAGTTACTGAACTTGGTATTGCACACGAGGGAAATAACCGTGAGCGTCTGACAGATACGCTTTGGAAGTATTGTCGCAAGAGTATTGCTGGCCCGTTGTGGCTGACAGGACATCCAAAGCTGGTCTCGCCACTTTCAAAAGAATCAGATAAAGAGGACGGAACGGTACTGCGGGCTCAGTTGATTATGGCGGGAGCTGAGTTCGATAACTGTTTTGCTGAGCTTAATGATCCTAAGGAGCAAAGAGAACGTTTTGAAGCTCAAGCTGAATTGCTTGCACAAGGTGACGACGAGGCCATGATGCCTGATTGGGAGTTTGTAGAGATGCTTGAGCACGGTATGCCACCTACGTTTGGTGCAGCAACACTTGGAGAGCGATTTTTTGCATATTTAGTAGACAAGCCAATTCGTGAGACTCAGTACTTTCCACTCATGCGTCCAAAGAACGACGAGTCATAATAGGGTAGTCCACAGACAAACAAAAACTTTATGTAGTTTTGTAACATTTTAACTTTGTTGGGAGTTTAACTAAACACATACATATAATGCAGGGAGAACGGTCACTACATATTGGTATTATTATGGACGGAAACGGACGCTGGGGAACACAGCAGGGTCTTTCGCGTATCAAGGGACATACTGCAGGAGCGAAACGTGTGAAGGAGATCGTGAAGTATGTTGGTACCACTGGTGTGACAGTGCTCACCATATGGGCTTTCTCAAACGATAACTGGAAGCGAAACAAGAAGGAGGTGAGTGCCCTAATGGCATTGTTTGGTACCTATATACAACAAGAAGCGGATGAACTATATAGTAGTAACGTCAAGGTGCTTTTTATTGGTGAACGAAAATCACTAGCTACTAAACTCCAAAAGGCAATGAATGACCTTGAGGAGCAGACCAGAAACAATACTGGTTTAATTCTTCAAGTTGCTTTGAACTATGGTGGTTCTGACGAACTCATACGAGCAGTTTCAAAAATGAAAGAAGAAAATATCGAGGTATCAAAAGAAACTATTGCTGATGCTTTAGACACAGCAGACATTCCTGATCCTGACATTGTTATCCGCACTGGTATGCCTGCGTCAGAAGGAAAGCTCTCTCTGTGGCGTTCTTCAGGCTTTATGCCAATTCAATCACTTCAATCAGTTTGTGTTTCTACAGAAGTCCTATGGCCTGACTTTACCTCCGAGCACCTAGAAGAAATCATCAAGTACGCAAAACTCGAGACTCGGTTGTTCGGGGGCCAGAGGGTGTAGTATGTAACTTTTAAATACTGTGGTATGTTTTACTACCTAACCTGAACAGAAAGGAGAATGGTATGGCCTGTGGCCGTTATGATCAACATCGTGCCATTGTACTTCTGGTACGTGCACGGAAAACGGGAACGTTTTACACGAACCTGGAAAATACAGGAAACGAGGAGATATTCAAAACCGAAAATATGGTTACACATATCTCTGGTAAGGTCCAAGTTGGAGAATTGGATATTTCTGCGATGATTCGTGAGGGGCGTGAGGAGTCAGGCGTTGATTTTTCTGGGAAAATTATAATTCCAGAAACTCAAACTTTGGATTTTTCTGACTATCATGGCTGGCCTGTTGTTTGGGGTTATGCTGAGGTTGAGAATGAATTTGAAGGAAAACCGACGGACAAGAGTGTGCGATTCAATCGATGGATGACACGCTCTGAAATAATGGTTTTGTGTTTTAAGGAGCGGGAAATCCGGCTTGAAACACAACCAGCACTAGAGGCCTACTTGGCTGTACGAGGCGATTGCATTTGACTGCATCGCCTCGTTTTACGTTATTTTATAACTATAGACTATAGTATGGGGGAATTGTTTGTTTTGTAGAGCGAGACTGTAGTTCATCTCGTTTAACCCATTAAAAATATGTATTTCTTCTAGGGTTGGACAAGTAGCAAAAAGTATTTTGCACTCATCCATTTTTCCACGTAAGCCACCAGTTGTGTCTGTGTTGTGTGATTCTGTCAGTTGAGTCATTGTTTCCATATCTGTAAAATTCAGATTTTCAACAAGTGTTGCAGATGCATCGGTATGTGGGTCAGAGGTGTACACACCATCAACGTCAGTTGCAAAAAATATATGTGTTACTGGTAACAGGGTAGTGAGGTGTGCGGTGATTGCATCACCAGAACATATGGACATACCAAGAGTATGGTCGTCAACCATGTCCCCGTACAACACAGGAATTTTATGTTGTGAGAGTGTCTCTGTTATCCGTGTTGCATCACAGAAGTCAATTTTGTTGGCATTTTGTGTAAGGACCGTATGTGTTGGGATACTTACAAGTTGTAGGCCAACTTCAATTCCTATTTTTATAATTTCAGTATGCAGACGCGTAACTGCCAATTGTGTTTCAAGTGCGCCTGCTATTTTAACTGGATTGTTGCATGTTCCTGTTTTAAGTTGGTGGGTATGTGCAAGATGATGTACGTGACCCCCTGCACCGTGGACAATGAGTAAACTAAAGTCACTTTCATTTTGTACTGAAGCTATTGCAGTAAAAATATTTTTCAGTAAATCTTCACGAACGGTGTGTTTGATATTTTCTTTATAGGTTGCAACACTGCCACCAATTTTAAGTATGCAAAGTTTCTTCATTGTTGATTTTAGTATACTGCCATAAAACCCATATACCAACATTTGCAATACACTAAAAACACACGGCTCTCAGTGCTTAAAAGTTGAAAACAGTAGTTATTTCGTTAGCAGTGAGGAGGTGTGCATAACTGTGGTGGATGGTGGGGTGAAGTGGTATATACTGTCCATGTGGTGGGAGATAGTGGTATACTTTGAAAGAAGTATACAACAAACTATCAAAATTATGTTAATTGGCGAATACAAGCATACGTTGGATCCTAAGAAACGGCTATCCATGCCGTCCAAGTGGCGGAAGGACCTTGGGAAAAAGCTTGTTGTCACACGTGGTCTTGATAATTGTCTCTTTGTATATCCATTGAAACAGTGGCAAGTGATTACCGACAAAATCGGTCAGTTGCCACTGGGACAATCGGATACGAGAAGCTTTAATCGATTCTTCCTTAGTGGAGCGGTTGAAGTGGAGGTAGATAGTGTTGGACGTATTCTCGTTCCAGATTTTTTAAAGGAGTTCGCAGGACTTGACGGTAAAGTCACTCTTGCAGGAATCCATGATCGTGTAGAAATTTGGGATGAGAAGAAATGGGAAGAATATAAACGCCGAATCGAATCTCAAGCAGATCAGCTTGCTGAAACACTTGGGGCCATCGGCGTCCTGTAGGAGTCATGTAATACCGACTTCTAGCCATCTGCCAGACGCGAATCTGTCAGAATCTCATCGAGATCTAAAGTACGTCAAGATCTGTGCGAAAACAGCGAAGGATGAGGAAGTGAATATATATTCACTGACGAGTCATGA
>Ga0222673_1000746_pt1 | contig 12926 bp, 10 predicted proteins | sample AntAcemetagen801_FD_179845 | JGI IMG/M metagenome (GOLD analysis project Ga0222673, IMG submission 179845) | Saline water microbial communities from Ace Lake, Antarctica - #801 | ecosystem: Environmental > Aquatic > Non-marine Saline and Alkaline > Saline | place: Antarctica: Ace Lake...
TAGGTCGCCGGAGTGTCGATGGCAAACCCGTCAGGCAGGTCCACAAGGAACAGCCCGGTGACAGAGAAGTTCACGTCACCCACGAAGGGGTGGACGATGCTCTCGTCGAACTTGCTGATCAGAAAGTGCAGGCTACTCATGTGTGTTCCTCGTCAAAGATATCATCGGGTGAGGTTGTCGGTAACCTGTGCCCACGCGGCCTGGATGTCAATCCACTGGTCCGTTCCAGCGCCGGTGTCGCCATTACCAATCAGGATACCCTGCGTGGGTGGCCAGTTGGTACCGTTGTCGCCATCGTTGTCAACATCAGGTCCGATGTTGTCCCTGGCCATGTTTCCGATGATGGTCACAATGCCGGAAACGAGCCCAACGGTGCCATTGGCAAAAACCCCACCACCGTCCTGTTCGGCGGCGACGCCCGTGTAGATGCGGAAACCTCCTGAGCTATTGAAGGTCATGGAGTTGTTGCTAATGGTCAGCTCTTCGATGTCCCCGCGTAGGATCAGGTAGATGCCGTACCCCGAGTTCGAGTAGCTGGTGTTGCCGTTGAGTACCATCGCTCGGACGTCAGCAGCGGAGCTACCGCCGTGGTGCCTCACGAAGATGCCACTCGCACCGTTGAGAATGGCGGTGTTGCTGTTGATCAGCAACCCGGCGATGCTGAAGTCTACTGTGGGGTTGAGGCCTTCAACCTGGATGCCGTGGCTGGTGTTGCTGGAGACGTTGTTGCCAACAAGCTGAAAGCCACGGCTCGTCAGCCCCGCAAGGGTGGAGTACTCAACGTGGATTCCAGCTCCTCCGCAGCCAGCGACGTTGTTGCCATTCACCTGCACACCGTTCACGGTCCCACTCACTGAGAGGTCGATGAAGATGCCGTCGTCGGTACAGTCCCAGATAGTGTTGTCGCACACGCGAATCGTCTCGGGAGTGGTGGTTGAAGTGCCTCCGTCCCACAGGATTCCAACGCCATCGGTCTCGATATTGTTGTTCGAGAGGTCAAAGTCAGTGAATTCGGTGGTATGGGGGTCGGCGAAATCCATGTGGATGCCAGGCCCGGCACAGCCATACATGGTGTTGTCGGTCACCTTCACACCCCGTACCCGAACATCCGTAGTGCTATCAACCCGGATCACCCCATTCGTAGAGGCAGTGAGGCCGCATCCCCTGAATGAGTTGCTACTGATGTCAATCAGTGACGCTCGCAAACCTTCGGGGTTGATGCGAATGGCACTCCAAGAGGTGCTTCCAGTCGCCACCTGATAGAAAGTGTTGCCCTGGATGATGAGTTGCTGCAGGGTTCCGTTGCCGCCGTCATCGATGTGAATTCCGTAGGACGCGAGGGCGAGGAAACTGTTGTTGACGATGCTCACCTGACGCAAGTAGGGCGCGGCGTTCGCGTTGTTGAACATCCGCACGCCGATAGCGTTGGCGGATCCGAGTGTGTCATTGAACAGGTTGCCCTCAATCACTACGTTATGGTTCCAGTCCGTGTAGAAGTTGAGGAACCAGCCTCCAGTGTTTGTGAACTGGTTGCCCTTCACCGTGATGAACTCTGAGCCGCCCGTAGTAGTCGTGAAGTGGACGTGAGCGGACTGGTTACTGCTCTTTCCAGACGCTACGTTGTTGGAAACGTTGATGTGTAGCAACGTTTCCTGAGCAGCAATCGCGAAGGTCACTCCATCTGCATCCACTACATTGTTGCCCGTGACGTTCACGTGAGAAAGCTCGGCAGTAGTAGCACCCGCGTTGGTGCCCGCGTAGAGGGTGAGGAAGCCGTTCCAGTCATTGCAGGAGTTGCCACTCACGGTCACGTTGCTGATGTGTACCGTGTGAGAAGTCACTACGATTGCATCACCTGAGGAGTCAGCTCCGAAGAACTGGTTCCCGCTGATCACGAAGTCCCTGAACTCTCCGGCATTGATGCTCGTTGCATCAATGCGAATGCCGTCGTCAGCTCCACCCCCGTCATCCGTGATCTGATTGTCACTTACGGTCACGGTGTTGCAGCGGGCGTAGTTGTTGGTTTCAACAGTGATTGAGTTGTCCGTGCAGTTTTCAACTTGATTGTCGGTCACCTTCAGGTTCCGAAGGAGGCAGACGTCGCCTACGGTTCCGTCAACCAAACCAATAATCCCGGTTCCACGGATGTTGTCGACGGTGTTGCCGGTGACGCTCACCTGCTTCAATGTGAGCGCGTTCGCAGAGGTGGTTCCGGGGGCCACACTCACAAGCACTCCAACGTCATCGACGTTGCTGACGTTGTTGTTGGCGATCTTATGGCCCTGCTTGGTGGTGGTACCGGAGCTGTCGTTCCAGTGCTTCACCTCAATGCCTACTCCTCGTCCCGCTCCCTTCACCAGGCAGGAACTAACGGAGTTACCCACAATGTTCACCCTGGAGCAGTTCTCTGCGTAGATACCGATGGCGTTCACATCCGCACCAGCAGGCTGGTACTTGTTGCCCGAGTTGTTTACGAGTCCGCCGATATCGTAGATGTTATTGCCTGAAACCAGTGCGCCGCTGGCGTACTCCAGGCCGATAGCCTTGCTACCCGTATCAAGCCACGCCTCTCCCGATACCGTGGTAGCCACAGCGATGTTCGAGATCGTGTTACCAACGATGGTCACATGTTCAAACAGAGAGGCGTTTGAACCCTGTACCTCAATGCCCGCAATCAGACGTGTGATCTGGTTGTTGTTGATTGAGATGTGCCGGTGTCCGTCGGAACCTCCCGTGTAGGAGGCCTGGATGCCGACACCCGTCACGTCCGCTCCGGTTCCGAGCCACCCGTCGATGTTGTTGTTGTTGATGTTGGCGTTTCGAACGTACTGGCTGATCTCGATGCCCTTGGTGGCAACAGAGTTGATGTGGTTCCCAAGTACGCTCACGTGAAGGGTGCGGTCACTGGCCGAGTTCGCGCCTTCAAGGTAGATGCCGCCGCCTACGTCGTTACAGTCCATCATGTTGTTGCTGACGGTCATCTGAGTGATCTCATCGAGATACACGTAGAATGCGCCTGCCTCTGCCACCCCTGAGCGGAAGTGGTTGTCCGTCACCTGTACCTCATTGGCAGTGGTGATGAAGATCGAGTGGTTCTCTGCTGCCTCAAACTGGCAACCCGTCACTACAACCTTGTCGATCGCGTTGCTGGTCGAATTGTAGATGTCGTAGTAGTTGCCGATGAACGTACATCCCTGAAGGACGGTGATGTCAGAGCCACTCTTCAGAGTGATGCCACAGCCCTTGGGAGTGCCGGAGTCGTTGTACCAGTTGCCGAACGTAGTGTTGGTGATGGTGCAGTTCTGAGCCCGAAGGTCGATGCCGAAGGGGTCTTCGGTAGTCCAGGAGGTCTTGGTGCAAACGAGCTGGCAGTCAACAATCCGGGTACCCGATCCGTCGATTCGAATTCCAACGATACCGTCAGCCGCTCGGCCCGTAACCGAGGAGGTGGATACCACCGTGTTCCCGCCCTGCAAGTACATCCCCGTTGCCGTGTCAACCATCTGGCAGTCGGAGATGATCAAGCCATCAACGCTACCGTCAGTCTCAAGGCCCGTGGTTGCATCTCGGACGGTACACCCGCTGACCGTGTTCCCCAGCGTGGCACCACCAAGCTCAATTCCTACCGTGCCCCCGAAGAGGTCGATGACGGTGTCAGATAGCGTGTTGCTCTCACTACGGAGAAATACACCCGTATCGAACTTCGAGATGTAGCAGGCGTCTACCTTGTTGGATCCCTCGCCCGGCGTAGGAGCCTGAGCCGTAGTACCAATCTCGATAGCCGAGCCGGATCCCCCACCGACGCTCTTGATGATGCAATCACGGATGATGCACCGATCCGGCCGTCGGATGCTGATGCCCGTGTCAGATACATCCTGAACGTTGCAGTTGAACATCCGGAATCGCTGTGTGGCCGATCCAAACTCAGCGAGGTTCACTGCATACGTGTAGGGAGTGCCACCGTCCACGAAGACGCAGTGGTCAATAGTCAGCCCATCGGAGTTCCCCGTCGAGTCACTGATCGCCTCGCAGCCCGTGTGCTTGCTGCTGAAGGCCAGGTCCTTGAAGGTGACGTTGTCCTGTCCGTTGAGCAGGAAGTTCGAGGTGGTGTTCGCCCCCGTCTCAATGATGGTGCCTGAGCCCTCACCACGGATGGTGATGTTGCCTACGGGGAGCACTACGTCCTGAAGTACATGCCCACCACGGAGGACGATCTCGGAGCGGAGTTCGCTTCCGCTCGGCTGGTAGGTCTCGATCCAGGCAAGCGCGGCCTCAACACTCATGAAGTTGCCTTCAGAGCGCTCGTCGTGTGTCGGGTTGGAGGATCCGGCCCGTACCGTGATGGAGGGCTTGCGGTCAGCTCCGTACACGAACATACGGAGATCGCTGACGTCCGTGACGCCCGATCCGTCAGTAGTCAGCTTCCACAGTACGACGTTGCCGCTGCTTGCGGAAGGGATGCCCGCACTCTGCTTCATGTCGTTGTCAGCGGGGTCGATGTAGAGGTATCGCGTAGCTGTGGCGTCTACCGTCACTTGCTGTCCGGATACGTCCGTGGCGGTACCGTTGATGAGTACCTTGGAGTTCGCCACCAAGGTCACGGAGAGTCCTGCGGTGTTGGTACCGCACTCTCCGAGCACGCCAGGCGAGCTGTGCTCGTCAAGGGTCGCCCCAACCTGCGTCAGTGCAGACTCAACCTCATCCCCGTCGTAGCGGTCCTGAGTGTCGAGCAGGCTGATTGCCGACGCATCGTGAGCATCGACAGGGTCAAGCAGGTGGGCGGTGAGCCCTGAGGATGTCGTCAGATCAAAATCAAGGGCTTGCTCAGAAACGGTCTTGTCGAGATCGCGTCCGGGTCGGCCAACCTTGTTGAGATCAATCGGGTCCTTGGATACTGGCATTGGTGTTCTTTCCTATGCTTCTGAGTCTATCAGAGGAGGCCGAGGCCGATCTGGTACTTCCGGGGGCTAACGATGGGGTTGCCCTTCAGTCGGTACAGAGCGACACAGCTATCTCCGCCACCAGCCAGGTCAAAGGCTACGGCGTTTTGTTCGTCATTTGATGTACGGGTGAAAACCATGAGGAGCAAAGTTCCTCGCTTTCCAACCAGTGTGTCTTCTACGCAAACAGCGATGCATGGGTAGAGCACACGATGTGGCTTGTCGCCTTGAAGGGATTTGGCGTGGACGCTGGGCTGGTAGATAACCGGGCTTCCAAGCACCACATCGTCGTAGGCGCTGCCTCTCAACTCGCTGTAGTAGCTCCGTCCCTCGCCGTCTGTACCCACACTCGTGAAGGCCAGGAAGGGTACGTGCGCCAAGGGCACATTCACGGGCAACCTGATGAGGCCCCCGTCCGTACCAAAGTCATCCACGCTCAACGCCTGATCGAAGTTCAGGAGGTGGTCTCCGGCATTCATGGAGGCGTTTGAGGAAGGGAACTGGGAGGCTGGCGAAACGTAGGGGTAGCCCGCGTTGTGTCCACCCGATCCAGCGGTAGTGGTGTAGAGCCAATCAGGAGCGTAGAGCATGTGGAGGTTCACGTCGGCTACGTTCAAGCCGCCCGCGCCCACGTTGAGGCTCTGCTGTGCGGGGCTCTGGTAGTACAGGGAGCACTGCGAAACTGCGGGGAGCGGCTCCTTGCTGATGTAGTCCACGATCATCGCACGGTGAGCAGCGGGTACTGCGGTGTGGAGGATGATGTTGTCCTCCGTGCCGATGCCCAGATACAGGTTGGTGCTCTTGCCGGGGTCTGCCACGCCGTCGTAGATGCCGGTCACCGTTCGGATCTGGTGAGGCAGGTGTGTCTCTCCTGTAGTCCGAGAGGTGATGGCGAGGTCCGTGTAGGTGAACTGCACCACCAGGCACGCGGTCCGGCTGGGCTTGTAGAACAGGCTGTCGGGATCCATGGTAGTCGATACCATGCCGCCTGGAACCACGTTCTCGTACACCAAGCCATCACCCGCAGTCAGCGTAGTGATGTCACCCGAAGTGCCGATGCCTTCCTGGTAGAGGTGCGGTGTGCGGCTGAGGCCCGCGTCACCGGGGAACATGACGCCCACCTTCACGAATAGCGTGCCGCCTGTGCGGCTACCTACCGGGATGTTGGTGTCAAAGTCCGGGGAGAGTACGACGGTCAGGGTCTTGGTGTTCAAACCCGTCACGGAGAAGTCAACGGAGGAGTACCCACTGAGGGTCCCCATCACTTCAATGCGCTCAAACAGCCCGTCAGATGCCACCGGGAGGCCGATGTCGAACGTGTCTCCGGCTCCCCAGATGCCGCCCGTGATGGCTACGGTTCGGTCACCGAGTGTGATCTCTTGGAACACCTCGTTGCCGGTCACCGCGTCGCTGAAGTGCTTGCGGAAGGCGTCTGCCTCCCCAATGAGCGTAGCGCCAGGAGTGTCAACGGGTCCAACCTCGTCGATTGCCCGGATGTACGTGCCGCGCCCACCACCGCCGAGGTTGTGGTCCTCGAAGTCGGTCTTGAGCTTGTTGTCGAGCAGCCAGGCGAAGTTCCTCTTGAGCATGGCTTCCATGTCCCAATCAGCGCTCACCGTCTTGCGGAGGTCCAGGATGTCCTGCTCAACGACGTCATCGTGAGCAAAGCCGGTGGGTGAGGTGCCCGAGCCACCGTTCTGGTTGGTGTCCTGAGCCCAGGTGGTCTGGTTCCGACGTGCCACGGCGCAGAGCGGGATCGCGTAGATGTTCCCGTCTACCGTGTGGGTGGTCGTGTTGTGTCCGCTGGATACCCAAAGGCCGGGGTCACCATCGACGTTGCTGCTGGTAAATGCGATGGCTGACGGGGAGGAGTCAGGGCCTTGTGCCAGTACGTTGCCGGTGTCGTCCAGCCCGTCGGGGTAGGAGTACATGTCCACGTCTTCAACGATGCGGATGCGCCACTGGATCTGCACACGCCTGGATGTCTCCGCACCTACACCGCCGTCCAACACGTCATCGACGAAGTTGTCAGCGGTAGGGGAGTCTACCCAACCGTTGTAGAAGATCTTGCCGTTGGCGTCACGGTGTCCGTTGGTGGTGTCCGTGGCAGCGGTGCCCGTCAGGGGCGCACGCCATACCTCAATGAACACGAGGTCCCAGCGCTTCGCACCAACGCCTGTCGGGGCCGCTGGTAGCGTGATGGTGAGCCACTCTTCGTTCTTCTCCTGCAGGTTCACGAGCATGTCAGCTACGTGAGCTACCTGTCCGGGTCCGAAGTAGAAGGTATTGGCAGTGGTGCCGCCGCCGAAGGTCTTTTCGTTCCTGAAGTTGCCTGGCTCATCGATGTAGCCAGTGCCGACAGGGAACACGTCGGGGCTGAAGTAGTCCCGGCTGAACAGAAATCCCGAGCAGATCTGCCCGGATCGGTAGAGGTGCTTGAGGAAAAGTTCGCCCGCGAGGTTGAACTCTTTGTCCAGCGGTGGTCTGCCCGTGCGCCAGGTTACCTGTTCGAGCGACTTGTTGTCGGGCTCGAGGTATCCGCTCACGGGACCGAAGTCCTTGCTCATGTTGCTCCTCTAATCTGGATGTGGTGTGTATTTGGGGGTGGAACAGGGCGCTGGGGTCCGGGGTCCCAGCACCCATTCCGATCTTCAGGTTGGATCAACCACCAGCACCCGGACCACCGCTCTCCTGGTTCGCGCCGACAGCGGCACTTGCAGAAGCAGTGTTGTTCACGGTGAGGCCTGCACGCAGGCCGGGGTTGAGCTTGGGAGGACCACCGCCGAGAGACGGGATGTGCGTGTTGACGCTGGTCTTCACCTTGCCATTGAGGCTGATGCTTCGCATCTTGAGCCGGTTGTAGTAAACAGCCATGAGTTTCTCTCCAGTTTGGTTTTTCGACGTCGAATTGCCTGATGGATGTGTGTATCTGAGGAGTATAGCCTCGTAAGGTCCCTACTCCGAATTACTGCTCTCATGGATTTCGTAGGACAACTCTCCAAGCTTCAAGGCAGTCTTCTGGATCTCGGCCCGAAGGGATTTCAGTTGGCGGTCCTGTCCATCGAGTAGGGGGCCGTAGCCGGAGAGGAGCTCAAGTTCGTGAGCGATACCTCCGATGCCTCTGTGGAGCCAGTTGACAGAATCCTTGAAGTGGGTTTCGTAGTACCTATCGCCGCCGCGCGAGTGTTTGGCTGAAGTCACAGCCTTGTCAGCAGCAGTCGTGCCCCCACCGAGCATTCCTGAAATGTCTCCGAGTCCCGAGTCGAGGTCCTCAATGGCATCTTGTACCGCCACGATCTCAGAGTGGAAGGCGTCCATGGCACTGGAGCCTCCCATCTCGTCCGGTAGCTTATCAAACTCTTCAGTCACGTCACCGAGCGCGTCGGTAAGTCGGCTCATGGCACGCTTGAAGTGCTTGCGGTAGATCGGGTCCGACGAGGCCTGCACCGTCCGCGCAAGGCGGCTGATGTTGTCAGAAAGGCTCGCCTTGAAGGTGTGGTCAGGCTTCATGTTCTTGTAGATTCCCATGATGTACGCATAGTTGCCGCCCTTGCCCGCTTCAGCAGCGATTTCCTTGGCACGGTCCCACTTGTGTTCGTCGCGGGGTGTGTCAACTACGCCACCGGGCATGTCAGCTCCTACTTGTTTTCTTGGATGGAAGAGAACCTGTGCAACGTCTTCCGCATGTCCTGCAGCCGGTCACGCGCCTTTTCGGGCGAGTAGCTCAGCAGAGCCAGAATCTCATCAACTTCCTTCACAAGAGGCTTCACAACTACGGTCGGCTTGCCGGTGTCGCGGACGTCCATGTCCATGTAGCGAGCGCGGTCGGCAATGTAGGAGCGAGCAAGGAGGGAAATCTCAGCGGATGTGGTCACAATCGGTACCTCTCTATCAGAAGGTCACGCGCCACACAAACGTCAGGGTCATGGAGCCTGGCTTGTTGATGACGTTGAAGTTGCGGACGTTGAGGAACGAGTCGTAGTTCCTACGGTCCACCGAGGGGTCATTCCAAGAGCCTTGAGCAATCGGAGTAGCCACAAGCGGCGGGGTGATGTCTACAGCGGCACACACGATGCCCATCTCAACCAGAGGCCCTACGGCTTCAGACGTGCTGTACGTCACAGTGAAGTCGAGGATGTTGGTCGGGATGGCCGATGTGGAGCCACCAGCGTCGATGAAGTCAATGGCACTGAACTGCTTGCGGTCGATCTCAGCGTAGAGGGAGCCCTGTGTGGCTGCCGCTGCTGGGACGCTCTGTAGGTCCCACCCGGCGTCCCCAGTTCCTACTGCGAGTGCAAACGCACCAGCCGAGGGCTCTGTAGGGTCAGCCACCAAACGGGCCACGAGGATGCTCGCGTCGTTGGTGATGACGTTCTTGCCGAGGTAGGTGAAGGCCTTCTTCTCACCCGGACGCTCCATCTTGTACCAGATCTGACCCGTGAAAGGGATCGACCGAGATACTTCAATGAGCGGGGGGTGTGCAAGCTGCTCAATCATTGGTCTTCTTCTCTGGCTTTGGTTTTGTGTCTTCCTTGGCAGTGTAGCCCTGACGCAGGTCAACGTTCACGGCCTTGCCGTCCGGCTCTTGTAGCCTGACGACCATTACATCCGCACGGATGGGCTTCTGAAATCTGTCCGACGCTCTGGGCATGGTGTCTCCCAAGTGAACTGCCCCAGCTACAAACGGATTATGACAGCGAGGGAATCTGGCCGTCATACGGTCATGCCACATGATGTCGACAAGCGTATCTGGGTTCTGACTGATGACGGCTCTGAGGAGCCGCCAGCAGACCTATTTCCTGAGGACGCCCCGGAATCGGCTCCTCAGGTAGAAACCATTCCTGACCGTTCGTATGGGGGTCCAATACCCCTGCAGCAGGGAGTAGCCTTGCCGGATGTGCCTACGACCAGGGTCACCATTCAGGGTCCCTACGCGGATGCTGTAGCGGCAGCTATCTTGATGCACGCGGCACCGGGGCTCAGGCTACAGTCGCAGGCCACTACGGAGGGGAGAGTGGACCTGCTGTTCGACACGAACTCGGACATGCTGTGGCGGGTGCTCAATGGGGAAGCAGTCGAGGACGAAGAGGCCGAAGCTGACTCGAACAGTGACGCGGTCAACCCTCCAGAGGATCCCTACGACATGTTCCTCTGATCCTACGGCGGTGAGCCCAGCACCAAGTCCCGCTCGTTTGAGGGAAGGTGGCTTGTGGTTGCTCCGAGGATCACCGTGATGTCACCCTCGTCATTCCAATGCCCCAGCAGCTCGTTGTTGAACAGGACGTCCGAGCCGTTGAAGTTGCTCTCGTTCATCACGAACATGCCGGTCAGATCGTAGCTCTCGCCTCGCCCTGTCTCGCCGCCGATGCCCAAGTTGGAGAGTGGGGAGTCTGTAATGGCTGCGGTGTCAAAGTCGTCGGAGTCAGGTACGGTCACTGAGGCTGTCTGCGTGAGCTGACATCCCTCTACTCCCTCGAAGTTGTTGAGCAGGTCCGTACCGTTGAGGTCGCTCTGGTTGAAGATGAACAGCCCATCTTCGTCGCAGAAGGGGATGCTCGGGAAGGTGAACGTCTCTTCCAAGCCGTCATCGATGCTCAGCCCAACGAGTCCATCGTCACAGGCCACATGGATGAGGCCTTCCTCTCCGGTCTCCGTCTTGGACAGGTTCAGAGGAGCGCTGAAGTGCTCGCCCGGTGTGAGGGTCACCCATGTCAGTGCTGGGTTCTCGGATGCTACTTCTTGAGGTGTGTCGCCGCCCCATGCAGAGGAACCCCAATCCACATCGCCGAAGGAGCCGTACTCGGAGAGGTCAATGCCGTCCTCAAGCTCGAACACCGGGTTGCCCGCGATCTTCGTCTCGACGATCGGTGTCCCTTCGTTCAGTGGGTGCTCGAGTCCGCTCGCATCGGTCTGGTCCGGAGATAGAACGTAGTTGGCCCAGTTGAGTACGTGACGGTGTCCGAAGATTCGGCCGTCCGTATCGCTGATCTGGTGCGGGGGCTCGTTCAGTACGAGGCGCGTGGGGTCGTTGAGGCCTGCGGTGTAGGCGGTCTCAAAGCCCTCGTAGCTCCAGTACACCTGCTTCGGGTTGATGGCCTGTACGGAGTTGAGTACCCAACGTACCGGGAACTTCTCGTAGCCACCGCCCCAGATGGTCCGGCCCGGCTGGTTGAGCAGCAGTCCGAAGGAGGTGTTCTTCCAGTAGTTGTACTCGACAACTACCGTGTCTGAAGGGACCACGGGTGCCGACAGGGTGATGATGCCGGATGCACCATCCACGTCCGCTACCGTCACGACGGTGCCGTTGACGGTGACTGTCACGTCGTCAGCGCCGCCGATGTTGGGGCTGGTGTCCGCGTCCGTGATGGGGCCGTTGGACGTGTAGATGAGTAGCCCCGCCATGCCCGAGAAGTCCTCGGTGACCGGGATGGCCTTGTTGACGCCCAAGCGGTCGCGGCCCTCTACTCCCTCACAGTACTTGCGTGCATCGTCGTAGTCGTGGTCCCAGATGTTCTCGGTCTTCACCGTGTCGTCGGCGTTCTTCACCAACTCCATCAGGTCAGTGAAGATGAACCTGAGCACGTAGAGCGTGTGTGCGGGCTTCACCAGCTTGAGCAGGAAGTCCAGCTTGACGCTGATGTCCTGGAAGTTGCGGCTGATGTTCTCGGTGAGCTCGAAGTCCACCCGGAAGCCGAACTGATCGCTGATGTCAAAGGCGCTCAGCGGGTTGCGTGCGTCCTTGAAGTTCTCACTGAGCGTAACCACGCCCTCTTCGCCCACGAAGCGCTCGATGCCCGCCACGATGTTCGCGGGGGTGGATCCTCCGAAGAAGATCGCCACAAGCGACTGAACGAAGTCGCAGAACTCCTGGCTACTGAAGATGCTGAGCTGAAGATTCTTGTTCAACGCCAGCATGGAGCCGAGCTTCTGGTAGGCCAGGTCAGCGCGGTTGTCGCAGTATGCCGGTGTGTTGAAGTAGGTGTCGCCCTCGAGGTCCTCAATCGCCAACCGGATGCGAGCGAACTCGATGGCGTAGGCCCGGAGTGCGATGGCGTAGTTGGGTCCGGTGATCGAGCTCTGGTAGTTGGAGGGGAGGACGTTGCGGAGATCCTTCTCAATCTCGAGCGACTTGTCCTTCAACCTTGTCCTAAAGACCTTGCCTTCCCGACCGACCTGGCTGAACGCCCGTCGGTTCCGGATGTCAAGTAGTCTGAAGAAATCAACGGCCATGTTCGGTCCTCTTATGGATCTGATCTGTCAAGCCTGACCTACAAATGCAGTATGACAGCATTTCCATTCTGACTTCCAGCACCACATCACCGTTATATGAGAAATCGGAGGAACGACACATGCCCAAAACCCTCGCCGTCTATGCAGGCGCATTCCTGACCTCCCGTGGCAAGACCGCGCTGCGCCTTTGGTGGCAAGCCAACGTCAGTCCGCTGGAGAGTAAGAGCTTCGGCCATCACATGACCATCAAGTTCAAGCCCTCAGATGAGGAGCTGTACGAGTTGATGGAGCGCCTCGGTGGCGTAGGTGAGACCGTTCAGTTGCGCATCGTGGGCTACGCCGAGGACGCGGACCTGGGAGTGCAGGCGGTGGTTGTGGAAGGCGTCTACTCCACCAACGACAACCCCCACGTCACTGTCGCCACGGACGGAGCCAAGCCTTTCCTGAGCAACAAGCTCCTCAAGCGGGGCTATACCGACGTGCGCGGAGCCGCCCTCGAAGCTCGGCTCGGATACTTCGACGGACGCGCCGACCGCTTCGAGCTGCCTTAGTATTCCACACTATCAACGGCTTTCCGTTGTAGAATGGAGTACTGGCATTCTGTCATCACACGAGAAGAGACTATTCCCACTCCCTGCGAAAAAGACGACCCCTTCCCTGAGAATACGGGCACATGGTCCGTTGAGTCTCTGAACCCCTTTCGGAGACCCAATACCCAACCATGATACTCCTTGTAATCGCTGTAACCGCAGTTGT
>Ga0222673_1000748_pt1 | contig 12925 bp, 17 predicted proteins | sample AntAcemetagen801_FD_179845 | JGI IMG/M metagenome (GOLD analysis project Ga0222673, IMG submission 179845) | Saline water microbial communities from Ace Lake, Antarctica - #801 | ecosystem: Environmental > Aquatic > Non-marine Saline and Alkaline > Saline | place: Antarctica: Ace Lake...
CAGCGGGCAGGCACTACAGGCAGAATAAACAGACAGTCGAGGGGGACCGATTCTCTGGGTGATGTGCGTAGGTTGCGCAGTCAATGTTGCTGGCAATGTTGCTGGTTCATTTGTGTGTTTCGTCCGCCTACCATCATGACTGAAGTCATCGCCTCGCCCCATGATCAGGCAGAGTACACGTTTATTGCCGAGACTCGCTTGCATCACTACAAGATGATGAAAGAGGCTATTTCCAAGGGCGCGACGAACAAGGCATTGGAACATCGTGCCGAGTTGGCCAAGGCGATCGACGCTTTGGCACAGCTGGAAGCAAAGTACGAGACTAGTCCCGATGATCGCAGGATGGCGCGGTGCCTGTTCCCTGATCCGTTTTCGGGTACGTTTGACTTGCGCAAGCACCATAAGGACATTGATTGATTGATTGGCGGCAACGTTGCGCAATCCCCCGCCATCCCCCGGCTGGCCATTCCAAGTGCAGTAGATTTCTCTAGTCACTTTTGATGTTGCGCGCGACGGACGACACGTGGTGTGCGGCGACACACGAGGCCAAACGCTTGTTGATGGTGCTGCACGAAACCCAGGCCAAACGCTTGTTGATGCAGCTGTACGAAACATGGCTGGAGCACAGGTGTCCGTGCTTTGAGCCCTGTGCTCGCCCGGTGGCGTCGCTCAAAGCGATGGCGTCGATGAACGTGGTGATGACCGCGGCGGACGAGGCTCAGTTGCTCCAATGGTGCAGGGACGAGCTGCCGTGCGATCTGTCTTACCTGCACCGGATGCGCACGCTACTCTACCAACCCAACCTGTATGATGCCTGTATGATCGGGGACGGCCGGCCTTGCATCGGCCGTCGCATGTGTATCTGTCACAAGCTGCACCACGCGTCGGTAGACGCATCGGGACTATGCTCCCCACTGTTGGTCGTGATGCCGGACGCGCCATCATACGTGGTTGATGACGGCCAAATGTGGGAGTTGAAGGCACAATGTGCGCAATGGCGTCAGGGCATGAATAGCCCGCTGATGCTCTGGCACGTGGCGCTGCAGCACCAGCACATGGTGACAGACTGTCTGGCCTTCTTTCGACGCAGTTCAGAGCTTGTGCTTAGCACACCCCACAGCCGTCGTGGATCTCGTGCGTAATCAATCAATAGGTAATGGCGCTTGCTGCTTTCATTTCTCCATACAGCCAATCCAGTGCATACAGCTCCATCACCAGGGACATGGACGCCATCGCCGTGGGCCTCTCGATCCGGCCACGCAGGGCGAACATCATGTTGCCGACAAACTCTAGCTTGTCGAGCTCTCCTTTTCCGTCCCAGAAGCGGCGGCACTTTCCTTTGAAGGCTTCTTGGCGCGCGTACGCTTCACGCCCGATGCTTTCTTCGGTTTCGTGGTAGCGCGCAGCAATGCTCGCAAATGCTTCTCGAACGCTAGCGTACCGGTCATCTTCAGACTCTGCGAGTCGTCCAGCTTGTAGCTCTGGTCCGACATCAGAATCGCCTTGTGATGTAGGTTCTCCTTCGGGATCGGAATCGTCAAGTCGCCCTCCCGCGTGTTCATCGTCACCAGCGCGTTGCCATCCTTGTCCATCTTGTACTCGCTGAAGCGCACGTCGCGCCCGTCCCGGGCAATGTGCCATTGGAACAGCAAGTCGCGCTGCCGCACGAGCGCAGTGGTTGCCTCTGCTGCTGCTGCTGCGTCCGCGTCAAACGGCTCCTGCTCGCCGTCGCTCGCACCAGGCTCGTGGTCGCTGCACTCGGACTCGCAAGACTGGTCGTTTTCCTTTTCAGCATTTTTTCCGTTGCTCTGCTTGCGCGCCATTTTCAAATCACAGCACGAATGACGGCGGTTGGCGGTGCGCGCTTTTTGAATTGTGGCGCGCGCGGCACTGGGCAAATTTGCGACGATCCATGATGAGCTCTGGAGCACCCGCCCCACTCCATGCTAATGTCGGGCGCGCGGCGAGCCACCCGTCATCGCGGACGAGTCGCCCCAGTCCGGCGTATTGTCCGGGTGAGGAACCCGTTGTCTGGACGCCGCATCCAAGCGACAGGCGCGCGTTTCCGCGCCCTAACGCAACCGGGTGGCCCTTTGGTCCGCAACCGGCACAACACCCTTGACATTGCATACGGGAACTACTTTGTGATCACCCATCTCATTGACCCCAGCGACGGACGAGTGGCAGTGCGCAACAGCCGCGTCGAGTTGCAGACACCCGGCGAGCGCGCCATGGTGGCCGCCGTGGTGGAGGGGCGCGAGCCATACGAGGCGCGTATGCGCCAGCTCGTCGCAGATAGGTGGGTACCACAACTGGCAGAGTATGTCGGGCGCTTCGAGTACGGTCCGCGCGAGTGGCTGCAGATCCAAGAAGACGGCGACGGTGAGCTGGTACGTGGCCCCCCGGTCGCGCGGATGATGAACCGCGAGGGCGTTGTGCGCTTCATGCGCGCACGCGGCATCCGCAGTGACGCTCCTATGCAGCTGCCATTCATCAACGTTGACCTGAACCCCGGCGGCACAGAGGGCGCGTGCATCCAGCAGTTTCTGGACGTGCCGCTCATCGATCCGTTTGACACCAGCGTGGACGGTATCATCGACACGGCGCGGTGTCACGACATGCCCGTGCGCTTGCTCGACCTGTTTGGCGAGACCATCGCAGAGCATGTGGCAGAAGGCGACCTGCGCGCAGCCGTGGTGTACAACAAGCACGTGTACCCCATGACAGACTCTGACCTTGTGCCTGTGCTGAACATGGGCGATGCGCCGCCGATGCCCAGCATCCCGCGCATCCACGAGATGCTGGAGCAGCAGCAGTACATGCTATGGCGACGGCACCGTACGTACTACACACCCGACGGCAAGGTGGCCATTGATCGCTGCGACGACGACGATAACGTGTACGAGGACTGGATGGCCAAGATCTTCTGCGTCACCCCACCCTGCCTGGGCCTGGATGACCGCACGCTAGAGACCATGCGCCGTGGCACCATCGGCCTGTACTACGCAGCAGCAGCCCCGGGCACCATGCTGGCGTGCGCCGACTACCTGGCCATCGACATGAGCAAGTGCTACTACACCACGCTAAAGCTGTTACTGACCGAAGAGCGCCTGACCACCATCAGCATGTACGACCGGTTCGTCGATGTGCCGTTTCCCATGCAAGGTGTGGAGCAAAACGTCAGGGCGGGCGACCTGCTGCTGATCGACAACGACCTGAGTCGCTATGGGATGCGCACCAACCTGATCTGCGGCAAGACGTACAACCTGTGGACGTACGACTTTCAGAAGAAGCCAGCGTTGCGTGTCACGGCCATCATGCGGCTGCGCTACGAAGAGGTCAGCGCACAGCGTGCCATGCTCAAGGAGATCTGTACGTACGGAGAGCACGAGCAGAAAAAGTATGCCGTGGTCAACGGTATGTTTGGCAAGCTCAAGTCGCTCAAGGAGTTGTGGCTAGAGGTACGCGATCCAGACGAGCAAGCGTATTACCACGAGCGACACGGCATGGGCGCGGCGGGCCCTGACCTGATGAGCAAGGTCGACACCACGCCAGTGGCCAACTGCCGGTTCCATGTCTACCAGGCTGTGGTGCACATGGCGTCTGCCACGGTGCTCGAGTACATGCTGATGATCGAGCGGGACGTACCGGGCGCTGGACTGCCGGTCAAGATCAAGATCGACTCGCTGACGTACAGTCGCCTTGCGCTCCAGTCGCCCTTTGATCGTACGGGAGAGCGCGCTCTGTCGCGGTTCGTTGGCAACGTGGTCGACTGGCACTTTGAGGATGTCCGCAACGACGTCCCATTGATCCAGCCGATGCCGTATCGGATGCTGAGTCACACGATCGTGTACCCGAACGCCGAGGGAGACTACTCGCGCAACATCACGTTTGTCGGGCCGCCTGGCGTGGGCAAGACGTACCAGGCCCTTGCCCTCCCTTGCGACATCAAGGCGTGCTTCAGCAACAAGGGCGCTCGGCGCATCGGTGGCATCACCCTGGACTCTGCACTGGGCATGCGGCCTGGTTTGTATCAGCTCAACTGGGACCGAGAGAAGATTGCGGGCAAGCGCGTGTTCATCGACGAGGCACAGGCCATGCGACCGCGCCACTGGGGCATCCTCAAGTTTGCGTACCTGTATCTGGGCTCGTCGTTCATCTTTGCCCTTGACCCGGACCAGATCCCGCCGGTCGAACATGAGCAGTACCCGGTGAGCGAGCACCCATTTTGGGGCGACGTTCGGCGACTGACGGTCGACCACCGAAACGAGCCGTGCTTGATCGCAGCGCGCCAGGCCGTGTTGCGCGAGGACTTTGAGCCAGATGTCGACGACGGCGCGGCCATGACCATGCTGAACATTGCGTACACCAATCGTACATGTGACGCTGTCAACGCGTGGGTGGCACGCGTCAACGGGCTGCATTGGATGGGCCCAGGCAAGTACATCGTCAAGGTGGCGCACCCGCGCTCTGGCCTGTGCAAAGGCGAGATCATCTACCGTGGGCGCGACCGCTGGCTGCGCGATGGTCCAGGCGGCGAGACCATCGAGAACACGTTTCCTGACACGGGCGCCAAGCGCTATGTCAAGTGGGCGTACTGCGTGACGATCCACAACACCATCGGCGAGACGTTCACGGATCCGTATACGATTTGGGATATGGGGCACCCGGGCTTTTCCACCAAGCTGATGTACACCGCGCTGACGCGCGGCATCTCGCTTGCGCAGATCACGTTCCGGGGTCGTGTTGTTCCGTCGGTGGGATCAGAGTAAATCTTTAATCCTTCAGTTTCGCCGGCTGCCACAAGCGCCACGACGCTTGCTTGTCGTCCATCCACACAAACCGAAAGTCGCGCGTACGCGAAATGTCCACAAGCTGGTTGTGCAGCGTGTCCTTGTCCAGGTTGGCAGTGGCATTGTTCTTGGCCAGCTTCTCGATGATGTCCGCCTTGTTGTTGCCAATGCACATGTACTCGGTGTTGCGGCGCACTTCAGTGGGCACAAACTTTGGGTCCTGCGCGCTAAAGATCATGCTGATCCCGCTGTTGCGCCCACTGCTCGCCAGCTGCTGCATGGCCAGGCTGCTGGTCGCACGCCACTTTGTGCCAGCAAAGTCGTCAAACACAATCAGGGTGCGTGGCTCCTTGCCATGCTCAAAGGACTCGTTGTGGCGAATCACCTCTTCCAGGAAGCGATCGCTCATGTCAGTCAGGATGCACCGTTTGTCATGCACCAGGCGGTCCAGGTTCCCTGTGCGCTTGGTCCGTGTCACGCAAAACACATTGTCCCACTCGCTTGGCTTCACCAGGTTGTACAGCATGTTGGTCTTGCCGCTAAACTTCTTGGCCACGATGGTCACGGTGCAGGGCCATTCAATGTCTGGCACATCTCCATCTTCCGGTGGATCCTCCTCATCGCTGTTTTCGTTGTCACTGTCGTCTTCACTGGACTCGCGCTCTTCCTCGGATTCGTCATCGCTCTCTTCCACCTTTTGCTTCTTGCGCTCCTCCTTGTCATCGTCTTCACGCTTGCGCTTCAACGGGGAAGCGGTGGGCGCCGGGGCGCTCGGCGCTTCTTCTGCTTCACTGGGCTCGCTGTCGTGGTTGAGGAAGGACTCTGCGATTTGTCCGTCTGTGCGTCCTCCGCCTCGGGATTCTTGTGGTTGCTGGTTTTGTCGAGCAGGTTCCACAGCCCGTCGCTGTCCAGTTTCTCGCTGTACGCAAACTGCTGGCGCATGGCGTCGCTGGATACCGGCGGCGGCGAGGGCGTCACTTTGCTGCGCCGTTGGGCGACGCCGACGCGGAGCACGATCAGGACCACGCCTAGTACGCACGCGGCTGCTGCGCGCCGATCCTCCACTGCTGCGACGATCAGGTACAGCGTCAGCGTCAGGCTCAACATGTCCGTCCATGCTTCCATCCACTACAGCTTCCTAAAGGCAACTATTGCACAAAACAAATTTGCGCGCCATTTTCCAGTCGGAACATCTTGTGCGTGAAAGCATGGCGAGCGTAAGCGGTCTTGATCTGGTGCCGGGTGGCGACGCCCTGATGCTGCATCAGCCTCACCAGGCACGCCAGTATGATGCGCCGGGCGACAAGTACATGCGTGCGCTCAACGTCAACAACCCGGCATTTGGCAAGAACAACACGGTTCAGCTCGAGGCCCTGGAGATGGTGCCTGACGAGTTGTTTGTCGAGCTGACGCTGATGCAGTTGGACATCGGTGACGCGAACCCCGATCTGGTGTCCTACGTGCCGACGCCAGCCATGATCAGTGACAACGGTATTCAGCTGTTTTACAACGGACAGAGTGTGTACACCATCAGCGAGGCGGAGGCGTTGATGTACAACTTTGTCAACTCCGAGAACATTATGCAGCAGATGCGTCGGTTCGACGCACAGAATCTGTATCCGCGTCGCACCATCTCCGGTGCGACGGGCCAGCCCGAGCTGAAGAACGCCGCAGCTGCGATGCAGACGTACTACCTGGATCTGCGGCCGTTTTTGAAGATCATGAAGCACGCTGGCCCTCTGGGCGCGTACAGCCCGAACAAGTGGAGCATGAGCATTGGCTTGCTGGCGCCCAACCTGGTGGGCCAGGCTGCGTCGACCGACGCTACAGTCGTGGCCAACGCGGAAGTGTTCTCGATGCGACTGCTGATCAGCGGGCATCGCGAGGATCCGCAGAACACGATGCGTATCAGCCAGGCGCTCGCAGCCGATGGCATCAAGATCGCGTTCACACAGAGCAATGCGTTTTCGTTTTCGCTGGGCGCGGCGACTGGTACAACGACGTTCAGCATCACGAGCCTGGAAGGTGAAGCCACGGACATCTGGCTGTTGAACCGAGTCACAGGAGGTCTGACCGCCATCAACACTGCCGGTCAAACGGTGGACAAGACGAAGTTTGAGGTGCTTCGCAACCCGAACCAGCAGATTGCGATCGGTACGCAGAGCAACCCGACCCGTATCTACGGTCAGTACATGCCGTACGAAACTCTGCGCCTGATCGCCCAGGGCGGGAGCTACTCGGGTGGCCCGATGTGGCTGAGCAACAATGCCACCACCGCTGCTGGCGCAGCAACGCAGCAGGTGCTGAACGATGTCAGTGCGCTCTTCCTTCCGCTGGCCGAGGCTGCCACTGACGGGCAGCTGTACGGTTCATACAGTGGCAGCATTCGCCTGAAGAACGACTTTGTCGTCAACTACCAGATGGGCACTGCCCCTGCAGCCGCCAACACGGTCAACGTGATTGTGTACATCCGTCGCATCATGATCATCACTCACCTGGGCATCGTGATGATGAACGAGGGCTGATCAAAACAACGAGTTTCTTTCTTCACAGATCAGCGGGATTCACAGAGTATGTGACTGTTCCGGTAGTCCCGCCAAACGTCTTAGAGTCCGATGCCAAGATACTGCCCGATACACCCCCATCCACATCGTTGATGCCACGGAGTCGCAAGCCCATCCCACCTCCCAGCTCGCCTAGACGCACCACCGCAACAGCAATGCCAGACTGCTGCCCAGCACGACCAAACGCGAATTGAAAGATGCCTGCATCCAGGGACCCCGCTCCGTTGAGGAATGGCTTGGGCGCCAGCGTAAAGCTCATACGAATGTCGCCGGTGGTACCAGAGCTGCCCGTCCAACTTGCTTGCCACGTGACGGTGCACTGTGCCCCGTGCAGCCAGTAGATATACTGTCCGTCCTGCCCGCTGTACACAAAGTTTCCTGTGCTACCCAGGAACGTTGTCGGGCTCGTGACACGCGTACGTGTGTTGGGGTAGATGGTGCGCTGCACACCGGCGTCGTTCATCACGTTTAGCGATGGCTCGTCGTTGCCGGTCGGCCCACCGTTGATACGCACATACCCTTCCTGCGCCGTCGGAAGCACTGTCTGCTGGGTCACCTGCAGGCTGTCAAACGCGTTCGACCCCTCGGCCACGGCCGGGCGATACGGGCTCAGCACCACTGCGTTGCTGCTCATTGCGCGCCAAAATTGTAATGGTTTCGTACGCAGCACGGTTGAAGCGGCATGCCGGGGGCAAGCACCTGAGCCGGGGCTCTGTTCCGTTTCCGATGATGAGGCGCTCTGGGGGCTTGGGCTCAGGCGACCTGATGGGGGCGTACGCTCGCAGGAAGATGCAGCGCGCGCGGCAGCGGACGGCCGTCCGCCAGCACAGCCGGCCCGACGACCAGGAGCAGCACGCGCCCGAGGCATTGGGCGCACAGCCGGGTGAGGAAGGTGAGAACGAAGCGCAGATCAGCGGCGCCCGTCTGGAGGAGATGCTCAAACTCGCGGGTGGACAGGAGATCGCGCAATAAACAGCCAGTTTCCTGTCATGAAGTTGTTGGTTGACAGCGCCTCGCGGCTTATTCGGCTGCAGTCCACCAACGCTACGTCGTCCCAGGTCAAGTACAACTACCTGCTGCATGAAGACACGGGACAGGTGCGGTGCATGAAGCTGCTGACCGCACTGGTGCCCCGGTCGTTTTACGCCGTGGTGTTTGGCTGGAGCCGGCGCTTCGAGTGGGAGGTGGCCGGAACCCCGTATAGCGTAAACCTGCCCGAGGGCACGTACGACGGCACCACGCTCGCGACCGAACTGTCTGCCCTGGTGTCTGCCGTGTCGTCCGGTTTCACGGTAACGTACAACGACAAGACCAACAAGTTGACGTTTGTCAACGCAACTGGGTCCACCATGAGCATCGCCGACCAGCTGACCGGTCTGACCGCCACGATGCCCGATCCAGGTGTCAACACGATCCTGGGGCTGGACGGTAACGGCAGCGGGGGCATCACCACCGGTACGGCGTACGAAGCACCCAGTATGGTGAACATGAGCGTGCCGCCGTACCTCTTTCTGTCCGTCACCAGTGGCAGCGTGAACAACAGCAGCGGCATCCGGGATTGGTACACGCGGCGGCAGTTCATGATCACGTTTGGTGATACGCCGTACCTGGGCTTCAAGGAACAGGCGATCAACAGCGAGTTTTGCCAGGGCGAGCGCATCGACAACCAGGCTTTCCGCAACATGCTGATCGAGTGGCGCACAGGGATCGCCGACGTAACGGTGACCAACAGCACGAATGCGACGGAAGTCAAGGCATACCCGCTGGACTTTAACGGTGTGGACCACCAGCTCCTGTTTGAAGCCATCAGTTGAAGAATATTTCGCGCGCATTTTTGTCATGTCGGTGGTGCCGAGTAGCCGCAGGCCCGTGCTGGCGGTGGTGCCCGAGCCAGACCTGGCAGTGAACCAGTTGAGCGGCTACGCGTCGGGCGCGTGGACACCCGACCCGTTTGCTGGAGTGTCGCTGGTGGGCAACTTTAGGGGGTGGTACACCAAGATTGGCAACGTGGTGACGATAGCTGCGTACCTGGATTTCAACACCAAGGTGGGCACTAGCGGGGATGTGAGCATCCGTGGCTTGCCGTATCCAGGGAGAGCGTCTGGAGCGACTGTGCCTAACTTTCAAAATGTTGGGATGATGCCTGCCACTTTCACAATGCCCACGGCGGGTACGGTGTGCGGAGGACGGATCAACGCAGGCACTGATTTCATCCTCCTGATCTCGTATGCTGCCAACGCAACCCCTGTTGCATATGACACGGTCGATGTAAGTGCGATCGCAGGTACCTCGTTTCTGTACATCAACTGCACGTACATCACAGACGACGATTGATTGATTGATTGATTGATTGAAGTGAAGAAAAAGGAGGATGGTTTGTCTGTTCAACAGCACGAGTCACCGCCAGTCCCACCTGCGCCACCGCTGCCACTTGGGCGCGTCATCTTGCGCGCCAGTGTGCGCAGGAAAAACTGGTTTGCTGTGACCGGTGCGCTCTTGCGCGATGCAGGTCGACGCTTGCCACCACCAGCCTTGCGCTTTCCCGCCTTGCGTCTGCGCGCCATTTTCAAAACACGAGTTGTGGCCCCGGCGTGCGCATGGCGCGCTGCATGGACCGCACGGCGCTCTTGTTCACGCCCGCAAACGGGAAGCCGCTGTTGGGGTCGATGGCAAAGCGCCCGACGCCGCGCACCCGGGGCACCAGTGGCGCAAAAGCGGCCACACGTACTGTACCACTGCGGGGCTTGGCCACCACAGGCGCACCAGCATCTGGCAGATCGTCGTGCCATGCGACGTTGCCCTGATACACAGACGAGACAAAAGGCGCCTGAGGCCCGGGGCCGCTTCCGCCCGGCGGCAGTGTACGCTCACCAGGCGTCTTCTTTGGCAGGTATTCGTAGTTGGGATCATGCTTATCTGCAAACGGCAGCTGCTCAAATGCCTGCTTGTTCTGATGCCGGGTGGCCGCTGTAACCTTGGTGGTCCGCTTCTGCTTTCGCTTGAACAAGCTCTTGGCTGTTTCAAGAGCCTTGCCCTCTGCGGCCCGACCAACTGCCTTGCCCAGCGCGCCGCCCACTGCGCCACCAACTGCGCTGCCTAGTCCGCCGCCAACAAGGCCACCGGCAGCGGAACCCAGCGCCGTGCCGCCAGCCGTATAGTACGCATCTGCCACAGTGCGCGTGGCCTCCCTGGCAGCAGCGACTGGGCCCTGCTCTGCAAACGTTGCGATACCACGAACGAGATGCGGGTTTGGCGCGCTCAGCCTCCGCAGGCTTTCACTCTGCGCCCGAGTGGCCGTGCCCTCGGTCTGCCCAGGCGTCGTCTGGTGCAGCGCCATCGGAGGCGTCGTCTGGTGCACCACAAACGGAGACGGCGTAGGAAAGGTCCGCAACACTGGCATAGGCGGTGGCGTCAAGTATTGCGGCATCGTGTTTGGCGACGCAGCTGCATCCATGGCGCCGGCCAGGTTACCGGTCACGCGCGGGTAGTTGGACGGGTTGGATGCTTCTACAGGCGGCGTCAGGTCTGGCGTACGTGGTGCATACCGTCTGCCTGTGCGTGTCCGGGGCACTGGGTCCGGGGCACGCGGCGTACGCCCTCCACCACGTGCTGCGCGACGACGGGCAGCTGACATGTAGAAATATGAAATTGGCGCGCTTTAATCACGGCAATAGCCAAACGCAAGGAAGTCTGCCATAATCATCACGTACACATCACTGGCAGGCTGAGCAATGTTGAAATTGTTGCCCTGGTGGCGAATGACCACCCAGTAATAGTTGGGGAACTCTTCCGTCAGCCGCGCCATCGGCACCGCACATCCGTTTGGCCACTGGCACCCGCTGGCAGCTTGCTGTGCAATGGCAGCACGAAACACGCGTTCAGCCGCCGCACGGGTCTCTGCCAACTCGGTCTTGTCCAAGACGGCGTCATCATCGCCTAAATGATCGATCACGTACGGGTCAGATCAACGCATGTTCAGCCAGGCACCCCACCGGTAGAGGTATGAAACAACCCATAGCGATATGGTCCAGGCGCATCACCCGTGTGTGCGCATGGAGACAACCTCTCCTACACGTCCCGTACCTCCGGTCAAGCGGCGGCGCTTCTGGCCAGTCATTGCGGCCTGCGCCTCACCTGCGTCCATCGGGCACGCCATGTTTACGCGCGTACTCGGCCCACTTGCGATCGCTCTTGAAGCACCTGTACCGGTGGTACGCGTTGTTGCACACCTCGCCAAAGAGATGGACAATACCCGAGACCACAGACAATATCAATGTGCCGGCACACGCGTAATACAACGCGCGGTCAAGCGGACTAGACACAAAGACCAAGTAGTTGTAAGTGGTGACTCCTGGTGTCTCGACCACCGACACAAGCATACGAATGAGTAGAATGGCGGAAGCACGCGCACGCACTGCGTACGTAGACCGGGGGAAGGCGGGGGTGGCCAGCCGGGGGATTGCGGGGGATTGCCGCAACGTTGCCGCCAAAAGTGCCAAAAGTGCCACTGGACAAACTCATTCCTGTGTCTAGCCCTGACTCGTGTGAGCAGCAAGCGATGGCCGATCTTAGTGTGGCTGCCACGGCGGCACTGTACCGCAGCACGCATCGGGAGCAGTGGCTGTCTGCCCTGAGTGTGTTTCGCAAGCGCGCGGCGCCTGGCGAGGAGCTGCCGCCGCCAGACGACGACGTGACAATGGTGGGCTTTGCAGATGACCTGATGTGGCAAAGTGCCAACATGGTGGGCGGCCCTGCTATCCAGCTGTACCCGATGCACTTGGGCAAGCGCGTGCAGCTGAAGCGCGTGTGGAAGAAGGTGGCCGACGATGGCAAGGAGAACCCCAACTATGGGCGGTTCTACTGCGTGGCTGGAGACGGTGCTCGCTACTTTCAGTGGCTGACAGATACGCTGTGGTGGAAGAGCTATGCGATGCGCGATTGCCTGTGCGACGAGCTGGTGCAATGGCTGGGATGCCTGTCCTGGTCGACCATGAGCAAGCGCGAGTTGATGTACTGCTCTGCCTTCCACCGGCTGTATCGCACCGAACTGCCTGTGGCAGATTGCGCGCGCGGTCAAATTCCAGCAAGTGTCGCCGACGAGCCACACACGCCTCTTGCGCAGGTGCGTGCGGTAGTGGGCGGGCGGCTGGCGTAATGGGTGACAGTGCAGCCCAGTGGGTCGCCCTGATCTTCCTCATGGTTGCTGTCAGTGTGATCACGCGTGCGCTGGAGACCTTTTTTGTGCACAACGGCTGCTGCGAGAGCGAGTGTATGGTGCGCCGACGCAGACACGCCAATTCCCTTTCATCTCCGCGCCCTCCCGATGTTGTTGTTGTTACTCCCCCGCCGTCCCCGGGCGGTCAGTCTGTTATCGTGGTATAAAGTTTGATATCGTGTTGTGCTCCATCTCACTCGTTGCAACGGCGGTTGGCAAGCCGATACCAATAACCGCGCCATTTTCCCGCCAAAACACCAAGTCGACCAATGACGTCAGCACCATGTTCCAGGAACAGCAGCATTAGTCCCCCTCGACTGTCTGTTTATTCTGCCTGTAGTGCCTGCCCGCTG
>Ga0222673_1000753_pt1 | contig 12891 bp, 17 predicted proteins | sample AntAcemetagen801_FD_179845 | JGI IMG/M metagenome (GOLD analysis project Ga0222673, IMG submission 179845) | Saline water microbial communities from Ace Lake, Antarctica - #801 | ecosystem: Environmental > Aquatic > Non-marine Saline and Alkaline > Saline | place: Antarctica: Ace Lake...
GACGATCTTATACACGCCAGCAGCGGCGTCCGTAAAGTCCGCCGTATACGTACCCAGACGATTGGTTGCCTCAGTTGCCGTTACGGATTCGACAACCGTGTCACTGCCAACAGCGAAGATTTTCGCGGTGATTGTGCGGCCTGTAGGTGCACCGAATTCAACTGTTTGCGTTGCCATGTGTTTACTCTCCGACTACGGTGACGGCTGCTACTGCTGCGGCTGCAATGCTATTTTTAGTCTGCGTTGCTGACGCATCAACCTGTTTTTTTGCGTGATCCAGCGTGATGGCTGTCATGTAATTTCGGACGTGATAGCTGGTGTTTTTGTAACGATTCACGGGCACATCTTTTTCACGGTCGTCCGGGAACTCTGGATCTGGTGTTGAGTGTACGCCATAGGACGCCGCGAACGCTGCCGTGATTGAGTCCAGCAATGCTGACCCGTCAGGCATGGTGCCGAGCAGTGCTGTTGACAGGTCAACAACGGTGCCACCCGTGCCGTCTGCATCAACGCCGGTTGTGATTGTGATTGTGATCTTGTCCATCAGTTTGGAATCCTTAAAACCTTAAATCCTGCACCGCCGGAATCGTCGGCACCAACAGAAACGCGAACCAACGCGGCTGAGTCAACATCCCATAACAACATTTTTGTGTCCCCGGCTGTTGAACTATTGTCCATTTCCAAGGTCGGCTCACCATTGCTGATCCCTAACGTCCCTGTACATAGCTGCAGACGTCCAGCCGCGGGTTGCTTGATTGCCGCCTTTGGAATAGTTGAACTGTTCCAATTGAACGTGAAGTTGTTGCCTATTATGATGCTGTTTGTGTTTAGCTGCAGGCTCGTGGTGCCACCCACTTTCAGCATTAGCCCATTACCAAATGAGTGGTCGCAATCTATGACTCGATTTGCTGCTGATAACAACAACCCACCGCTGCTTGTGACTTCCAACATCGAGGTGCCAGATGAGTCCTGCCACTCCTGTAAATTCGCCGTCTGACTTGCTGCCCCCTTAACAACCACCGGCACATCCGTTGCTGCCTGTGCTGTAACAGTAAAGTGCGTCCCGCTTGCCGCGTACACAAGGGCAACTGTGCCGCCAAACGCACTGGCATTGTTGTATTGGATCTGACCTGTTGATCCACCGGGACTACCACCAGCACTTGGCGTCTCGGCTAAATAGGTGCCATCCGCCTGTTGCGTTAGCACATCACCGTCAGCACCAGACGTGGCCAGCACCTGCGTGTCGAGAACTGTAGAGATACCCATATGGATCAACCCTTAATGTCTGCGAGTAAATCAATCGATGCAATCGTCGCCGTCACTGCTGTGCCAGTGGCTGCATCATTACAGGCAACCGCAATTCGCACATCGAGTACATCACCCGCAATCAATGCCGCTGGCGTAACGACAAACAGTTTTGTGGTAAACGTCAGGCTGTTAATTGTAGTCGCTGCGGTCGTGATTAGGTCAGCACTAATACCTGTGATTTTATCAATCTCGTAACACTCCACGTCCAGCGTGCAGGATACGTCAGCAATTGTCGTCACCATGCCGGCCGAAAACGCAAGTGTCACTGTCTCGCCGCTTTCGTAGCACTCCGGCAGTTCCACCGCAAACCGTGCATAGCGTGTCGTTGCTCCTGCCGCTTTCAGATCGCCGGCCGATACCGTTGGCGGTGCCGTGCCGAAGGTGCCACCCACCAGCGCTAGGTCGTCCCCTCCGGCTGTGCCTGGCAGATTAGTGTGGTAGGCGTCCCAGACTCGGAGTGATGCCAGCGAGACTGGGAAGATGGCGTTCGCATCTTGCTTAAGGATTGTCGCCCGCGTCTGTGCAGGAATGCCCGTTTCCTTAATGATAAGAGAGCCAGTGATTGTTAGGTCGTCTGTTATCCTGATTGCCATTGAGCGTCTTTCGTTTGGTTAGGTTAGTGGGTGGCCCCGTTATGGTTTTTTAGCGATCTGAATTGCCCGGTCGAGTAGTACGCTGGCCCCTTTTCGCAGCACCGCAGTCGGTGAAATACTCGTGATACGCCCGGCCATTTCAAGCATCACGTTGCCCGATGCACGCAAGGCGGCTACTAGCATATCCTTATTGCCGACTAACTGGTCAATAATCTGATCACGATTTGCCTCGCATCCAGCAACGCCCCACGCATCCATTTTCGTGGCAAGGTTATTGCAACCGCAGCCGCCGGTTTTGATCGACACAATGCCATCAATCAGGCTCTTCATTGCCGTACCAACAAGTTCGCTTTTTGATTTAATCGCCGCCGGTTGCTGGCCGGCCACGTCTGTCATCTCAGACACAGCCGCCCACTCATCAGCGTCTATCGGCTCAATGCCCCACGACGTGCGATAGCCCTGCACTTTATGCAGCGGCAACCCGGCACGTCCTTCGCAGATGTCCCTCATGCGGCCATGTAAATGTTTGCATTCAATCATTCGGTCACCCTCACAGTTATCACGGCACCAGGGCCATCCGAACAACAACCCCAACCCGTGATTGTGACAACGGCCTCAAACGGATCGCACGACACCAGCGTCATTAGGTTTGGCGTACCGCCCTGCTGGCACGGGCCTTGAGCGTTGCCTGCGTACCAATCATTGGCAGGAAATGATGTATTGCACCGGACCCCGAAGTGGCACGTATCGGCAAATTCCCCAACCCAGCAGTCTTCAAGAGCACCGATTACGCCCTCTTGCCGTAGCGGTATCGTTGTGCCAACCGCAATTTCCGTGCAGCCAGATATGGATTCCGCCGTCGCGTATAGTGTCAGCGGCATTCTGCGGTCAGGGCAACAGGGAGTCACTGACCCTTCAATGATGCACTCATCGCCGCAGCTCTTGCATTCGACGGCCACCGTCACCGTTGTGACTCCGTCAGCGAGTAGCACACCCCACGATGCTGACAGTTGATCAGGGCAGATTATCGTGCGTTCTTGAGTGCCTACGATTGTGAGACCGGCAGGCACATTAAGGCTTATTTTAGTGACCTTTGTGGCACATCCTGTGCATATCAGCCCGAACGTGAAATCATAGCCGCCAAGCTCTGACGAATCCTCTGGGATGAATGTTTCGCCGCACCCGTCTAATCCGCCTGAGTAGCATGCTGACGTGCGGCCATATGTCCCAGCGTCCGAGTAGGTCACGCACAAGCACTCGCAGTAGCATTTACAGTCGGTGCATTTTGCCTGGTCGTCGCCTGCGATTGAAACGAACGCCCCGTCGTCAAAATCCCAGCGTGCCGACATTGGATCGCATGTGGCAATCACGTTGCTGCCGTCGCCCAAAAACGATGTTAAGCTTAGCGTTGTTACGTCACCAACGTGGCTCACCAGATTAACTCTCACCGGCTTTGTGACATCGCTATCGAAGTCGGTTGTCCATGCGTCATCATCACGGCAAACGATAGTCGTTGTCTCAGTCGTCCCGTCAGATATCCGCAAGCACACTCGACCACATAAGCAATCAGGGCACGTCTTGCGTTTAACAAATTCGCGATACGCTGCCGGTTCAATTTTGATCCGACCCGTTGTCAGGCTTGCATCAGTGAAGACAATATCGAACGTCGCAGCCATCGCTGTGCAGTTGAGTTTTCTCGCGGCAATGGTGCCACCCATTGACACCATCACTCGCGAATCAACACCGCCGCTGCCCGCTGATAATGGATGCAGATAGCCGAGGTAAGCCGACTCCAATGCCCAAAAGCATTGATCGTTTTCATCCCTGTGAAACCGGATAGAGAAGTCAATATCGACGCCGTTGCAAAGCAGCACACCAGCATACTCTCGCGGGCATGTTGCACCATCAGACCACAATGCTTCAACCGTGCTGATAACGCTGGTGCCGTTCACCCAGTCGGTATCAGAGCAAACATTCGCATCAGAAAACAAAGAGACGCACACACGCACGGGAATACATTTGCAGCAATGTCCCTCAATTGATGAGAACGCAATGCCCCCGCAACCATCTCTGATTGTGCAAGGACCGCAACAACATCTCGGATTCTTAGCCATTATTCACACACCGCTTCTTCAGGGCATTGCAAAGAAATAATCTCCCATTTTGCACCGGGAGGCTCAGTGCAGGGGCCATCCTCATAGCTTCTTAACCATGTGGCATGGCCAATCATATTCAGCAGTTCGTCCGGTGGATGATTAAGCCAACCCTCGCCCATATCCCACACGTCGATCGTGTAGTATTGGGCATCTTCGTCATACGTGCTGCCCGGCAGTGCATCGCCAGAACTAGACCCCACTGGCCCAGAAATAACAAGAGCTTGAGCAAAGCAATTAACGCACGCCCCACCAGCCGCGACGATTCTAAATCTGACAGTAGTTCCACCGCCGCTGCCCTTTTTGTGCCAGCGGCCGTTATGTGATGCACTACTACGCTCCCGCCGTAGCGTCTCCCGTACAGTCTTTTTGACCTGCTCATTAAACGCCGGACTCATGCCGATGCTGTCTGACATTTACGTCACCCCCGGCAATGTGGTGAAGTCAATTTCGTTGTAAATTTGAAAGTTGAGAAACACGGCTGTGGAAGGCGTCGCCGGGTTTAGCATCTGCCCGGCGCCGTCCAATGGTACCGGCGTTGTAACTTCCGAAAACTCCGTGTCCATGGCTTGAAACAGGAACGCAGATTTATTAGGACGCAGCACGCGAAATCCCGCATCTAATGGTTCCAGCCGCCAGCCTTCTTTACGGATATGGATTTCAAAACTTACATCGTAGAAATTGTATCCAAATCGTTTCTTCCGCTCGCCGATCTCTAGCCGTTGCATTTTCGCGAGTCGTGGAGCGATCGCTAATCCGCCGATCGTGATGTCCGCATCGTTTACCGCATTCTGAGCCGAGATAACCCACGGCGGCACGTAGCTGACCGACGTTCTGATTTTTGCAATCAGGTAAGCCGCGTCACGAGTAGGTGATGGATCAATAAAATAATCACCAGCACTGTTCAGCACCGCGTGACCGAACACATCTTGAAAAACTGGCTCCTGATATATCTCAGACGACCACGACACCAGCACCTCATCGTTTTCCGGATCCTCATCCAGTTCACGCTCAGATGTGTATGTCACAGTCACTAGCCACGCCATCGGCCCCTCAAATTGCGTGTACGTGATTTGCTTGGCCCATGTCGGCACATCAACATCAACAGGTGCTGGATGTAATTCGCCATACGCTGGTAAGCCGCCTGCCGTGCTAGCTACTGCCTCACCATCGGCAATGTCTGTGGTCTTAACTAGCCACTCACGATTCTGCGACCACGTGCCACCGTCGTAACTGCTAGTGCGTCCCTCGTATCGCTCGTGCGCTGCACCGTCCACTGCCATTAGACTGGCCCCTGTATTTGCTGTATTGGTGGTTTAACGCCAAGTTTCTTATCGATTTTCGCCAACAGCTTATTACTCTTTTGCGCTTCTTTAACGACTGGATCGCTCCTTACGCCGCCCTTAATAATCGCGGCGAGTGCTTCTGATGATCCGCGTTGCATTGCTCCTGCAAATTTCCGCGAGCCACCAGTACTGCCGCTGTCTGGTTTTGCTTCCGGCTCAACCTGTGCTTTAGCATCTGCAGCCTGCTGAGCCTTGAGTTTTGCAATAAATTCTCCGGCCGCGTTTTCTGTTAGCGCTCCACCTTTTACGAGATCCGCTAACCTAGCTTCTTCGATCCGGAGCTTATCCGCTGGCGTCTCAAGCGACGCGTAAATTGCGTCTGCCTGTGCTTTCATGGCGGCCTCTTTGTCAGCCCAAAATGCGGCCGAGTCATCTTTTGCTGTAATCTCGTCGCGCTGAGCAAACAGACTTCTCAGCTCTTCGATTTTCGACGGATCAACTTTCATGTCCAGCATCTGCTGCAGCATGAGACCCGTCTCCGTCGCTTCGCCTCGCATGATCGCCAGCTCGTTACTAATGCTGGTTGATAGAGCGGTGAAGCCTGATTCAGATTCGCGAAACGATACAATCAGCGGGTCACTATCCCAGATAGGGCCTGTTTTCGCTGCCGCTAAAATCTCAGTGAATTCAGCAACCGAATCTGCCACAGCCTCAACCGGCGTCCGCAGTGAACTCATTGCTGACTTCAGATTTTTCGTGGCGTTGGACATACGCTCTAGATTCGCAACCGCACGGGCTGCTTTTTGCTGCACCTGATCTATGGCGGCCGCCGAGTCGTCCGCCGCCTTAGCGGCTAAGGCGGCTTCGTTTCCTGCTCGGTCGAGACTATCGCTCACATCATCCGTGTACGATGACAGGACTGCCGTTGCAGCAGCCGCTGCGACGGCAGCACCGGCAAGGCTAGCCCAACCGACAGGACCGCTGAACGCCTGAGCAATTGCCGCTCGTTTTGCATAAATCACCAGAGCCAGACTGAGCGTTTTGAAGGCTAGAGCAGCGCCAATAACAGCAGCCCCGACAGTGACAAACGCTGTACCAAATCGTTGCGACCACGCTATCACCGTGGCGAGTGAATCCGCTAACATAACTATGGCTGGTGCTAAATGTGTGCCGATGATGCGGAATAACCCGTCAGACGCCACAGACACGCGGTTGAATGAGTCTGTTAACTGGGCTCCGAGTTTGGCTTGCAGCTTTGTGACGGTGGCACCCAACGCATCAGACTCATTGGACAGCCTTTGAAACCCGGCCGCACCCTCATTGATCAGCGGCAGCAATTGTGTTCCAGATTTCCCGAAGACTTTCATCGCCAACGCCGCACGTCTGCCAGGATCTTCGATGCCCGCGATCGCCGCGGCGAATACCTGAAACTGCTGCGTCTGAGTTTTGCCGGAGAGAGCCTGAGCAGAGATCCCGAGATCCGCCAGCGTGTCAGTCGCCGCCGATGCCCCATGCGATAGATTGAGCATTAGTTCGCCCATTTTTCGCATCGACGTTTCGACAGCTTCTATGCTCGATCCGCTCTGATCAGCCGCGAATTTGAAACGTGACAACTCTTCGACTGACATCCCCGTCCGTTGAGACATTTTGTCAAACTGATCTCCGACAGATGCTAGCCTTGCGATCGCCACGCCACCCATTGCGGCAGCAGCGGCCGCCAGTTTATTGACCGTTGCTTGAGCGCCACCCATTGCCTTCTGGAATGCCGCAGTGTTGGCTGATAGATTCACAACTAAGCTGCCGATCGTCGCCATCAAATCACCTTCCTAACATTGATCCCAAAAGCTGCTTTGCCGCCGAGTTGTTTGTTTTTTGTTCTTCGGATTTTGAAACCCACGGCATAAAATCGTGAGGCTCCAGCGTGCTATCAGCCCCCGCAATCCATGCGTGTAATAAATAAGCGACATAGCCCATCATTTGCGATTGATACCCGACCGGTTCAACTAAATCTTTCGCCGCCCACTCGTCGAATTGTGCCGGCGACATACTGTCGAGCATGCCGTCCACATCTGTCGTGTGATGTACGTGTTCAGCCAACCGCATCGCTAGGAATCGGCGACGGTTGGCTCGTAGTTTTTTGCGATCTCCTCAACGTCCGATGTCGTCATACCGCACAGACGCATCGCAACGTTAACTATCCGCTCAACGATAGCAGCCGACTGATTACCAATTGCTGCAACGTCGTCGTCTGTGAAGATTAAATTGCCTGCATCATCAACGCATGAAGCAACAATCAGCCGTTCCCGAACTTCCGCCTGCCGAGACTTTGACGGCTTACCGTTGGCTGTCTGCATTTGCTTTTCAAATTCAGATCGCCCCCGTGCGGTCATGCCTTTTACGTTTACGGTGCCACCCAATTCTGGCACCTGCACGACCTCGACCGGTACGGCAATCGGCCTCAAAAACGCTTCTCTGCTGATACTCATTCGTCGTCATCCTCATCGTCATATTGCTCTGTGTAATTCGGCCCCGGCAACCAGTCACCGTTAGCATCGTATCCAATCATCTGGCCGTCGAAATAAGCCTGATAGTCATCGGGATGAATCCCCTTAGCGACCAGCACCTGCATCCGTTGAGCCACTGCCTGCTGCTCCGATGTCATGCCAGCAGCAGCCGTACATTCTGCATCTGCTGGTTTTGCAGTGCCCATTTTCACCAGCATATAAGCGTCCGGATGATCAATAATTGACCCCGCCGGAAAGTGCTTCACGCCGTTGATTAGTATCAATCTGTCATCACCAGCCGCAGACCGTGCTGGCAATGTGTCGCGTATTAGTTCGGCTTTCAATTAACTATTCCTAGTATGTGATTAACTGATCCAGCTTGAGCGAGCAATCAGCTTTGAGACCGTCATTCATCGACCCCGTCACATTCAATCCAACACCTGCCGCTGTAAATGCCCACGACGCCGAGTCTGTGAATGTGATTGAGTAGTCTCGCTCTGCCGGCACAGTTATGCCGGCGGAGAACGTTGCATGGCCTGCGAGCGATGGATCGAAAAACATCGAGAAATCAACGGTGCCACCCTCTGAATAACCCGTCTGTGAATACTCTTTACCGGCACCCACTGTGTCCAGCGTCGTGCTGTCGTATGTCTCAGACTCCGCACCCGACGTGCTAAATTCGATGATCTGACCGATTGCCGTTAACGTGCCGGAAACGTCACCGTTAATAACGGTGCCTTTGACTTTAATTTTTGCCATTTAGTGTTCTCCTTAGCATGGTGTTGAAATTATTTAGCCGCTACTTTTGCGAGTTCTCGAGCCAACGATTTAGCTGCTCGTTCTTTCATTTTTGCCATCAGCTTCGGCCTAGCCGCTAGCACGGCTTCTTTCAGAAATGAATTTTCTGGCATTGTCCCTGTGGTTAACTGCTCTGGTGTTGGATCCGTGACCCGTGCATACTTACCGCCGAGTTTTGTTCGTGTTCGTCGCTTTGTTCCCAATGCAACAAGATGTGAATGCGGTGCCTTAAAACCTGTGGCTGTTTTCTTTCGCTTGCCCACTCCGATCCCTGCTTTTGCACTCGGCGGCCGGTTTCCTTTAGCTCGCGTAAACCGCGACCCGATTGATTTCTTCAGCGCTCCTGTTTTACCGACCGGGGCATTTTTTTTGATCGCTTGTTTCAAGACTGTTAACCCGCCGCCGATTGCTGAGCGTGCCACTCGATCTGCTGATTTATCGGCCAGCTTAGATAGCAATTTTTCTAACTCTTTATCGCCTGTAATTAACTGTCTGCTCATTAGCTCGGTTCCACTTCAATTCGCATTAGCATTGATGCAATAAATACGTGGTTTGATGCCAACATTGATTTGTCTGGGACTTGCTTTGAATCCATGTCCAGTTCCCAGACTCTGACGCGGCCGTCAGCCGAATCGAAATCGTTAAGCCGCTGATAGATTTGCCTGACGATGAGCTTCAGTTTGTCGACGTTGCCGTCATCCGGATTCACTCGCCTGCGGATCCACACGCGAATCAAATGACTCGTCGGATCCTCAAGTGTTAATGTCTCGTTTAATTGCTGTTCGCTTTCAGCGATCACATCAACACGCAGAGCTCTAATATCTTCCATGATGTCGATCATAGATTCGCCGTAGTCGGCCGCGAACGGCAACGCATACTCGCCACCGTTAATACGCAGCACGATGGCCTGCATGGCTTCCGTTGACGGTGCAAGTTCAACAGCCATCAGTTAACTTTCTTTGAATGGATCCTCAGCATCTGATCACTGATTATCCGGTAGCACTTTTCGCTGTTCATCGCCTGCACTTCATAGGTTGATCCGCTCAGTGTGATCTGATCGCCTCGCACTGGTTCCGCATACGGGAACGTCAGCGTTAGGCAAATGAAATCGACCGGCCGCAACTCAACGATGATCCCGTCGCCGTTATCAATCAGCATCGGTTGCTGCGCGGATTTCCGCATCACAATCGTTGTTGATGTCGCCCCGCGATGGTAGACGCAGGAACTGCCCGCTTCCGTGAGCAGTTCCTGTGTCATGTCACCAATTGCATCGTCAAAATCAGACATTGATCAACTTGGGACTAGAGGCAGCGTGTACCATTGCCCTGCGGCACTGGCGATAAATGTCGCTGGAATCAACCCACTCGCTAGGCTCATTGCAGCACTGGCCGTGATACCATTGATGGCTGCCGCAGTTTGCGGATACACCTTCAACACGCCTGCTGAGTTGCCTTTAATAACTACCTGCAGCCCCGCCACCGCCACCGGAAGAATAACGCCTTTTGTGCCGTCCGCTCCGGTAACTATATTAAGCCCCTGTGACAACACAGCCGCGTCACCAATCACGGAACCGGCGGCAGCAACGGTTGACACTGCGATCAGATTACTCTGCTCGTTTAGGCTCACGATGGCATAATCATCACCGCTGATTGTTGCCCCGGCCGCAAGACCTGCATAAGTGCCGACGCCAAGCTGATTGGCAGCACCCGTGCCAGCGTCCCCGCTGTCAGGATCGCCAGTTGGATCCCAATGGACAGGCAAGCCGCGAACGATTGCCGCTGTGGTTTTTGGTAGTTTGTAAATGCCTTCGACTGCCAGCGATCCGAGTGCGTCGGCTGCAATATCATTACCGGCTACGCCGACAATTCCACTCAGCACAATCACGTCGCCACCAGTGACCGCAGTCGATGGTGTATAATCAATTGCACAGTCTGCGCTGTACAATAATGCTGCTACTTGAGTCATCTCAGTGATCTCCGTTAATGTTCAAAAGATGCCCGGTGGAAACAACCACCGGGCTTATTGTTAGTCACTGAGTGACTATGCTGCACCCTTAGATTTCACGCCAGAAAGATACTCGGCTTGGTCACATCCGAAGTCGTGATAGCCACGCATCTCAATGCCGAGCGTGCTGAAGGTCGCGTCTTGCTGATCCACTGTCGGAGTCTCAGCACCATCCAAAAATGACACAACTATTGACGCCGCAATTGCAGGATCTCGTAACAGGTACCACGCTGTCGCAGAGCCACCGGAAACGGTTGAGTCGTTCAGGAAAACAGACTTCACCGGCGTGTAACGGCCGGAGTGAATGTTTGCGTTTGCCGTTGTGGTTCCGCCGCCGATGTTCGTATTTACGAAGATGGACTCGGCCACGCGTGAAATGCCGCCACCCGGTGTGAGTAGCACAGTTGGAGCACCTCCGAATAAACCGCCCGGAACTTTCTTGCCGTCCGCCGTTGGCGTCCGCAGTGCGTCAAACGCATCAAGAGCTAAGCCGAGACCAACATTATCAGTCAGCAGCGTTGTGGTGCTGCCAGTGATGTAGTTGCCACGACCGGCCGTAAAGAATGCAGCGTTGTCAAGAAACTTCGTCCAGAAGACTTTGTTTAACTTCTTGGCTGCACCGCGACCGATTCGAGTTCGCAAATCGTCAAATGCACTCATGTCGTCATTGATGATCTGTGTCCGCGTCAGGCTAAACATCTTGGCGTAGGTTCTGGCCTGCCTGGTATACGATTCTTCGTTGATCGACCCGTGCTTGATTTCGCCACCCGGCCCGACCTCGTCGTACTCCATGTCATCCAGCATGCGATAGCTGGTGACGGCTTTGAAGTCGGATACAGAAGCCGTGCGGCTGATGTCTTTCCAACTTTGTTCTTCTTGCTCATAGCCTTGCAGCAGTTCTTTGTTCGCAATATTGCTGAGGATGCCAGGCAGTGAGACCGTTGAGAATCCGGCCTGAATGTTGCCGCCCCAAGCCGCCCGGCCGATGTCCTGCCAGTTGTTGCGGGTGACGCCTTCACTGGCTGAAACGTAGTGACCATTGGCAACAGCAGCCTCAATCAACAGGCGTTTGATTCCCATGGATCCACGGTAGTTTGTGTGAGCCGCTTGCAGCACCTTATCACTGAAGTGCTTATCAACGTCTTTGATTTTGCGGGTCATGCATATCGCAGCCTCTAGCACCTGCGGCAGGTTTTCCGGCTTGTTTTCTTCGCCGCGAAATGATGTCGGGCGTGTTCGTGCGGCAGATGCCTTCAGCACTTCCAGTTCAACTTTGTCGATGCTCCAACCCAGTTCAATGGCCGTTGCTGCGATATTCGGATGCCCGGCAGCCTTGGCCTGGATGTCGCCCATTCGGCGTTGCTCGATACCGAACTTTTTGCGAGCGTCTGCAATTACTGCAGCGATGTCGAGCTTTGCGTTTGCTGCCACTGGAATAACCTTTTCATCTTCAGGGACTGGAATTTCGGCGGCAGCGGATGCCATTGCTGGTGCTGGTGCTGTCTGCTTAGATTCGTAGGCCAACTGCATAGCTGCGGCGTCATCTTCGGATAATGCCGCAGGATCAATTCCCAACGACGTGAGCCATTCTTCGTAAGTCATCGCTGACCCTTTCTGTTGGGCAGCGCTCGCTGCCAGGTTAACTTGTGTCGTCGCATCCGCACCCATTGGCAGGACTGACGTTTCACGCAGCACCGATTGGCGTGCGACAATCACCGGCCCGACAAATGTCTGACCGTTCACCTCCACCGTTTCACCGGCTTTGATTTCTTGTTTCTCAATGACTCTGGCACCAATTGACGCCTGCCATTTGTGGCCCGCTTTGTGCGATGCAATCACCTGCATGGCACGCGGAGAACTGCCAGTAATCTGGCCCGTCATCAGTAGCGTTTGACCGTCGTTTTCGATTGCGTCCGTAATCCCGAACGTCGCATCAACAGACTTTTCATGATCGATCAAAATCGGAATTGCACCCGGCACTTCCAGCCCTGCAAGATCGACAATCACCGGCACATCAAAGCCGTCTACCGGAAGCAACCCGCCCGAGTAGGCAAGGATCGCAAAACGCTTTGGCGTTGAGCCTTCCGCCGCTTGAATTGTTAGCGATGCGTGAAACTTCATGGTGTTGCCTCTACCGTTTCGCTGATCAACTTTTCGATCCGATCAGGTGCCAGCCCGATAGATTCCAGCGTCATGCGAGCCATTGATTCTGAAACATCTCCCGCCGCCAGGCTTGCCAGCGTCG
>Ga0222673_1000759_pt1 | contig 12758 bp, 27 predicted proteins | sample AntAcemetagen801_FD_179845 | JGI IMG/M metagenome (GOLD analysis project Ga0222673, IMG submission 179845) | Saline water microbial communities from Ace Lake, Antarctica - #801 | ecosystem: Environmental > Aquatic > Non-marine Saline and Alkaline > Saline | place: Antarctica: Ace Lake...
CTCTCGGCCTTGGCCTGCTCTCGGCCTTGGCCTTCTCAGCCTTAGAACCCGTCAGAATAGATCCGGTTTTGGGCGTTCTGAAAAGCTTTCTTCAAATCATTTGACCCTTTCCGCATCTCTCTGAGTACGACCATGAAACGCCAATCGACCACAAGCCGAATCACCCGTAAGATTGCTCACGGCATCATGGATGCGTGCAAGAGGGGCGGAGGTGTCATTGTCCGGCACCGTGGCGTTGAATACGGAGTGGTTCGGGTCATTCGCACCGCCAGTGGATACGTTGCCAAGACGTGGGAAGGAGTCACCCTAGCCCTATCTGGTTGCACTGTCCGCAAAACGACAATCCGATTCATTCCGGCGGTCACCCTCTTGCCCGTCCAACCTCTGGCAGACACCTTCCCAATGTTGGCCCCAGCCGAATCGGCTGGAACGTTCAACGACATTCTGGCGAGTGTCGCTCCGATGGGAACAACCGAACACTGGCAAGACTGATCCCAAAACGTAGGGGACTAGTCAAAATCACGCCCCTTTCATGGGGGCACAATCACCACAAACACAAAGTCAAGCTATGAACTATTCAACAGACGTCACAGGCTCAACACAGTCTCGCAAGTCATTCACGCAAGAGGAGACGCAAACCGTATTTGATCGACTACGCAAGGTTTCTATCATCTTCATTCATTTCGGTTTCACGTTTGATGACTTCGATTCATCCCGTGAGAATCAAGACGCATGGCTTGAACAAATGGACAAAGCGGCGGAGGTCATTTGCCTACACTCAGGGCTGGGCAACGCCAAAAACGTAAGGAACCGCGTTTCAAATTGGCTGCTGGAAAGGCTGGAAAGGGAAATCGGATTCATGAAATCCAAGTAGGGGTAGCGACCAACCCACACCAGGAGTCACCTCATTCGGTGACATGCGACCAACCCACATGAGGGGGAGAAATCTCCTTCTCTTTTTTTTATTTGCCGATCACGGGCCGTTGTATCACCGAAACCGCCCCCATGTGGGGGGTCTGCGGGAACATAATAGAAAAGAAGGGCAGAAGGGGTTGACCGAGGGGCGAAACCTGCTATAATCTGGGAAGTGAAGCAAACAACCACGAAAAGGAACGAAACGATGGAAATCACGAAAAGCCAATTAGACGCAATTCGCGGAATTATCGCGACATTTAACAGCCCGCACAACGACAGCGAAGCGATGCAAGACCTGGGCCTAAAAATGGCCGCCGTCCAGTTGGGGGAGAAGTTCCCCACCATATTAGGGGAGTACTGCGAAGACTTCCAGTGTGAGCCTCGAAAATTGGACATGAACGTAGAAATGGCGAAAATTTAGTTTCCAGCTTTTACAGCCCTGGCCCTTGACGGGGTCGGGGCTATCTGTTAAACTTCATTCTCACAAGTCGCAACGCTAACAAGGCAAGAGCGATGGCACTAGAACGTAAAGCGATGTCCGCAGCTTGGGCCGTTTCCTATGGCAAGGAATTGCCACCAGCGCCCAATGGCGTGAGTCCTGCCCGATGGGCCGCGATGGTCAAACATACGGAACGCCAAGTGGGCGAAAATTCATAGCGTGGTTGCTTGGGGGCCCGCCGGGTCGAAAGATCCGGTGGGCTTTTTTATACCCCCTTAGTGTACTACCCAACCCCCACCCTTCGCCGCGAATCGCCTCTATAGGTTCAGTATAACACAATTGGAAGGGAAGCACAAGGGGCAAAAGAAGAAAAAAGGAATGTTTATATTAGGGCAGTTTGGGCTTGCACTGTTAAAACTATCCGCTATAATTTGGGCAGTGAAGCAAACAACCTCCTCAAGGACAAGACAATGATTCAACTAGAACGAGCCATCAAGTTCATTCAAGATCACGATTGTCAAGTTGTTTTCGGTGCAAACTTCATTCAAGTTTTGGATTGTCAAGACAGCGATTGTGGTCAAACGATTATCGTCGACAATCGCGTTTCTTTACGAGAAGTGAAAGAATTGTTGGGCTACTAGGCTTGACGGTCCTAGGCGTAGGTGTTAAACTACATTCTCGCAAGTCACCCCCAACGGAGTCGAGACCATGAACCAAGAAACACTATCCGCAGCCCTGGACATTTGCAGAGTTAACTTGCAAGAGTCAAGGGGCGTCCTAGTCAACCCCGATGCCATCGCGGAGGTCTTCATGATGGGCGGTATGCGATACGACGAAGTGAGGCGGGAAAGCTTTGAGCTAGCTACCCTAAAGGGTAAGAATACCCGTAGCTGGTTTCACATTGTGATAACCCGGTTGGATTCGGGACGATACGAATCCGTCAGTTATTGTTGCTAATGCCCAAGGGGCGGCTCCCCCTAGTGGGGTAGCCAACCCTACCCCGTCGCCGCGAAATGCCGTTTGTTGTATTATAGCATATTCGACGGAAGCACGCAAGGGGTTAAATTGAGAGAATGTTTTTATTTATTATTGGCCTATTAGCCTTGCAAGCCTAGGAATAGTTGCTATAATTCAAGCAGACGAGACGGAAGCAACCACCCACGAAAGCGAAATCATGCCAGACGGACACAAACGACACCGCCGACAATACGGCAACGGACAATTTGATGCAGCCCGTTCCCGTTGGTATGCGAAGCACCGACAAATCCGATTCACAAAACGTTTTGGATTTTAGGGGCAAGACCCCTTGACGCCCACAAGTCCAGCCCCTACAATTGGGGTTCACAACGACCACTGCAAACAAAGTCGAGACCATGGAATACGCAGTAAGAAACCTGACGATGCGAATTGACACGACAGACGGCGACCACGCCGGTGACTGCATGGGATATATCCCATTCGCCCACAAGTCATTTTTGAAGGATTGTTGCGGGGTGGAACGCAACGAAAATTGGAAGGCTGGCGGGTGGGAACCACTGTACGAACACCAATACGGGGAGATCGGGATTAACGCAGAGCTAGGGCACTATTTCACGAGTAGCCCCGATTTGCTCATTGCCTATATGTCGTGGCTAATGGAACAGGACGGGCCGCAAGTCATTGATATTGAATACGCGAAACCGTTCTGGGCTATCCATGACGCCCAACACGCGATCAACGACGAAAGCGGATGCTCTATCTACGTCGATGCGAATATCGAGCTAGAACGGCTTCACGAAGCTTTCAAGCTTATGATTGACAACGGACACAGACCAGACGCCGAACTAATTCAGGAAGTGAACGAAGCCTATACGGGCCGGTTTGGCATTGCTGTAGACTTTGCAGACGAGTACCTCACTCCTTACCAAACGTACCGGGCCGACTACACTTGCCCCGATTGTGGGCACGAATGGGAAACCGAAAGTGAGGAAGAGGCCTATTATGGTGGGTGCATGGAATGCGGGGAAGAGGACATTGAGCCAAATTCTTCCGAATTGGTTGAACTGCCCTTGACACAGCAGACGGAATTGGTATAATTCAAACTCACAAGACGACACCCCTCACCACGAGAAACCAGATGCCGAACACAGCAAACAAGTTTGCCCGTCCTGAATCCACCGTCGACACCTACTCCGGCGAATACCAACCAACCGCCGAAGACTGGGCCGAAGTCAACGCCTATTGGGACGATCAAGACCCCCAAGAGAGGGAGGGCGACGACGTAGCCGACTACGATGAGGAATCCGACTATGATGGCTACGATGATATCGACATTGATACACACGACGCGATTATGGGTTTCATTTTCAACAGCTTGGGAGTCTGAACAATTAACGAATTTTTCAGAGAACTAGCATTATTGCTAGAAAAACACAGTGTCGAAATTGACATAGCGGAAAGTAGCAATGGCTACTACTACTCGGTAGATGGGTTTGATTTTACTTTCAAGGATGAAGGATATAAAGAAGTTCTACACCCTTGCAAAAACCTTGATGCCGCCGATTGTCAAATTTTATCCGTCAAATCTTTTGAGGGTCAATAATATGACCCTGGGAACAATCTTCACAACCTTGGGAGTCTGAACTATGCTAATGCTACGAGCTATCCGCGAAACAACGGGTACAATCGTCTCCATGCCAGCACCCGTAAAATTCACGGGACCACCAACGGAACGACTGATCGTCCACGCCCAAGGATTCTTGGCGTACAAACGACAAACGGGACAATTGCCTGGCTTTTATATTCTTGACTTTGTTCGGGAAGAGGACTTGACACCTACTTCGTAGGTGATATAACTAGGGATCACAACAACACCACATGCGAGAACCAAGATGATACCACAAATTCTGATTGACGCAAAACGAGAATCTGACCGCCTTGACATTGAAGTTTGCGAGGGCGTTGAGTTGACCCCTGAAGACTACCGCCTATCCGACAAGCGAGAGAAGAGGGCACAACGTGCCGTCAACGTGGAAGCGTACCGAACACAAGTCGAAACCGATGGGGAAATTCGGTACGACGTGAACGAACTGGAACTGTACAAAAACCAACTCGCATTCTGCGAAAAAATGGTCTCTTGCAACCTGATGGATTTTGACGAATAGCGTTTGTGGTGAACGGTTGGGTAGGCCCTCCTTCGGGGGGTCTCACCCCATCCTTCAAATTCGCGAAAAACCAGCCTCTATACCGACAGTATAACATAGAATCCAAGCGGGCACAAGAGGTAAATTGAAGATTCTTTTTTTATTTATTGGGGGTTGACAAATCCAAAATACCTCTGATGGGGGTGCCCTTTTCACATAACATAATTGGGACGGCTTGTCAATATGAAAAACCTGTTTTTTCTTTTATTTGTTTTTCTACCGCAGGCCATTGACATATCCGACGAAGTCGGTATAATAAACTCTCACAAGCAACGTCACCACTAAGGAACGAAACTATGTCGAACACTACTCAAATCCTGAACCTGATTACTGGCATGAAAAACGGATCATTCTTGACCGTTGAAAAGTCGAGTAAAGCAAGCCTGCGGAAGACTGGTAACCCTTTGAGGGATGCCAATATTGAAAAGCACTCCACTTTTCAGGTTCAAGTCGGTTGTGATATGCAACGAATCGAGAACAAACGGGCCTTGCGTGAGGGACGCCAACCCGTCGCAGTGGGTGCTTTGCCATGGGGCGAATACGTGGGGATGGATCTTCCCGTTATCAAGCACAAAGGCAATTTGTACTTACGTGGTTTCTGGGCTCGTGGTATCGTCACGACCTACACCGTCAACGGTCAACCCGCAACCGATGCACAATTGGTGACGATCAAGGAATTCAGCCCTAAGGGCACTGGACTGAGCAAGACGGCCCCCATGACGATCAAGTTTGATAACATCAAACGGCTATCGGGTGGCGGCAAGACGATCAACGTCTAAAAAACTTTGAATGTTTCGTGTCTCGCCCCTTGACACAATAAGAAACTAGAGTATAATAGGGGCATGACGGGCAACAACGCCAAAACACTTTTACACTCCCTTTGAAGGAAACTATTTAGATGAACACGTCAACCGAAACCGTCAACGCAACCGTCGAAACCGCAACCGAAACCAGCAACGCCAAAGAGCGTAGCGATTCCGTGGATGATGCCGTCATTATCACCGCGTTTCTGAACGCTCAAAACAAAAAGGATGCGGATGGAAACATCATCGGGCATCTTGGCGACGTGGTTGCTGAAACCGGGATGCAAGAGGGTTCACTTAGTGGACGATTGACCGCCCTTCGCAAGTTGGGGGTGCCATTCCCAAAGATGGGTCAAGAGGGGGCATTGGCCCGCAAACCATCCAACGGAAAGACGCGTAAAAAGAGCCCATCCGATGTGATGGCGTTGTTCAACAAGATTAGCGTCGATCTGGCCAACCACACCAACGACGAAGACACCACCGACGAAGTGGCCGACGTTGAAACCGGCGAAGTGTACGAAGACGCAAGCTAGGCAAATAATGGAAAAAGATAAGATCAGGGGTTGACGCCCCTGGTCTTTTGTGGTACAATGGAGGGCTTGTCTTTCCAAACCCCCTCGTTTGATAAAATTTGCCTCTATCCGTTAATTATACCATATTGTGGGTGGGTGTGTCAAGGGGGAATCGGCCCTTTATTTCCTTTTTATTTAATAGCCCTATGCTCTTGACAATAGGGGATGATCTGCTATAATTGGGGACATAAGGCAGTCAACCACTAAGGGCGAAACAATGAACACCGTTTTGATTATCATGCGTAAAAATTCCGTTGAATTTGTGGTTCGCGATGCGATTAGCATTATCGCTAGTGGCACTGATACGCTAAAATCCACTAACGGCGACTATGATAGCTTGCTATCCAATATTGTTAATGTCGCAAACAATCATTGTTCAATGCCGACAACCGATTTTATCTTTAGAAAAGGTTGAAAACTGGGTTGACAAACTAGCTGGCCCCGCTATAATAGGGGCATAACACTTGGCACCACCAACAAAGGAAACGAAAGGATGAAGCTGTTCACCAAAGGCGAATCTAATCCCAAAATTGCAAAGTCGAATCGCAAGGGGGGTATCGAGACCCTTATCCTTCACTTAGCCCCTGCTAGCGTTTCGGGTCACAATGTTTGTGCGTCTGCGTCTGCCGGTTGTATCGCTGCCTGCCTTAACACTGCGGGCCGTGGCCGCATGAATAGCGTGCAAGCTGCCCGAATTCGTCGCACCAAAATGTGGTTTGCGGATCGTAAGGCTTTCAAGTCTCAAATTGAGACCGAGTTGACCGCGTTTGCCAAACGGTGCGATAAGCTTGGCAAAATGAGCGCTGTCCGCATGAACGGCACTTCGGATCTGCTATGGGAAAAGCAGTGGTCCGAATTGTTCACAAAATTTGACGGTTTTAAGTTTTATGACTATACCAAACACGTTAAACGTTGTTTGTCGTCGTGGTCGCTTCCCGAAAATTATCACTTGACATTCTCGCGAAGTGAAACCAATCAAGCGGATTGCTTACGTGTTCTCGAGGGTGGGCGGCATAATGTCGCGGCAGTTTTCGACTGCAAGGAATTCCCTACCTCTTGGGAGGGGTTTCCAACCTACTCCGCAGATGACGACGATCTGCGATTCTTAGACCCCCCAGGTGGTCATGTCGGTGCCCTCTATGCGAAGGGTTTCGGCAAAAAGGATGAAACGGGTTTCGTTCTCCCCGTACTGGCCTAGGCCCTACCCCCTATAAGGGTGGTGCCTTGGAGGGTCGTTCCGCTTTCGGGTGGTTCGGCCCCTTTTTCGTTTGCTAAAATAATTCGTGAAACTAACCTTGACCCCCTTGACATAATGAGCGAATCGAGTATAATTGGGACATACTAACGAAGACCACTAAGGAGCGCGAGACTATGCAAACAGCAGAAGAATTTTTGGCATCCGTAGGCGACACCACGAATGAATCCGTCGACATGATGGCTCAAGATGGTCGATACGTCGACATCATGGACAACGAATATTTGAGAATTGGGCTCGACCAACTCTACCCCGAAGACTACGACCCTGACCGCAACAGACACAACGAGAACCAAGCATCCGGCTTGCACCCCCACTATGGGGGATTTGACAACCCCGAAGATATTGACGACGAAGATTATTAGGTCTTGACCGTCGCCGATGTTTTCTCTACAATGAGGAAAAAATGACACAAACCCCACTTGTAAAAATGGGCAGTTCCATTAAGATCGACGGAAACCTAGTTGCTGTCGTTTCCATTCATAGCGACTACGTTATCGCAGTGGACAAAAGGAAAGCCTCAAAGGTTTTTAGTTTTGAAAAAGTTGAGGCTTCTTTATAGAACCCCCTTGACACGTAGGCGAAACGGGCCTATGATGACGATCTGGCACCACCCCTATACTCTTGCCCCTAAGGAAAAACCAATGAGTAAAAGTTAATGGCGTTAATCGTGATTGTTCTTGTTATCTATTTTGCTGTCGATGGTTTAGATAACGGCTTTTGACAATTTTATGGGTTTGCCGCTTGCGGTGAGCCCTTTTTTTTGGTACAATGGTAATATGCTGAGGGAGGACGTTTCAGCCAAAGCTACCCCGTAAAATTATACCATAGTTGGGGGGCTGCGTCAAGGGGGAAAGCGGGAATTCTGAGAAATAGTTTAAGGAAATGTTTCTAGACCTTTTAGGCGATAGCTCTTGACAATAAGCGATCCCGTGCTATAATTGGGGCATGAAGAGGGAAGGGCGCAAGAGGGTTTAAGAAAAACTTTCTAACTCTTTTAGCAAACTGCCCTTGACAACTGTCCGTCATCCGCTATACTGATGACATACTAATCGCCACCACCTTAGGAATCAACATTATGTCGACCCAAACCAACAGCAGCATTCTCGAAACCGTCGCAGCCGAATTCAATTTTGGGGTGAATCGCTTCCCACTGTCTTTTGACGGTAAGCAAGTGAAGGGGTTCTACGCACTACTTCGCGACGACACCCAAGAGCCCGTTCACGACAAGTCTGTGAGTGCGGACTATCAACCGCATACGACGGATGACGTTTTGGCCCTTGTCGAATCGGCTCAAGACGTGTTCGGGGAATGTTCGCCCCGTTGCCACTTCCGCAAGGGTCACTATGTTGACCTTGCCCCCACCAAAGATGAGCGAATCGCGATCTACGGGACCAAAGATAATATCTTCCCTCGTTTGCAAATTTCGGCGGGATACAATGGAACGTCGTTCCACTTCTCCCTCGGGTGGTTTCGCGATCTTTGCCGCAATATGTCGATGCTCCGAAGTGTTCGGGGAACGTCGGTTAGCTTCCGCCACAACGGGAATTTGCGGGACAATTTGGAGCAACTGAAGTCGCAGTTGACCGGATTGCGGGAAGGGTGGGAAACCTTAGGCGAAACCGTCCAACGGATGGAATCGTCGAGAACGTCCCTAGCTTCGTTCCTAACGTCCATCTACGGGGAGCCGACTGAGTTGACTGGTTCGGCCTTGACACGTCACACGAACCGTACTGAGACGATAATGAGGCGTGTTCTTGACGAGCAAGCCCGATCAGGACGCCCTGCGTTCAACATGGGAAGCGAAGACGTTTCGGTCTGGGAGGCCTACAATGCGGTTCAAGGATTCACGCAGCACAAAAAGTCGGTGCGGGGGGCGGCAACGACGATGTTTGACCGCGAATTGAAAGCGGTTGAATCGCCAGAAGTCAAGGCGGCTGAGCGTTTGGCCTTGACATTGTCAGCCTAGCCCCCTTGGGGGTTTGAGCCTCACTCTTCGGAGTGGGGCTTTTTTTGGTCTTGTCATTATTGTAAGGGCTTTGTAAAAGGAAAAGAAATGACATCTTTAATTTGGATAATTGTCCATTCTCTAATCATTGGTAGAATGGTAGAGATCTGGGTACAGGAGTTTAGGGATAAAGACCCTCTGTTCTTAACCAGCTTTGTTATTACTTTTAATGGGGTGGCACTACTAATAGCCATCGCTAGGATCTTTGCGAACTAAGTGCTCAGCTATGTTCCCAAAAGTGACTTTTTTAGCAAAAACCCCGTAAATTGCAGGGTCAGTGAAAAGGGCCGATTTGCCCAGACTAGTCCAAAAGGGGCCAAACAGCAACCAAAATCGCCCTAATTCTTCAATTATGAGCTTTTTAGCTCTTGAAAGGGCGAAACTTTATGGTACAATTGGGGCATGAAACGAAGCGACACGCGACAAAAATGATAGTGAATCAACGTGATTTGAAGTGAGCGAGATGGCGTATCACTACGTAAAACACGGGGGTTTTTATTATAAATGTCGGAAACAGAGGTGAAATCACAATTCCTATTCTTTCGGAGAGACGCAAATGTTCAGTGTTCTAGACAGTAATGATAATGGTTGTCCTATGGTTCAGGTTATTGGTCTTGAGAACTTTGATCCCTTTTATACTGAACTGAAAGAGCTATTGTCTAAGCATCGTGTTCGCATGATTGCCGAAGACATTGGAATGACGCTAGAAGATGGCGAATCTAGTCACAAGGCAAAAATTCAGTTTACTCAGTATGGTGGCTCTGGTGCTTATGACACGGAGAATATCACGTTTATTGCCGAAGCTGTTGGCATGTGGCCTGACAACGCGGAGTTTAATAACGATGATTGATGACGACTACATTCGCATTAGTGCATTCAGGGTTTCTGTCCTCCTAAAGGCCCTTGAGAAAGCTGAAAACAGGAAAGACTTTGATCAGAAAGTTGTTAAACTTGAAGAGGTATTACAAGTTCATTATGGTGCTATTGATTCGTACCTGGAACGCAATAAGACCGGCTTCACGAAGGAAACTCAAGACACTCAGAGTGCTTAATTTTTAGGCGTTTTCCTACCCCATGCACAGAAAATGTGCGAATAAAAAAGAAAGTTGCACAAAAAATGACAGAAAAAAAAGGCGATGGTGAAACTATATGAATAGGAAGCATTGTTAAGTTTGAGGGCAAACTTCAAACATCACACTTTGACATTGAGACATTGGTTTGGTTCTCTTTGATCTGGCCTCCCTTATGGGTTGTTTATTTGGTGGTTTGGCTGTATTCTTTTATGGGCGATTTTGGATCTTATCTGAGAAGCCTGGTTCAAGGAGAAATTTTTAAATAATCCGATCTGAGAGGGTTGACAGAACCACAATTCGTGGTACAATCTGGGCATACAAGACAACACTTGGAGAAAACAATGTCGAACTCGATGCCAACTATTAATAAGATCATGATCAACGCTCAGGATATGTGGTATAAGTCTGATGACTATACAAAACTGCCTTTATGCCTAAGTGCAAACTCTAGGGACAAAGTTAGGAATGTCATTGTAATACCAGAAATCAAGCGTTGTGTTGAACGTGCAATCATCGACTTGTTAGATAATAGTTGTGTTATGAACTCAGAATTTGACGCACACTTCAAAAATGCTGCCGAATACGCAGAAGAAGTCGTCAGATACGAACTACCAATCCTGATAACGGAAAGCTAAAGATGAACCCAGCACGAATAGCACAAGACGCAGCACAAGACGCCCTGGTAGCTTACCACAGCCTTGAAGCTCGTCTACAGGCTGCTAACGATCAAATCAAACTCATTCGTCAGATGGCGAACCAAGCGGCCCTCAAGGATCGCAGCAAGGCCCATTATGACGATAACGACGTTGTTATTTACTGCATGAACATAATGGAGCGTTGAAGAGAGTGCCTAGTCCTAAGTATAGGACATTCTTCTTTACTTAATTGCCCTACCCTGCTTACTTATTGTGCAACTAGGTGCCTACTTTTTAAGCAGTGTGCCTAGTTATTAAGCAGATGAGAGTATTTTTGAAAAATTACCACTTTTTGGTTGTCAGCCACTATTTTGGGGCTATAATAAGAGAAAACAACATAAGAATCAAGTGGATCAAGCTTAACAAGCAACGTCAAATGGAAGACGTTGTTAGTTACTTGTAGATCCTAATAGATTCAACCGCGAGAGAATCATGAAAGAGTTTTTAACAGAATTTGCTGATCTTTTGCAAAAACACAAGGTTACCATTGACGCAGAGATTTGGGGCGACGGTTCTTCGTTTACCGGATTTGAAGTTACCGAGTATTTAGATAATTGTAGACCTTTTACCATTAGCTTGGACTGTGAAACTATTGAATACTCAAAAGTAAAGAAAAGGGCGGAGGAAATATGATTAGAGTGAGCTACAAATTCGGGCAGTCCCTAGAAATCAATACGACCATGAACGAAGCGAGAGGTGTTGTCTCTTAAGAGATTGTCATGGGCGGCCCTGACGCAGTCTCTACCCTTCATTTAAGCGACAACTCTGCTCTGACTGCCGACAAGCTGCGAGAGCTAGCAGACCTGCTTGACGGCCCTCGTGCTGGCCTTGATGCTAGTCATATCTATGGCGATCCTCCAGACGAAGATGAAATACCTCCACAACTACGCATTCATAGAAGCTTTGAAGGGCCAATTATACCTTTTTAGGAGACAATATGTCACTACCCAAAGTTACACAGAAGATTAGAAAGAAAGCACAATACCTAGAGGGCACAGAGGCTTTCTCTGATGGGGTTTGTGTTGATGATTCACCATATAAGTCTTGCGGTATGCACAACGCACCAGCAGAAGAGGGCGAAAAACGTATGACCTGGATGGCTGGTTGGTATGACGCCAAGTATAAGGAACAGTTTCCAAAGCTCTTTGATAAGAGTCACCCAGACTATGTCTCCGACAAGGCGGTGGTGTGAGTATGATACACACAAGAGAGACAGATATTATCAATTATCAAGCTGAGCTTGGTGCTGACTTCGGATCAATAACACCAGTAGAGGTTGTTAGGCGTGGTTTATTAAAGGTTGTTTGCGGTTGGCACAATGGCTCTACTGTTCAGGGAATTCTTCTTCATCATGCTTTAGTCAAGGTGAGCAAGGGGGGCAACTTCAAAGTGACGCACCGTGGCCGACTTTATCTCAGAGAAATTCTCGGAAATATGATCGGAGAGGGTTGACACGAAGCAAGTTCGTGATATAATGGGGACATACAACACACAACACAGGACGACTCAAATGAAAGACGCAATCGGACAAGAGATTGTAGTTGGCGACAAGGTTATTCACTGCGGTGGTAACTATGCTGGTGCCTCCCAGGACACTTAGAGAGACAGACGTGGCACGTAGACCTCTCCCCAAGAGAGAAGACGACGATGGCTATCATCGCCGCCGCTGTACTGATGGACGATTCATGTGACACTTCCGACTGCGACTTCTAACAACAAGAAAAACAATGAAGAAAATTTCAGAGACCAATCAGTTTACTCATACTGTAGTTCTATACCTGAACAATGAGCGTGTCGTTCACCTGTTTGTCGATGG
>Ga0222673_1000766_pt1 | contig 12631 bp, 12 predicted proteins | sample AntAcemetagen801_FD_179845 | JGI IMG/M metagenome (GOLD analysis project Ga0222673, IMG submission 179845) | Saline water microbial communities from Ace Lake, Antarctica - #801 | ecosystem: Environmental > Aquatic > Non-marine Saline and Alkaline > Saline | place: Antarctica: Ace Lake...
TATGAAAAGTCATTTCTGGATTGCTTTTGTTCCATTCATCGTTTATTCCAAAAAGTTGTCCTGAAAAAACGCCACCACTAACCATAGAATTTTTCATCTTTTGCCACACTTCGTTGAAATGTTCAGGTTTAGTGAAAGGTAATGACAAATTTGCGTTTACAATATCAAATTTATTTGTTGGAAAACTAAAATTTTCAAAGGTGGATTGGATGAAGTGAAATCTTATATCATCTAGGTTTTCAAAAGGAACAACATCCACTGCAGTGACTTCATTAAAATTTTCTTCCAGAAGCAGCTTTGATTCCACTAATGCTCCTGCACCTAAGTCTAGTGCCTGGTCTTTACTTTTTACATACCGTAATGCTTCTAACAAAAGTTTAGACGGTTCTCTATCTTTAGTATTTTGGTGGTATTTTTTCCAACGATTTAACATAAAAAATAAATAAAAAGGTGGGGCGATGGACGCCCCACCCGAGGGTGGCAACTTCAGTTGCACATGCATCCGCCCGTACAGGTGGCCGTCACGTGAAGGACACGCGGTTCACCGAACACCTCGAGATACAGGGCTTCCGTCTGACGTTGCGATTCCAGATGGTCGACTTCGTCGACGACTGGCGAGTGGTGGAAATATGCACCGAAGTAGTTGTTGCAATCATCGACGTAACGCCTTGTGTTCAGGACGTGCTGATGCCAGATATGGTCGGCGTCTATGCTGAGCCCGATAAGCCTGTCCGGATAGGACCGGCAGAGAGCCAGAAAACGGCGGTATTCCATTTCCGCTTCGGCAAACCGAGATTCATCCCAATCCGCATATTCCGGATAGGAGGAAAGTTGCTCGGTGACGAACGACAGGTCGAAGTCCGGAAGCACCACAGGAAGCGGCTCTTTGACGAGAGTCAAGGCAGGTTTTGTCATTTTGTAACCTTTCTGCAGAAAGTTAGGGTTAACGAAGAACGCTACGAAATAGAGGATGTTGCCCTTCATTCGCAGTAATTCAACTTTACTTCAAAATAAAGACTTAGTCAAGGTGTTGTACAACCTCACCACTTATGAGACTCCATCGGTGCCAACAATCCCAATCCTTCATGGGGTCGCTCATGGTTATACCAAAACAGATTAAAGGGGTCAGGAGCATTTTTTAGACCTCCCCTTCATACACATTGTTTCCTGCAACTTAAACCTGGAGTTAAAGGGGTCATTTCCGGTGGTGAATATAAGGTATTTAATGAGTAATTATGGAATTTAAAGCACAGGAAGAAATGAAAAAGATAGAAGAAGGTATTGGGTAGTTTTTTGCATGGTAGTTCTATATCCTTCACGAGGGCTCGAACTAGCTCTCTAATTGGCGATCCCGCGGGGAATGATCCTGACGGTCACTAAATATTTTATTTCACTTCGCTCATAAAATACTAAGTGCCGCGGGACACAGCTCACTTGTTCGTAAACTCACAGCGTTCCGCTGGTTCGATTCCCACGTAAGTGCCTCAAGGCACTTACGTGGGAAGCACAACTATATTCAAAAGAAAAAACACCTTGCGGTGTTTTTTCTAAGAATATATGTTGTGATCCCACGGGGAATCGAACCCCGATTTCCAGGATGAAAACCTGATGTCCTAACCGTTAGACGATGGGACCAAATATCTCTGCTAGAGCTACGACGGTTCGATTCCTAAGAATCGGTCACAAGTCGATTGTAAACAATCGCTCGCGACCCCGCCTCACTAGTCGCCTGTGCGACATAGTTCCGGCTCTAGCTGATTTACAGAAGCCAAGCAGTTGGCTTCTTATTGCGCTTCGCTCCATAAATCAACTAGCCCCGATTTCCAGGATGAACGCTTCCGTCCATAACCGTTAGACGATGGGACCAAATATCTCTGCTAAAGCTACGAAAGGAGTAATATAACTGGTAATTATAAAATCTCCGAACGTGGCCAAAATAATACCAAAAAAATGAGAAAAAGCTAGGGTACTAAACAAAAAAACAGCGCCGGCACAAAGTGCCGGCGCTGTTTTTCAGAGTATTTAACTACCAGAAACTAAGCTGCTGGAGCTTCACCCTCTCCTGGAGTTTCAGGAGCTGGCTCGCCTTCTGCAGGCATTGGAGTTGGTTCGCTCTCAGGCATTGGTGCGGCCGGAGTTGCCTCTGGCTCTACCGCTGGCTGATCTGGTGTTGTTTGTGATTCATCCATCATATGATTTTTTTCATTAACTGACAACGCTGCATATTATAACAGCCTGAGAAAGCTCTACCACCCTACCTTTGCTTAATCTGCCCAAATCCAGCAAAAGAAGGCTTAGTTGCGCCATTTTTTTATGAAGCCTTACTCTGGCAAGAAGCCACCAGCCTGATGATCCCAAAGTCGTGAATAAGTTCCACTTGATTTTGTAAGCTCTGAGTGTGTACCATCTTCAACAATCTTACCGTCCTCCATAACTATCAATCTGTCCATCTCACGGAGAGTCGACAGTCGATGAGCAATAGCAACCACGGTCTTGCCCTCCATAAGCTTTTGTAAGGCTGTCTGAATAGCAACTTCGCTCTCACTATCCAAAGCTGAGGTAGCCTCGTCTAGAACCAGTATTGGAGCATCCTTAAGCATTGCTCTAGCTATTGCTACTCGCTGCTTTTGTCCCCCTGAAAGCTTAACTCCTCTCTCACCCACCATAGTCTCATAGCCTTCCGGAAGTTCCATAATAAAGTCGTGAGCCTGAGCCTTTTTAGCAACTTCTTTTATCTCTTCTTCTGTAGCCTCTGGTTTACCATAAGCAATATTCTCTCTAATAGAGCGGTGGAACAATAAAGGTTCTTGTGGCACAACTGCGATACTGGACCGCAAGGAATCTTGTGTAATCTCAGAAATATTTTGTCCGTCAATTAGAATTTCACCACCCTGGATATCATGTTGACGCAACATCAAAGAAACAAAAGTTGTTTTACCTGCTCCAGATGGACCAACTAATCCAACCCTCTGTCCAGCTGGAATACTCAAATTAAAGTTATCAAATACTCTATTTGGTCCATATTCGAATGTGACATTATTCCAATCGATGTTGCCGTCTTTTACTTTCAAATCCTTAGCATCCTCTTTGTCCACAATTTCATACGGGATAAGTACTTCTTCTAATCCATCTTGGATTTCGCCATATCTACGAACAAAACTATTCATTATCTGACCCATTATGTTAAATGAGTGTCCTACCCTAGCAAGAAGTAATAAAACCAAAACTAGTTGCCCTGCTGTGGCTGCATCATTTTTCAGCATTACATAAACAACAAACAAAATAGCACTCATTAGAAATACACCAAAAAAACCATTTACAACCATCAGCCATTCCCCTTTGTAAGCCTGCTTAAAGTCCTTAGTAACCTTGTCGTTAATAATGTCACTTAAATGATTGAGTTCTTCTGCTCGATTAGTATATTGTCGAGTGGTTTGAATATTGGACAACAAATCAACCCCAGCCCCACGAAACTTAGAAGAAACAGCAGCATAAGCTACAACCAAAGGACGCCTGCTTTTTACCCACTGCAAGTTAACGAAAAAGACACATGATAGTACAAGGAAAAAAACTAACCCCATAATCCAACTTATAGAGCTAAACATCCATAGCGTTACGAATATCGACATGACTACAGGGATAATGTCCCACATTATTCGGAAAATTAAATCAGCTATGTTCCCTGCTGCATTGGATATTTTATTTGAAATTGCACCAGCAAATCTATCAAGAAAATAACTGTGACTATGTTTCATCACATAAGAATAGAGCTCTTTAAAGGCAACAGCGTCCGCTTTGATAGCTAGGGCAATTCCCAAAAATCCACTCGCTCTCCATCCAACTCTGTCTAAAATACCTAATGCTAAAAATATAGAACCCCAGAAAACAATCGTTTGCATCTGCATGTCTTTACTAATGCCAGAATTAAACTGATCAACAAGGTGTGATATTGCATATATAGCGGAAAATTCGGCTACCTGTGCAACTACTACACCCAAAACAGCCCAAAAGGCGTATCCTTTTAAGTTGCGGCAAACGTACGCCAAAAAACGCAAAGGAGTATTGGGCACATTAACACTATATGCCGCCTGATTGGCGGTTTTTGTAGCTTGATTTGTCATTTGTACTAAATTAAGAGATGAGCAATACTATAAAAGACGTACGTAGAGCCAATTTATTGCAAATCGTGAATTCTAGAATAACATATCAGAAGTCACGCAAATATGATATATTTCGGAATCACTCCTTCACGTCCGGTTAGCTCAGACAGGTAGAGGTTCGAGAGCGTCCCACGCTTTCTCACCATTTCCATTTTGAGGCCCGAATTAAAAACCTGTCCGGTTAGCTCAGCTGGTAGAGCGCTACATTGACATTGTAGAGGTCACAAGTTCAAGTCTTGTATCGGACACAAAAATTGACTACTGATTAAATAAGGAGTAATTTAAAAGCGTGTTGGAGATAATGCTTTCTTAAGAGGTTCTCTCTTGAGAAAAGGCGTCGTACTACTTTGACTTCCGTTGATACATACGCACAAAACCCGCGCAGCGGGAGTGCAAAGAGCGCGATTGCCGAGGATTATTCTCCAACACACCCCAGACTATGTTCTATGTCTGGGTTTTTAATTACAAAACAAATTTTTCTGCTGCCGCTACAGCACTTTCTTTACTTCCAGTTATAAGCAAGTGGCAATTACGATGACAAAAAACAGCATCTTCTATCCCAGAAACTTTTGCCAACTCTTCATTGCGTAAACCACCCCACTCTTCCGGAAAAGAAAAACGAGTTTCAAAACCTACGTCATGTTTAGGAACAGCAATGGCAAGCCAGTTATTGCTAACTTTGGAATCATCTGGAAAAACTATAGTCTGAACCTCAGGATACTGAACACACAACCTAGAAGATACTGAGATGTCAAACACAAGTACTCTTTTATCTTCCGCTGTCTGATAAACATTTTCTACTATTTCTGCCATTTTTATTTTAGCTTCGGCGTTTTTAATGAAACGCACTAATACTGTTCTTGCAAAATCTACAGCTTGTTTAAAATTTTCATCATAATCTTCATCGCTTTCCCATACAGGATTCATCTTTTTAATTACAGCACTCAGCTCCAATGGCTTTATATTTGACTCATTAACATCATACAGAGAAAAACCATTATCATTCGCGTCAACCGGAAGGACGAGATTTTCCTCTATTACTTGCGATATTTCTTTAGAACCAGTTAAATCCTCACCTACGTGTTTCCAAACCAACCCAAAAGCAGCATATGGAATGCCACTTTCACGCACTGGACCATTAGGCTGATGATGATCAAAACGTAACATTTGAGGATCATAGACAGAACCAACATCAAAAACCCAATCTGCTTTTTTAATGATATCTTCGTCGCGGGTTCTAATTATCTCTAATTCTTCGTCAGCTAAATAAAGTTGCAATACAGCCGTTGAAAACACATCGTCAGCATGAAAAGGACCGTTATGGGTTACCACTTTTTTCATAGTTCTAGTATAGTACACGATAATGAAAATACTATCTATTGAAACCTCTGCGGACGAAACAGCGGTTAGCATAATAGAGGCTGATGGTGACTTCCCTAATGCTACTTACACTCTTTTAGGGAATTCTTTGCGTAGCCAAATAGAAATGCATCGTGAGTACGGTGGTATTTTCCCCAGCATGGCCAAAAGAGAGCATGCCAAAGCTTTAACCCCCCTCTTAAAGCTTGCCCTTGAAGAATCCGGTTTATTAACAAAAGGAGAAAACAAAATGACTCCAGAAATGACCGCAAAGCTGGAATCATTATTAGAACGCGAACCAGAGCTTTTTGATACTCTTGCAAATTTTCTTAGGACACACGACAAGCCAGAAGTAGATAGAATTGCTGTTACTTCTGGGCCCGGCTTAGAACCAGCCTTATGGGTTGGTGTGAACTTTGCTAAAGCTCTTGCCTTAGCTTGGAACCTACAAGTTATTCCTGTAAATCATATGGAGGGTCATGTTTTGGCTTCCATCTTTGATGCCGACCGGGACAATCAACTTTCAGATTTACAATTTCCTGCCATTGCTCTTTTGATATCTGGTGGGCATACAGAATTAATAAAAATGGAAGCTTGGGCAAAGTATGAAAAAATTGGTAGCACACGAGACGACGCAGTTGGCGAAGCTTTTGACAAAGTGGCGAGGTTATTAGGAATGCCTTATCCTGGTGGCCCAGAAATAGGAAAGGCCGCTAATGAAGCAAGGAAGAAAAAACTGCCTGAGTACCACCCATTACCAAAGCCAATGTTAAATTCTGGAGATTTGGACTTTTCTTTTTCTGGGCTAAAGACCGCTGTGCGTTATGCGGTGGCAGACAAAAAACTATCGGAAGAAGAAAAACAAGCAGTTTCGCGAGATTTTGAAGACTCTGTTACTGAAGTACTTATTAAAAAGGCAGAAAAAGCCATTGAGCAGACTGGGGCAAAGACTTTGATTGTGGGCGGGGGTGTGAGCGCCAGCGGTCACCTCCGCCAGAGCTTTAATTCACATTTTCTTAACTACGATGCAAACTTAGCTGTCTACTTCCCTATGCCGGGACTTAGTACCGACAACAGCATTATGATAGCGCTAGCTGGTCATGCCAAAATGGCAGCCTCACTTTCCCCTGAAGGAGCTCTGAACTCAATTCGGGCAGATGGAAACAAAAAGCTGGCCTAAATCGCTTTAAAGCAGGTTATTTTCATGATACTATCGCTAATACATTTATATGAGTGATAAAAATAATAAAACTCCAGAAATATTCCTCAAGCCCTACAATTCGGAAGAACACGAGAATAATATTTATAAAATGTGGGAAGACTCAGGATATTTTAATCCTGATAATTTACCCGGAGAGCGCACTGAATCATTCACCATTGTGATGCCACCACCAAACGCAAACGGCTCTCTGCATGCTGGACACGGATTGGTATTCACTATAGAAGACACCATAATGCGTTTTGAACGCATGCGAGGAAAGAAAGCACTCTGGATTCCTGGAGCTGATCATGCTGGTTTTGAAACTCAAGTTGTATACGAAAAGAAACTTCAAAAAGAAGGACGCTCCCGTTTTGATCTAAAGCCCGAAGAGCTCTATGAAGAAATTATGGATTTCACCATGAGCAATAAAAGCTTTATGGAAAACCAAATCCGTGAACTTGGAGCCTCGTGTGATTGGTCGCGACTGCTTTTTACTTTGGACAAAAAAGTCATAAAGCTTGTTAATGATACTTTCAAAAAGCTAGAGGAAGATGAATTACTTTACCGAGGAGCTCGTATTGTTAACTGGTGTCCAAAACACCAAACCTCTCTATCCAATCTAGAAACTAATCATAATGAAAGGAAAGGTAAGTTTTACTATTTTAAATACGGTCCGTTCACTATCGGTACAGCTAGACCAGAGACTAAGTTTGGTGATAAATACGTAGTAATGCATCCTGATGATGAAAGGTATGCGGAGTATAAGCATGGTCAAAAGATAGATTTGGAATGGATAAACGGACCAATTACTGCCACAGTTATCAAAGACGAAGCTGGAGATCCAGAGATGGGTTCTGGCGTAATGACTATCACACCATGGCACTCTGCAATCGACTTTGAAATAGCAAAGCGTCACAATTTAGATGCAGAACAAGTTATCGACTGGCGCGGAAAACTACTACCAATAGCTGAGGAATTCGAAGGAATGAATATAATGGAGGCTCGTGAGAAAATAGTCGAAAAACTAGATAAGAAAGGCTTGTTGGTAAAAATTGATGAGGACTACGAACACAGCGTGCCTTGTTGTTATAAGTGTGAACGTGAGATAGAACCGCAAATAAGAGAGCAATGGTTTGTAAAAATGCGTCCATTGGCAGACAAGGCAGTTGAGGCGGTTGATAAAGGTGAAATTAAATTTGTCACAGACAGAGACGAGCGAGTTTTTAGGGATTGGATGTCTAAAATTGAAGACTGGAACATCTCCCGCCAAATTGTTTGGGGCATTCCAATTCCTGCCAAGCTGTGTTCAAAGTGTGACCATGGGATGGTGGATATCGAAGATAAAATAACAGAATGTACTAAGTGTGGTGGTGAAGTAGTACAGGACCCTGATACTTTTGACACCTGGTTCTCAAGTGGTCAATGGCCTTTAGCTACTACTGACTACCCAGATGGTGAGGATTTCAAGAACTATTACCCAACTTCTGTGATGGAGACTGGGAAAGATATTATTTTCTTCTGGGTTTCAAGAATGATTATGTTGGGCCTTTACCGAACTGGAGAAGTACCATTCAAGAAAATTTACCTACACGGGATGGTGCGTGATAAACACGGAAAGAAAATGAGTAAATCCAAAGGTAACGTTATTTCACCAAGTGAAATTCAAGATAAATATGGTACAGATGCTTTAAGGATGGGGCTTTTGGTAAACAATGCGCCAGGCAATGACATGAACCTAGATCCAGACAAAGTTAATGCGTACAAAAAGTTTTCTAATAAAATTTGGAATATCGCTAGGTTTACACTCGACAATACACAAGACTATGATTTCAGTTGCAAAGCTGATGAAGAGTCCTTGAAACCTCTCAAGGAAGCGATAGTAACAATGAATGAACAAATGGATAAAGACAGATTTGATATGGCAGCTGAAACTGTCTATCATTTCGTTTGGCATTATTTTGCTGACCAATTGATTGAAGAATCAAAAGCTGATTTAAATAGTGAAAAACAGGAAGTAAGAAAGGCTCGACAAGCATTATTAATTGAATACCTGATTTCTTCACTTAAACTACTTCATCCATTCATGCCATTTGTGACCGAGACTATCTGGCAGGAACTTCCAAAGGAAATGAAAGACGAGGATATACTAATGGTTGCTAAGTGGCCCACTAATTAAAGCAATGCACAAGAAAAGAGGCGTGAGCGAAGCTCACGCCTCTTTTCTTGCTACAATAGTACATAAATGGAATCTGTTTATTTTACAGTCGCTTTTTTAACGGGAATGGTACCGGCACTTTTCTGGCTTTGGTTCTGGTTGCGTGAAGACAAAAGAAAGCCAGAACCCTTTCACTTGATTGCCCTATCCTTTGTAGCGGGAATGATGATAGTCCCGCTAGCTCTTCCTTTGCAAAAATATGCCATTGATTTATACAGTGGAGTGACTCTTATAGCAGTCTGGGTAATAATCGAGGAATCCTTAAAGTACATTATTGCCCTAGTTTTTATTTTTTGGAATAAAGCAGTTGATGAACCGATAGACCTTATTATCTATATGATAACTATAGCTCTAGGTTTTTCTGCTCTAGAAAATACTCTATACATATTCAACCCTCTAACAGAGGGTAATATAGTTGAATCTTTAGTTATGACAAAGTTCCGCTTCCTTGGCGCTACACTCCTACATGTACTAGCCTCCGGTACAGTTGGAATATTCCTAGCATTCGCTTTTTACAAGAGTAACTTTCACAAACTACTAGCTGGAACAGTTGGGTTGTTCATGGCTATCTTATTGCATGGTCTATTTAACTTTTTTATAATGAATGCAAGTGGAGAAGCCATCCTTATAGTATTTCTTTGCGTTTGGATGGGCATCATCCTTATGTTTCTACTTTTCGAAAAAGTAAAATTATTAGAACTAGCTCATATTAAAAAAACACCATCATGAAAAAACCATCATTCTTAGAAAAACTAACTGGTGCAGTAAGCATGTCCGACGATTACGATGATGTTCTTGATCGTGAATTTGGAGCTGAAGAAGAAACTACCGAAGAACCTTTTGCCGAAGAGTCTGAATGGCAAGACCAACAAAGCGAACCTGAGGCAGAGGAGGGTGAGCTACCAGTCGACATGTACCAAACTGGAGAAAACATAGTAATACGCGCCCTAGTGGCTGGTGTCTCCCCTGAGGACCTAGATATTGCTATTACACGTGACATGGTTACTATTCGTGGACAGCGTGAAGAATACCAAGAGGCTAGTAGTGACGACTATTTCCATCGTGAACTTTTCTGGGGAAGTTTTTCCCGTCGTATTCTCTTACCAGAAGAAATTTTGATTGATGAGGCTGAAGCTAACGAAAAGCATGGACTACTAGAAATAGTTCTACCGAAAGTAGACAAGGATCGCAGTACCAAGCTCAAAGTCAAAGCTCAAGCTAAATAAGTAATAAATAAAACCGGCCCTTTGGGGCCGGTTTTTTTATGGCTCACGTTTAAGCCAATTTTCAGGAACAGCAATCCACAGGGTTGGAAGTGGTCTTCCTTCCTCTTCCCTTTCAATGCGCATTGCTACACCCTTACTAGAATGAACAATAAGTGGGTGACCAGATAAGTTTCCGTTGAGCCTCTGTTTAACCACTCTACGCAGGTCAGTGGGTGTATGACCATCTTCTTGAGCCATTAGCTCAAGCTCGTGTATGAGTTCTTTCATTGTATCCTCCATAAAAATTTGCATTGGAACATCTGGGAATCTCCGAATTAAAAAATCCGCCCCAGAAGGCGGATTTTCTTTTATAGATACAAAACAAAAACCTCCTCCTAATGCGGATACTGTATAGATGATGAACAGAAACTGCTCCAGGTGGCGATTGTCTTTGTATGCTTCATAGTATGTAAATTATATATCTGCCAAGCAAAATGTCTAGTTGATCTGTGGATTGTGTGATTGGGAGCAGGCTCGGTCACTTTCGTGGAGATTTTATTTCGCTTTACTCATAAAATCTCTCACTCATTCGACCCCCACTCGCTGCGGTCCTAAGCTAACGCTTGCGGACTCCGTCGCAGCTCGGTTCGAGTCTACTCCAAGCTACATACGGCAACAGCCCAGACACTTTCGTATTACTAACAGCAGGCTCGGCGTCAAACTCTAATTCACTGCGTTCATAAGAGTTTCCTGCCCGAGCATTTGAATATTTTGCTTTAGGAATAGCAAAATATATACAAATGCTTTTCGTGCCTGCACAAAAAGTGCGCCAGCACTTTTTTTCCCAAGCACTCGAAAACCCGCCTTTCGGCGGGCCTTCTTTGTGCTTGGGAGCAGGCTCGAACTGCTGACCCTTCGCTCTTCAGGCGAATGCTCTACCAACTGAGCTACCCAAGCAAGTGAAAGGTATTCTACCTTTTTTTACACTTTTTTCAATCAGTTGTCACTTTCTTTATATGCTTGCATAAATTCACTAAACTGCTTCAAACCTGGTATTTCCTGTACTCCAGCCTCAAAGGTTGAATAAGAGGAACCCAAGGCAGTGAAATACGGTTCAAAAACATAAAAATATAGAGCAAACGGCAAACCAATAATCGCAGCAAACCAAACTATCCGAAGCCAAAAACTCCAAACGTCGTTGCGGTGTATCTGCTTAAGTAATTTATTATTTTCCTCTAACAATTCACGGTTTGCTTCAATTTCTTTTTTCAACAAACCATGAGTACCTGTATCGTTTGATTCCATGAGCTAAATTATAACACCACTTTCATCTCCATATATGCTAAAGTAATCCGCACAATTGCTCTCATAGTTCAATGGATAGAACAGCGCACTCCTAACGCGCCGATCTAGGTTCGACTCCTAGTGAGAGCACATTGGTACAAAAACACGACACCATATGGTGTCGTGTTTTTGTACCAATGAAACATTGATTAACTTCTGATTCCAATGAAAATATCTACTGCCTGTTAAACCTAGCTTGCCAACAGTTCTTTTACCTTTGCTTCATCAAACCCAACAATCACGTCATCACCAATACGAATAACTGGTACCCCCATTTGACCAGTCATATCTACCATTTCTTGTCGCTTCTCGGCATCGGCTGCTACATCATAATCTGTATAATCAACGTTGTTTTCCTTAAAATATTCTTTTGCAGACTGACAATAATGACAAACTGGAGTGCTATAAATTATTACTTCTTTCATAAAAATTAAATATATCTTAACTTATTCGTATTTTAACATGTATTACCAAGTAAGCCACTTGGACCAAAAACTCTTTTTTTCTTCAGGTTCTTTCTCCACCTCTCTCGGATGATATCCACTTGAACTATCATTATCAACAATAATTACCACCTCTTCACCTTCTTTAACAACGTCAAAGTTCCTTCGAATCTCTGACTCAATCCCCTGCTTACCCTCTAAATAGTCTACCTTCTTCTTTAACTGTTCCTTTCTCTCTGACAAATCATTATATGAAGACTCACTTTCTTGTTTTTTCTCCTCCATTTCTTTTGCTTTTGTATAACGCTCATAAACACTGAACGAAAGAAGGATGGAACACAGTAAAAGAAAAGCCAATGTGAGTTTTGAATACATAACTCTTTCCATGCGATGTCTTCGTTTTGATAGTGACATTATGTTAATATTCTACCATTACCTAAAGATATGAGTTTTCTTTACCACAAACACACCAGATCAGTTATGAAATGGATATGGATAATAATAGCTGCCGCTATTATTATTAGTATGATTTTTGCTTACTCAGGTGGCTCTGCTTTACTTTAACCTAAATCCGTCTTGAAGCTGGAGCTGTAAAACTTACAGGAGCTGTATACCTTTTGGCTATTTCTTTTCGCAAACTCAAGAAATATCTCAAAAGCTCATTAAAGACGACATTGTTTTCTTATGAACGGAGTGATTTAGAA
>Ga0222673_1000777_pt1 | contig 12495 bp, 17 predicted proteins | sample AntAcemetagen801_FD_179845 | JGI IMG/M metagenome (GOLD analysis project Ga0222673, IMG submission 179845) | Saline water microbial communities from Ace Lake, Antarctica - #801 | ecosystem: Environmental > Aquatic > Non-marine Saline and Alkaline > Saline | place: Antarctica: Ace Lake...
CGACATCCTAGAGAAAGTAGTAAAGCCCCTATACAACAAAACAGGGGATAACTAGGTTGCACCCTATCAGTAAGTAGTTATAATAAAAGTATTATCAGATAGAGAATAGATATGGCAAAAAAAGAACTAATCACAGACTACCAACCCATTACACCAAAGGTAGGGGAAAGGTATCGGGTGTTGAAGCAGAATAAAGTATATCTACAGGCAACACCTGGTAGAATAATTACATTACTGGAAGATGATAAGTCTAACTTACCGTACCGTTGGTCATTCTCTGACGATCAGAGTACTAGACACATGAATAGATGTGATTTTGTCACCACAGAGTACCTAGAGCTAGACGAAGCCTAAACTGTGGACAAAGCACCTTGTAATACGGGGTGCTTTTGTTATAGTAAAGGAGCCAACGCACTTCCGTTTATCGGAACCGTTGGCCACACCCCATATGGTATATCTGTAGTGCCTCAAAATTTTTTTTCTTTTTCTTTTTAAGTATCTCGCCGCAAGGCAGCACGCAGTAACGATCTACAATCTACAGGTAGTCCGTTCGATTCGGACATGGGGTATACTAAAGACCATACTTGACGTATACTAAAAGATATGACAGAGGTGAAAACAAATCAGAACGGAGGAAAGAGAGCTGGAGCTGGACGACCGAAAGGTTCTAGTAACAAGTTAAGAGTCACTGACTTCTTTAATGGAGAAGAACGCGACCAACTAATCATGGAAGCTAAGCTACTTGCCTTTGGTGATGGTAACTCTAAGCCTGATAAAGAAATGATTAAATTCCTGTGGGAGCAACTGTACGGCAAGGCTACTATGAAGATAGCAGGAGATGATACCCTTGACCCACTAAAAGTAATCCAAATCATAAAGAATGGCGACAGCACAAATTAACCTACTACCTAAACAAACAGAAGCCTGGAACGCTTGGGAGTCTAAGGATATAACAGAGCTAGGATATGGAGGGGCAGCTGGTGGAGGAAAGACTCGACTTGGTTGGTATTTAGTAATAGCAACGGCAGAAATGTACCCGAACTCTCGTGTTGCTGTTGGTCGTAAAGAGCTAAAGAACTTTAAGGCTACAACTCTCTTGGAACTATGGGAGATATTCAAAGAGATGAGTTACGTAGATGGGAAGGACTACAGCTACAGCGATCAGAAGTCAGTGCTGACCTTTGCTAATGGTTCCGAGGTAGTACTTAAAGATACCGCCTACAGCCCACAAGACCCCAACTACACGGCACTAGGAGGTCTACCCCTTACTTGGGCATGGCTTGATGAGTCTAACGAGACACCAGAGAAAGCTAAGGATATTTTAAAGACTAGAATAGGACGTAAGAACTATCTAAAAGATGGTATCTGTGTTTCTAATGTTAAAGAGGGTGACGACTACGAGGAAATCAAACCGTTCTGGCTAGAGACTTTTAACCCTAACAAGGGACACGTACATCGTGACTACTACAAACCCTGGAAGGAAGGGAAAATGCCTAGCTATAGGGCTTTTATTCGTGCACTACCCGGTGACAACCCTCACCTATCAGATGCCTACATCACAGGACTAGAACGATCAGACAAGGTAACAAGGGAGCGTCTGCTTAAAGGTAACTTCGAGTTTGATGATGACCCACAGAAAGTAATGTTCTATGAGTCTATCCTAGACCTTACTACTAACACACTGATTAAGAACGACGACACTAAAATAATGGTGGCTGACATAGCACGCTTTGGAGGGGACAAGATTGTGTTCGGACTATTTAATGGCCTCAACCTGTACGGCTTGTATGTGTACACCTACCAAGGTATTGATGAGACTATCGCCAAGATGAAATCAGTCATCATAGAGCAAGGTATTGGCTACATGAATGTATTAGCAGATGAGGATGGTATCGGAGGTGGAGTAGTTGACGGTCTAAGAGGTATCAAAGGGTTTACAGGAAACGCCACACCACTACCTATATGGGACTTTGTAAAGAACAGACTTACACCTGCTAACTACAGGAACTTTCGTAGTCAGTGTTACTTTAAGCTAGGAGAGACAGTCAACAGTAGGAACATGTCTATCAACATCACTAAGTTTGTAACCAACATCGAGGGCTACACAGTAGAGAAAGCCTTGTCGGACATAGTAGAGGAACTAGACGCTATTAAGAGTACAGACAACTCAATAGATACAAAGCTGGCTATCATCCCAAAGAGTGAGATAAAAGAGCAGCTAGGTCGATCCCCTGACTTTGCTGACGTTTTAATGATGCGTATGTTCTACGAACTAAAGGATGTACCAATTGACCACACAGAAGAACTGCGTGAAGAAGTAGCTCCTTATAACCCGGCTATCTAATCGTGGTATAATACTGTGACATATGCCAACTAAAAAACAAACCAAACCAAAGGCGTACTCTTTACTGATGACGTTTAATGGTGAGACTTATACGGTTGAAACAAATGACTTGGATGCAGCACTAAAGGCTATGAAGCCAGCACTGCTACACACTGAGTCATACGTTACAGCTACCAAAGGTGAGAAGGTATCAGAGCGACGGCTATCAAGAGTACAGACACAGCGGATGTTCCTAGATGATGTTGTTAGGCAGGTGTTCGTTAATAACTTACTTCTTAACTAATTATTATGACAGAACATAAAGATGTATTTGGTTACATCACAGCAGAAAAGGAGAGCTACCGTACTGACCGTGTGCCACTGACCAACTCTAAGGACTGGAACATGTATGAACACGTGGAACGCTGCACCAACGTAGCTAACGCCTGGTTCAACAAAGGAGCTAACGACGGTATGCGTCCCTACAATGACATCGTGACACCAGTTATTGATGTTGCTTTTCGTACCGAAGGATTTGATGTTAAAGACATTGTGCCTTACGTCAACAGTGCAGAGAACTACTACAAGTCATTCCTAATCAAGAAGTATCACCCTAAGTGGGCAAGGACAAACGAACTAGACACCTTTATTGATGAGGTAGTTGAAACGTCTATCATTTATGACCTAGTGATTGTAAAGGATGTAAACAACTCTCGACCAGAGGTAGTAGACTTAAAGACTCTAGCTTTTTGTAACCAAGTAGATGCAAGTTCAGGGCCAATCTGTATGCAGCATGACTACTCAGTAGCCCAACTAACAGAGTTTAAAGGCAAATGGAACGATGACGAGATTGATAAAGTTATCGTTCTAGCGACGGCTGACAAGAAAGTTGCACTAGCTAACGACCAAGAAGCCAAACTACCAAGCAAGAGTATCGAATGTTTCGAGCTACGTGGAAACTTACCAGAGTCATGGTTAAAGGATGACGGAGACAAAAACAAGTTTGTTCCGCAAATGCACATTGTTGCTTACTACAAAGATGATGCAGGTAACAAGCAAGGAGTGACTCTATACAAAGGGAAAGACAAGCCACTAGCTGATAACTTTAAGTTCCTAAAGATTGACGGTGTACGTTCTAAAGGAAGAGCATGTGGACGATCTGTAGTAGAACGAATGTTTGACCCTCAAGTGTGGGCTAACTATGCAGGTATCAAAATCAAAGAGCTACTTGATTCAGCTATTAACGTAATGGTTACTGATAGTGAGCAGCTACGAGGACAGAAACTAACTGACCTAAAAAACAACACGTTACTCCACCAAGAGAAGGGAGCAGTTACACAACGACTGGACGGCACACTACAAAACCTACCAGCACTACGACAAGAGCAGCAAGCACAGACAGAGAACGCACGTATTCTAGGCTCAGCGTCAGAAGGACAACTAGGTATAAACCCTGTGTCTGGTACACCGTTTGCACTAGAGAATAAGGTTATCACTGAGAGTCAGGGAATCCACGAGTATCGACAAGGTAAGATTGCTACGTTCTTTGCAGATGTTCTTTACCGTGACCTAATCCTAAAGTATCTCGTTAAAGACATGAACGCTGGCAAGACATTCTCAGAGGAATTGACTATGGATGAGATGCTAGAAATCTCTGAAAAGGTAGCGACTAATGCTGCAAACCGTGAGATAATGCAACTAATCTTGGACGACAAGATGCCAACTCCAGAAGTGCGTGACGAGCTAATCAAGATTAAAAAAGAAGAGTTTATGAAAGGTGGCTCTCGTAAGTTTATGGAGGTACTAAAGGGTGAACTAGACGGTTTACCAATGGATGTACTTATCAATATCAAAGGGAAGCAAAAGCGAATGGCACAGAACGCAGACAAGATTACCAATATCATTAGAGAGATTATTGCGAACCCACAAGCGTTCCAACAAATCCCTGGTATCGGTAAGGCTTTCAACGAGCTACTAGAAGAATCAGGTATGAGTGCAATCGACTTTACACAGATTACTACTCCAGAGGACTCAGCAGTAGCACAAGGGGAAGCACAGGCCCAAGCACCACAAGCTCCACAGCTACCAGAACAACTAACACAATAATATGCAAGAATATCTCAACGACCTAGAAATAGTTAAAATCGAAGCCTTTTGTGCAGACAAAGACATGTACGAGGCAGTCAAGAAAGTAGTGCTACAACACATCTACTCACAAGGGACACTCAAAGCTGGAGAACCAGCAGACCCATTGAAGAACCGAGCCTTCCAACTAGCACAGCACTGTACAGAGAACCCAGTGACTAACGAAGCTATGGGGGCACAACTACGGGGAGTATGGGAAGGAGTCAACGCACTGGAGAGTGGCTACAGTGAGTTGAACAACATTAAAAGCGTAGGGAAAGCTGTAATCAGCCCACTACAAAATGAAGCAGAATAATATGACATCAAACTATAAGAACCTAACAGCATCAGCACAGATTAAATCAACAGCTGGAACACTAGTAGGAATGTATGTAAACAGTACATCATCAGGGACTATCAAGTTCTGGGATCAGACAACCGCAGCTGTACCAGTATTGAACAACACAATCACACCAGCTATCGGATACCACGAACTAGGAAATGTATCTTTTAACACAGCACTATACGCAACCATTGGTGGAACACTAGATGTGACACTTTACTATGCTTAAACAAGCTAAAGCAGCTGTAGCAAAGATTGTTGTCAAGAAGACTGTAGCAAAGAAAGAAAAAGCAGTACCAACAGTGTGTACTAACTGCTTAGCATCGGGACTCCGTTGCCGAGTATGTGGTACAGATGTGGTATAATACTATTAACAAGGTTATCTCACCTTTCAAAAGTGATTTATAAAGTATCATTTCTTACTAAATGACTAACACAATCATCTCAATATGAATATTGAATCAGAAGAAGTAGAGTTGGAAGAAGTGGAAAACGAAGAAATCGAAGAAGAGCAGAAAGAACAAGAGGTAGAAGAAGAAAAAACACAAGAAACACTTGAAGCAAAACGCACACGACTACAGCGACAACTTGACCAAACTGACAAGAAGTTAGGGCGAGAAAAGCCAAAGTCTAAAGCAAAACAATCAGATGAGTTTGATTATGGAGAGTATGCGTATTTAGCGCAGAAAGGAATTGAGAGCGACGACGACATCAAGTTCGTACGAGACAGCATGGCAGATTCAGGGAAATCTCTACGAGATACACTGAACTCAGGATGGTTTAAATCAGAGCTATCAGAACGGCAGGAACTAAACTCTACAGCAGCAGCAGTACCTAAAGGTAAAGCAGCTAACACAGTAGCAACGGATGACGTAGCATACTGGTCAGCTAAACCTATCGAAGAAGTACCAAAAGAAATGCGAGCTAAAGTCGTGAGCGCACGACGAGCTAAAGAGCAAGACCAAGGCAAATTCTACAATTCATAGCAGACTCGTATGGTTGATTACTATAAACAATCAATTATATGGCTATTATCCCAACAATAGAAATCGAAACAACATTGCAGGAACGTCTTGACGCACCTACAGTTTGGAAAGATGTTCTAAAAGTAAAGTACACAAACACAGGAATCCTAAAGAACCCCTACCTTACAGACGCAACTGTCTACACAGGAACACGAGGAACTGGATACGATTCTACAGCAGTAGCAACTGTAGATAATTCTGTAACTATCAACACATACGTTGGTACTTCACAGCACATCGACGACGCTGACCTAGCGCAAAAAACTTTCTCAGACTTCATGGAGATCGCAGAAAACATGGGTACAATGTTGAACGAAAAAGTTGAAACACAAATGCTTGCAGAGCACGCACAATGGACAAACTTTGACAACGCATCAATCGGTGGAGCTGCTGGAAACATCACTGTTTCAGTTTCAAACATCAAAACTATCATCGGAGCTATGAAGACAGCTATCCGTACAGCAGGAGGTGGAGACATGCTTGCTCGTAATGGTGGATTCATCGTATGGCGAGAATCAGATTACGAAAAAGTAGAATCACTAGCATCAGCAGAAGGATTCAAAACAGCTGACATGGTACTAAAGAATGGTATCTCACAAGTAAACGGAGGATTCGTATACTTAGGAATTACACACTACAGTTCATCAAAGCACGCAGCTGGACACGTGTTCGGAGGTGTAAAAGAAGCGTTCATGGTAGGTATCGTGAAAAGCACATACGGACGAGTAAAGACTATCATCAACCCTGTTGTTGCACAGAAGCAAATCTCAGGTGTTGGACTAGAATCACGAGTTGACAACAAGTTTGTCGCTTGGACAAAGATGGTACCAGTTTTATTTGATATTTTGGTCGCATAAATCTATCTCATCTACCTAGTAGATGGGGTACAAGGTCAATAGTATGATTATTGTCCCTGTACCCTGTCTACTAAGTTAAATACTTACTAGTTAATCATACTAACTATGGCGTTCAGGAATAAAGAAGAAGAAAGGGAGTATCAGAAGAAATACTACCAAGATAATATCGTTAAGAAGAAGAAACAACGAGCAGAAGCATACCAGAAGAGAAAGGAATACATTTGCGAGTGGTCAAGGAAGAACTATGTAGAAAACAAGGACAAAATCCTTAAAAGAAACAAAGCCTATTCCCTCACACTCAAGTCACGATACAGTGTTCTCACAAGGAAAACACCAGCACGTGGGTACGCAATGAACATCTCCTTTGAGGACTTTTGTGCAATTGTTTCTGAGCCTTGTCACTACTGTGGAGACAACATAAACATAATGGGCATAGATAGAGTAGACAACCTAGTTGGATACGAAATCACTAACTCAGTTTCTTGTTGTAAACTCTGCAACATGATGAAGCATAGTAACGACATTGATACATTCCTTAACCATGTAAGTAAGATACATAGATTTAACAACCAAATTAAATAAAACATTATGGCACTATCACAAGGAAAACGACCACTATTCGAGGCAGTACAAGTTAAGGCTTTCAGTCTTACACCTGACGACTCAGAGAGTGCGTTGAACATCATCGAAGCAGGAGTTACCTCAGTTCGACTTGGAGCTAATGTGACCGGCGTTACAGACTTTGTAACACTTCCATCACTTGCATCAGTAGAAGACGGACACGTAGTAACAATCATAGCAGGAGCAGCGAACTGTGAAATTCGTACACCAGCAGGCTCAGACGAAGAAATTAACTCAGAGAACTCTGACGGCACAAAAGAGTATCTACTCACAGCTACTCAGGTTCACCGATTCACTAAGATTGATAATACAATCGGATGGATGGGGCAAGGATTCACAGCTATTGGCGCAGTTGCCACAGCAGTAGTCCCTGACTAACTTTCTGTTTCAAGACCTTACTTCGGTAGGGTCTTGGCTACAGTAACTTAATTAACACACATGGTATTTTCAGACACAACAAACAATCTAGGAATCGTACAACAGGCTCGTTCAATGATGCGTGTTGATGCTACACAGTGGCCAACTTATCAGATTGTAAACAGTTGTAACAACTACCTAGACACCATCACAGGCTACGCCATCGGAGCTGACCGGCTATTCCAGTTTGACGATACTAACCATTCAAAGCTACCTATCGGTACTACAGACCTTACTGCATCGCAGAAGGACTACAGTTTCCTAACTGACGAACAGGGTAACTCAATCCTTAACCTACTGCGCATCGACATGCTAGATAGCGCAGGTAACTACTCGCAGCTAAAGCCAATAGATGAGTCACAAATTCACGGCGCACTAGATGAGTTTGAAGGAAGCGAGGGCACACCCATCTACTACGATAAAATCGCAGATAACATTATCCGACTATACCCAACACCAGAGACATCAGTGACAGCAGGGCTAAAGTTCTACTTTCAACGGTCAGCCTCATACTTTGATGCAAACGACACAACGAAAGAACCAGGTGTATCACCACTACTACACAGAGGATTCGTTATAGCAGCAGCCTACGATGGAGCTATGACACTAGGACTAGACAGCCTATCAGCACTGTCAAACGAGTCACTCAAAGAGGAGATGAAAATGAAGCAAACCTTTGATAACCGTAATACAGATAGTGTGTCAGTAATGATGCCACCGTACATTGATTCCCGATAGCTATGATTAACAAAGATAAACCATCTAAATCAACACCAGTCTACCTAAACGTCGGTAGCGGCTTTACATTCTTAGTGGGTGGAGGGTATAGGTTGCTTATCAACTCTATCTCAGGAGCCTTCCTGAATAAAGACAAAGCCTCTATCGGGGAGACATGGGCAACTATTAGCACCACATGGGCAACCGAATCACGTACTTGGTTAGCCGCATCTCAACTCATAGGAAACACAGGAAAGCCAACGACTACACTTACCAACGAATCTAAACCAGCATAATATGGCATCTATCACCAACATCGAGGCTACAGACTTAATCACTAACAGTCGTGCAAATCTAAATAATAACTTTTCAGCCTTAAACACTGACAAGGTAGAAACTAGTGTATTAGATACAGACACAACCCTAGCTGCAAACAGTGACGCTAAAGTAGCGACACAAAAGGCTGTTAAAGCATATGTAGACGCTGGGGGTAACGTAAATGCAACAGAGACTACTAAAGGGATTGTTGAGATTGCTACAGCAGCGGAAGTGGCAGCTGGGACTACTACAGGAGCAACGGGAGCTACTCTAGTGCTGACACCAGCAGCGTTTGCAGCAACTACAGCTCCAGTAGTAAACGTGTATGAAGTTGGTGACAGTCCTGCAACATGGACAAAGCCAGCAGGGTTGAAGTACGTGGTGGTAGAGGTACAAGGAGCAGGAGGAGGTGGAGGAGGTGGTAGTAACACGGCAGGGAGAAGAGGCTCAGGTGGAGGTGGGGGAGGATATTCCAAGAAGACTATTCTTGTAGCATCTTTAGGGGCGACAGAAACAGCTACAGTAGGAACGGGGGGTACAGGTTCGACAACAGGAACAGCTACTACAGGTGTGACATCATCGTTTGGAGTTCATGCTACCGCAGCAGGAGGAACAGGTGGTACTGGCGACAACGGACTCCCAGGTTCTGGTGGTGTTGGGGCTAGTGGTGACATTAACTTGTATGGACATAGGGGTACAAAAAGTACTGATAGTGGAGATATTCCAGGGGACGGTGGTGCATCCACATTAGGTGGAACAGTTGCAGGTAAAACGACCAACTCCACTGATAACGGGAGTACTGGACTGGGTTACGGTGGGGGAGGTGGGGGAGGTGCTAGAAACAGCACAGGAGGAACAGGTGCAGCAGGTGTCGTAATCGTCACAGAATATTATGTCTAAACCCGCAGAATACACATTCAATAACTTCTCAGGTGGGATCAGCGATGACTTCCGAGAGGAGAACGCAACCAAATTCCAAGTGTCTAAGCACTTTGATGTGTTTTCGCAGCCTAATCGGATGATTCCATACCGTTCACTAGAAGCTGACACCGAAACAAGCGTATCTGCCACTGATTTAAAGCAATACTTTGCTCGGGACTTCCTATATGCCTCTGCAACGTCTAAACTATACGCACTAGGGCAGACTGGAGCAGGTCTAACTAAGATTGTACAGAAAGACGACGCTACTACTGGCCTGTGGACAAAGCCAGCTAACTCAGAAGGCAACGGTGCCGTACAGAACGGTTGTTTAGTGGAGTACAAGGACTACTTGTGGGGCTTCCAGGGGACTACACAGGTGTTTAAATGGGGATTACTGTCTGGGACACCAACTATCACTAATAGCGCTGGTACAGTCGATACTATCACCTCTGTAGCCCAAGGTTTGATTGCTAAAGACGACAATTTGTACCTCCCATACAACAATAAGATTGCCCGAGTAAATCCAGGTGGAACAGTACAGAACGATGTGCTTGTTTTACCGTCTAACTTTAAGATTACATCTATCGCTAACTACGGTAACTACCTAGCAATCGGGTGTGCGCCTGTATCTACCTTCAACGGTACTTCAAAGGTGTATCTATGGAACCTAATCTCAGACGATGTACAAGAAGCTATTGACTGGGGTGAAGGTGAGCTACGTGTCCTCGAAGTCATCGAGGGAATGATTGTTGGAGTTACAGACCAATACCTAAACAACGCTACTGGAGCTGGTAAGGGGTCAATGATTATCCAAGTGTACCAAGGAGGGACACCACAGGTTATCAAACAAGTATTTACAGAAGCACTGACTGGAAAATCTATGCCACTAAGTAAGTCGGTTAAAAACAACCGTTTGTTCTTTGCTTGCAAGATTATGACCAACTCAGCCGGGACAGAATACAACGAGGGCATCTGGTCGTTTGGCCGTAAGAACGTCAACTACCCGTTTGCTCTCAACCTAGACGTTATCGACGAGAACATTAACACTAGTGGCATCCAAGGCTTTGGTACTGCCGCTAACTACTTCTTTATTGCGCACTCAGGTGACGGTTCAGTAGATAAGACAGACGACACAGCAACGTACGACTTCACTAGTATCTACGAGTCACAAATCATCAACTTTGGTGACGTATTCTCAGATAAAACACTCCTAACTGTAGATGTGTCTTTTGCACGCTTACTATCAGGGCAAACTCTTACAGCCCTGTACCGTTTAGATGGGACGACTTCATGGGTGACTATCGGGACGTTTAACACAGTAGGCGCGGTGTCTAAGACATTCCTAAACATCGAAGCTACTGGAATTGCCCTAGGCTCTGGTAGAGAGATGGAGTTTAGGCTAGAGAGTACAGGTGGCCTAGAGATTACTGGACTGTCATGTAAGGCACGTATCAATAACAACGCATAGTATGGAAAATGACCTACAACAACAGGTAAACATGCTAAGTCAACGCCTAGAAGCACTCAGCTCCCAGGTAAACGCCAACAACTTTGTCGGTAGCCAAGACTTTAACAAGGCATCACGATTTAACACACTATTAAAGGTTCCGAGATACAACACGCTACCTGCAACGTGTGAGGTAGGTGAGATAGTAGAGGACAATGGAGTATTAACAATCTGTTCTGCCACTGACACTTGGACAGTCGTCGGAACACAAACATAGCGTGGTATAATTAACTAAATATGGCAACAGCAGCATCAAGAGCAAGGAGCAGACGAGCAGCAAGAAGTTCACGGAGTTCATCCTCTAGTTCTTCTTCTAGTTCTTCACGTAGCTCAACACCACGAGAGCAGCTAGCTAGTATAAAGAAACAAGCGCTAAAGGTACAAGATACTTATAACCGAACAGGTAGCTCACTCACTAGCGCACAACGACGGAGTGCATCTGAGGGTCTTAGTGCTGCATCAGCTGGCCTGTCACGTATTTCTAATAGCCGAGGAGGTGGTAGTAACATTACATCTGATAACTTGAGGGAGCGAGAGCCAATTAACTTACCAACTCCAGTGCAGGGAAACGACTTGACAGGTTTAACTAATGGTATCAATACCTCACTAGCAGGAGCAAGTGGTTCCACTTATGACCCCGAAACGGGGTTTGTTTCAAATACTACCGACACAGACGGCGCATCAGACAATCTTACTGAATTATTTAATGCCAAGACTAATGCTGACGCACAAGCAAGAGCAGACCGACCAACCAGTGAGAGTTTTGTCCGAGAGATGCAGCAAGAACTACGGCCAAAAGAAAACCTAGTCAATAGCTTACAGAATCAAATCACAGCTATCACCAGTACCCGTGACGCTAACCAACTACGACTAGAAGGACAAGGCCGAGGTATAACAGATACTATCATCGGTGGACAACAAGCTAAGATTGGACGAGAAGCTGCAATCCAAGCTCTACCTATTCAAGCACAACTAGCGGCAGCTCAAGACGACCTAGAGTCAGCTCGTTCATACCTAGGGCAACTCTTTACTGCAAAAACACAGGATGCAACTAACGAGTACAACTATCGTACACAACTAAACGCATCAGTGTATAGCTTCTTAGACGGACAAGAAAAACGAGCTATGGACGCAAAGAACAAGCAACTAGACCGAGACTTTGGTGTAGAACAGGCTAATATTGCTTTCCAAAGGCAGTTAGGTATGCAAGCAATCGAGTTTGGTCAAAGTGGTCTTATCTCTGGTATTTCAGCATTAGACCCAGCATCTCCTACATTTGAAGCAGATATGGCAGGATTTACAGCACAGCTACGGAAGCCAGT
>Ga0222673_1000778_pt1 | contig 12494 bp, 24 predicted proteins | sample AntAcemetagen801_FD_179845 | JGI IMG/M metagenome (GOLD analysis project Ga0222673, IMG submission 179845) | Saline water microbial communities from Ace Lake, Antarctica - #801 | ecosystem: Environmental > Aquatic > Non-marine Saline and Alkaline > Saline | place: Antarctica: Ace Lake...
CTGTATAGTGTGTATGAGCTGGCATTTCAGAAATTGTTTGTACGTGTTCATCTTCTCCACCTGTTTCTCCCATAGTATCAATTGTAGTTGTTGCAGAACCATAGCCTATAACACCTCTTCCATTCAAATTAGGCAAGTTAAAATCACCACCAGGACTTCCGCCATAAGAATACCCTATAACTGCAAATAAATTAGCGTAAGTTGTAGACGATACTTCCGAACCATCAGCAGCGAGCCAACCTAAAGGAGCTGTTGTAGTTGCGTAAGCTGTAATTGAGCCAGTAGGAATCAAACCACCATTTAAACCCCATTGAGTTGTTGTTGATAAATCTGTTGTTTCTGCGAAAGTATGTAATCCTGTCCAGTCATAATTTAAAGATTCATCTACTGTACCTGATTCAAAACTAGGTATTGCACCTGCTCCATTAGATTGTAAAACTTGTCCTGCTGTTCCTATTGGTATTGCGTAAACTGCGTTAGTAGAAGAACCAACAACTAACTGATATTGAGCTAGTGTAGTAGAGCCTGTACCACCTTGTGTTACGTTTATTGCTGTTCCGTTCCAAATACCTGTTGTGATAGTTCCTATTGTTGCAAGATTAGATAGGGTAGTTACAAGTGGTAGTGTGGTAGTTCCTACTTCCATTTTATCTGTATTTAAATTAGCAAAGTTAGTATTTATAACAGCCCTACTGTCTTTAATCTTGTCAGTAGCGTTTATAGTAGTAACTGTTGCACCTAACATTCCCTCTTGCCCTACATATTCAATCGGCTCTACTTGAACGTGATTATAAAAAACATACAAACCTAGTGTAGTTATAGTTACTGATATTAAAATTGTTGTTAGTATCTGTTTCATTTTGTTTCAAGTGAAAGGTCTATCTCACTTTTAGATTCTAATGATAAAGCTAATTCAGGTTGAGCCCAAGTTCCCTCTTGTTCATCCCAAGTCATATCTGCTTCATCCCAAGTCATATCAGAAGCTTTTGACTCGTTAGATAGAGTTAGTTTAGTTCCTTTACTTAAATTGGATAAAGTTATTTTTGCCATATTATTTGTATGCACGCCCATTCATAGTCATTACTCTACGCTTATCCCTTTCACGTCTTGAATAAGATTTAATGATTGCTTGCTTGTATTCTTCTACTCGTTTTTCGTATAAGCCAACTCTATCCTTTTTATACTTCATACAATAAGGAATAGCTGCCATATAAGATAAGATGTAATGTGCAGATGAGATAAAACCAGGCACTTTCGTTCCTGTTGTAACCTCTGCACTTGTAAATATACTTGCTGTACGTCTAAACTTAATCTTTAATCCACTAGCTAGTGTTACTGTTGTACCGTCATCAGGAGCAGGGTATAGCATTATAGTATCGTCTGCTATCTTGTCATAACATTCTGGTATACCGTCAGTTGCAAATGCTTCATCTAGTGGAGTATCGTCTGAATATTCTTTTTGGTCTACTGGTTTAATAATAGCCCAATCGCCATTCTTATCTAAAATCTGTACTTCGTCAATCTCTAAGAACTTATTACTAAAAGAATAAGCATTTTGTGATTCAACTAAAGTCTGTGTACCGATAGGTAGGTCTGTATAATTAGTATCGTCATACTGCCAAGTTCCGTCTGCTTCTAAAATCCAGCCGATAACACGTTCATAGGCTTCGTTGATACGTCTTAAAAGATTAGCTGCGATATAGCTTGTTGTTGTAGCGTCGCATAAATCTCTAGCTTCTGCGTTTATATCTTCAATATGTGGCATAATTAGTAAATAGCTTCGCCTAGATGTCCTACTTTGGGTCTAGGGTCTGCATAAGTTTTAATATCAAATTTTTTAGCTTTCTCACAAAACCACCAATCCTCGCCTAATTTACATTTTCCATTATCGTGATATTCAAATTGAAAGTGTGGTTGTGGTATTTTTCTAAACACATCGCACTTAATAAGTATAATTCCTGTTCCTGTTGCGTGGCATTCAAATAATGTTTTATATTTAGGGTCGTCTGATTCCTCTAATTTAACAGCGTGTGTTTCGTCTAAGTATTTAACTATTTGTCCTGTTTCACTTCTAGGGTGGTAAGCTACGCCTACTATGTCTTTTTGATTGGCTATTAAGTCATCTAATATAGTTGGCTCAAAAGTCATATCATCATCAACCATTAGCACATAATCTGATTCATTATTAACTGCCTGTACTGCTATATAATTACGATTCTCTGCGATTGTATAACCCTCGGAAGCTACTAAAATATGAAAGTCATAACCACCGTGTGCTACTAGCTCTAATAAGCATTGCATTGTTTGAGCGTTTATTCCTCTGTTTGATGGTACTGCTAGTGTAATTTTCATATTAAAACTTTTTAATTCCTATATGCTTAATATCAAGTGTACTATCTGCCCAAACATCTATTCCGTGCTTTCTAGCATCTTTACAGAATAACCAATCGTGTGAATACTTTACCATTCCGTTATCGTACCATTCGTATCTAAACCACCTTTGGGGCAACTTCTTAAATACACTTGTTTTAATGAGCATACAACCTGTACCGATTGCACCTACTTTGAACAAATCCTCTCGCTTAGTACCCTCTAAATACTCAATTACTGGCTTCTGTTCTTCGTACTTCGTGTTATATATTCCACCTACTATGTCTTTGTCGTGTGCTAACAATCGGTCTAATGTATCAGGTGGTAGAATCATATCGTCATCTACAAAGAACAAGTAATCAGATTTATTATTTACAGCTTGCGTTGCTATGTAGTTACGATTCTCACTGGTGTTATAACCCCTAGTACTTACTAGAATCTGATAATCGTGTTTAGAGTATGCAATCAATTCTAATAAGGATTGAGCTGTCTTTGTTTTAACAAGGCGATTTGTTGGAAGTCCGATTGTTATCATACTACTGCCCTAATGAAAGGGCAGAGTGTATATCAACAATTACGCTACATTAATATCAGCTGAAAATTCTTTTGTTTGTGCAGGTTGGTCAAATCCATAATCCATACGAGCAATAACACCAAGACCAGAAGCCATAGCTGCGGTTGTTACCGAGATAGCTGGGTCTTCAACGAACTTAACTTTACCCCAAGTTCCTATCAAAATTCCTATATCAAATTGTTTTTTAACACCAGCAAATAGATGTCCTGATGTGTGTGAATTTGATAAGTAGTGGTCTGCTCCCATATAACGGAAAGCCTTTTGAACTGGGATTCCATTCTTCAAAGCAATGTCAGCTTCTGTAAATCCATTAGCCTGTACAAATGCTTCTAATAGTTCAAAATCTTCTGCACGCCATACAAAGAAGATTCCATTTTCAACTGCTTTTTCAACACCATCATTAGCATAAAGTTTTCTCTTAACTGCTCTTATGATGTCATCAATATTAGCCGCTGATACTGTGATTGCTGTTGTGTCATCATCACCTGTGTTGGTCAAATCTGTTGCACCAAAGTCTGTCCAACTTGCGTGCTGTGCCAAAACTAATGATTCCATCTTCTCTGTCATTATCTTAGCCTGAAAATCTGCAATTTCCATTTGGTTAAGATATGTTTGCTGATACCTATCTGCCTCATCAATAAAGACAGGAATCATCTTAATCTGGTCAATCGTTAGATTTTCTGCTGTGAGTGTAAACTGTTCAAATGTGTAGGCTGTACCTCTAGTACCCTCTACTGCACTTGGCTCGGTAGATGCGTAAGCACCTATTACTGCACGTGTATCTGAATATTTTACATTCGTTACGTCAGTCCAAGTCTGTGGTTTGTTGATTCGTGAACGTAACCGTTGCACGTAATCGTACTTATTCCATATGGAAATTGCCATATTTTAATTCTTGTTTTATAAGAATCAAGCGATGACCTCCAAATTATCCTGTGTATAATTCTTCCGAGAACTGATTACCTTGCTTCTCTTTTTTCATCCTTGCTTCAATAACTTTGTCTGCAAGGTCTAGGTCAGCTGGTGTTTCATAAGTTCCGTCTGCTTTTTGTGGTTTAGATGTATAATAATCTACATCATTTCTAGTCTTGCCTGTACCCTTACCACTTCCTTTTGGCATACCCTCTGTGGATTCTCGTTGGTCTTTGGCATCTTTAAGTTTAGATTTGATGTGTTCCATTTCTAGTACATCAGTTAGAGGGAGTTTTAACCTCTCTGCCTCTGATAGTACTATTTGCTGGTCATCAGGATTATCTACCTTTCTACCTTCTAAAAAACTTAACTTGGCATAATCTGGTTCGCTTGATTTGTCTGTCGGTTCTGGTTTTGCTTCTGGTTTAACTTCTTTTTTAACCCATTCTTTACTATCTGGCTTATATTCAAAACCCTCTGCTTTTTTAGCTCTTTTGTAAAGGTCGCTATTAGCTTTACTTAGAACAATTGCTTCATCAGTTAATTGCTTCTTAACTTCTTCAGCGTTTTCATTGGTTATAGAGTCAATGACCTCATTTAATTTTGACATATATTTAGGAGCGAGTATGACCCCGCAAGTTAATTGTCCATTTAAGAGTTGGACACTCAATTTATTATTTATTAGTCTACTACGGTTTCTTCAATCAACATTATACAATCTACTGAACCGCCATCAGCAAATGCGTCATCTGTTCTTCTAAGTGTAATTCTAGCTTCGTTTAATCCATCAATTAAATCATCTGCTCCTGTTGCTTCGGATATTCTTGCATCACAACCAGTTCCAGCTATCATTTCTGTTGAAGAAGCTGCTGTTGGGGAGTTATTTCTGAATGTAATAACCTTTTCAGCTCCAGGATAATTCAAACACATTGCAAACAGTGTAGAAGTAGCTGGGAACGTAAGGTCTAATGATGCTGCTGCTATTGTACCTGCTACGGAATCTGAATTAACGTGGATATAAGAATTATTACATACTTCTTTAGCTGTAATTGTTCTTGCGGCTGTTAATGTTGAACTAGCATTAAAAGATGTTCCACCAGAAGTGTAACCATCTATAAAATGCTGTTGAAAATACTTGTCTGATCCAGATGATGCACCAAGATTTGCATCAGCTTCTGCTGGAGCATCTTGGTTTTCTGCTTCATTGTATACATAATCACCCTCTACATTCACTACTTGGTTAAGAGCATAGGCTCTTACAACACTTCCTATTGCAAGAACTGATACTAGGCAGATTACTGCGTAAAATACTTTATTTCTTATTTTCATATTATTTCTTATTAGTTCTTTTTTTAGTAGAGGTTACGACCTTTTCCTCTTTGTCTTTTTTCTTTGTTGTTTCCGAGGCTTCAAGGATTTTATCCTCTAGCGAGGGAAGTCTTTTATTAGATAACATAGTTGTTATTGTTACTTATTAACGATAAGTTATTGTTGATGTTGCAACATCTCCAGAAAACTCATAGATTAGTCCAACAGTAGCAGTAGTATCAAATGTATAAGTACCTGCTGCCTGACTAGCTTGAAACGCTGCTACTTTTTCAAGTGAGCTTGTTGCTGTTTTACCTGTTCTTAGATTCACGTTAGTAGTAGTGGCATTGTAAATTGTTAATCCACCACCAGCTCCACCATACATAATTACAGAACCAAGTACAGCTTGATAATCTGCTAAAACACCACCCACTGCACTTGTAGGAATAAGTGTAGTACCTGTATATTCATTGCCTACTGTTACACTACCAAATGTATCTCCACTTAACATTTCTCTTAATTCATCTATTGTAACTGTTGCTGCACTTACCAGTCCGACCACTAGTAAGAACGAAGCAATAGTAACAATGATTGATTTTTTATATTTCATATTATCTTTCTTTCTTAAATTCCTTATTAGTTACAGGAATTGGTTTATAAGATTTTAACTTAACAAAGGATTCGTCTATTATTCGTTTAGCAGTTTCATAAGCACGGTATTGCTGTCCTAATTCCAAGTCATCATTCTTTGAATTAACTGCTGGCTTTGATTCGTCTATTCCTGCTAAAAACACAGTCTTAATAGCGTTTAATAAAACTTCGTCTTGGGCTAGTATCTCTAGTTTGTCTTGTATTAGATTAGACATCTTTTAACATCTCCTTTAATTTAGAAGCTAACATACCTTGAAAGCGTGCGGATACTTCTGACATTTCTAATATGTCTACTTTATCATCTTCTAATACCTTAGCTACTTTTGCCATAATAGCAGTAATCCTTTTGCTCTCTTGCTGTTGAGCATCTATCTTGTCTGCTATTGTGTTTTTAATTACTTTGTCGTTTATACCCATATTATTTTGCTTCTGCTAATTGTTCTAAAGGCTCGGTTGATACTTGTTGTTGTGGTTGCTCTGGTGCTTGCATAGGTGGTGGCTTAAACATAATTGGGGATAGTCCGGAGCTTTCTAATATTGTATTTAATAAGCCATCTAATCCTGCTGTGTCTACACCCTTTGAACGCATATCTAAATACTGTCTAAATACATTCACTAACTTATCTGTCATCAAGGCTAGGTTCTTTTGTTTACCTGCTATATTCGTTAGTACACTTAATGGTTCTTTAATCTCGTCTTTAAATATCTCAAAGAATCGCTTGTTACCACCTTTAACAAATCCTTCTAATTCCTCTTGTACTAATTCATCTCTATCAGTTGGTAACTCACCATTTATAACTTGTTCATTCCTTATCTTGTTAGCTTGGTTCTCTGATACTTGTGTAGATATCTCTTGCATTTCATCTGCTGATAGCTCGGCTAGGAATGATTGGTCTTGTGCTACTTCCTTTTGGATATAAGGCAATACCCAATCACGATATATCTCGTCTACAAATGTAGCTATCTTACCCTTACGATACTCGTGTATTCCCTTACCCTCTATTGTTTGTGATTCAAATAACTTAAATGGTGTTCCTGACGGTGGTGTATCGCCTAGTAATGGGTCGCCAGCACTTCCTAAAGTCTGAGCTTGTTGACTCCACCTTTCCATTGAATCGTTAAATAGTGTTAAGTTGCGAGGGTAGTTATCAAGTATTTTTACAGTCTTGCCATCTCCAACTCCTAATACTTCCATACTCTCTAAATTCTTAAGTCCAGCAGGGTGTTTAGCAGCGAAAGTGGTGTCATCTGTAACTACTAATTGTTTAGATACAGCCTCAAGCATTTCAGTAACCTTGACCTCGTTCCAATTAGTCCAGACCTGTGCTTCAAATAGTTCTTCAATACCACCACGACCTAATGCTCTACCCTTAATATCATCACGCTTTAATAGCTTAAAAGGTAGTTTAGGTTCTTTATGTTTAAATAGTGTTACGCCTTGTTCTGTATCGTTATCATCTTTGTAATAAGCTACGACTTGAATTTGTTGTACATCTTTTTCGCTTTCCTCCTTTTGGCTAGGTTCATCTTCTAGCCACTCAATAGGCATAGTTCCGTGTACTTCAAACACTTCAATCTCATCTTCATCTTGTTTATTGGTTAAGAGGATTAAGTCCTCAATACCCATTGTTGCACCATTCTCGTCTAATCCCCACTTCTTTTGTTGTCTTAGTGTTGCAGGAGTGAAAGCGTGTCTAATACCAAACGGATTAGCTATTAAGTCCTTTTGGTTACAGAACGCTATATCTCTTAAATCAACTACCTCTGGTTTAGCTTCCTCTGACTTCCTTATTAAAGCCCCTCCATAATCAGCGTATGATTCAACTGTTTCGTCTATGAAAGTGTCTATACCTTGTTCTAACGCCCACTTGTTATGAAACTTCCTTACTAGCATTGACTTATAGGCCTCGTGAACATCATTTACATATAATTCAATGTCTTTAACATCAAAACCCTCTGTACGATAGCTTACGTTCATTATAGCTAGGATTATATTCTTATTTGGGCGTAAGGTTCTGTTATCGTTCTCCTCCTCAAACTGTGAGTTCTTATACAAAAAAGAGCGTGTTAGATGTTCTAACATACTCCAAGACCAGCCACTAGATATACCAGCACTATTCTCTAGCTGTATAGGAGCTAGATAAGCGTTTGTTTCTTTAGTTATGTAGTCGTATATATTTTCCATAAAAATAGAGGTACAAGTAGTACCCCTATGGTTGCTAAGAATCGTTTAAAAAACTTAGCTCCCGTAGGGATACTGCTTATAAACGATTTTTATAATTTGTTAAATTTACTTAGTAGCCTCAAGTAATATTTCTAATCTCTTAGCCCACATAATTTTAGTAGTCTTGTTGATGAGTATACGCCTTAATGGTTTAAGATAGAATAGATGTGTGTACTTTAGCTTACCTTTCATAACTGTTATCTCGCCTTTAGCTTTAAGTTTGTTCCAAGCCAAAGGTATAGCTTGCATAGCTTCTAGCATTGTTTCACCCTCTGTCTTATACTTAGTTCCTGATGTTTCTAGCATTAGTTTGTATTCTTTTTTCATAAACTCGTATTTAATACTTCTTTTAACTCCTTAACAAATGCTGGGTTCTCTAGGAAGTTGTCTGGTGTCTTGCTGTCTAAAGGCTTATTGTTCTTATATTTCATTATCACCTTTAATAGTCTAGGGTCTGACTGTAATACAGGCTTACCTACTATCTTAGATATTAACTCATCACGCTTAGGTTCTAGGTTCTTCTTGGGTGGTACGCCAAACCTTTGTCTGGTACTTATTATCTCGTTTGGGTTAAAGTTGAAGTCTGACATATTATTTTCCTTTATTAAATTGAATCTTCTCTGGGTGTAGTTCGTCTTTAAACATTCTATCCCAATAGGTTTCTTCTTGTTTTATACGTCCTAGTGTTCCTAAAGCATATCTTACACCTGACATATGATGATTAGCACAAGCTGGGTCTTCCTCGTTTAATACCTTACCGTTCTTATCAGTAGCCCACATATAACCTCTCTGCTCTTTGATTATGTTGATACTGTGCTTTGTTACTGTGATTGGTTGGTCTTGTACTAACTGAATACCTGTATTAACACTGTCCTTACCTTTCTTACAACCTACTATGTTTAATCCGTAACTGCTTATCTCGTCTATACTCTTTGGTTCTGCACTATCTGCTATTATAGTTGTTTCAGGGCTTTCTAAAGCGTTTAGGAAGTCTGCTAGTTGTTTATTACTCATTCCTTTACGGTATAGTAATTCGTTAAGTATCCAGCCACCGTTGTGGTAATAAACCTCGCCAATAGCACTAGGGTCGTTTGTATAGCCGAAGTCTAGCCACCTTTTCTCTAGTCTTGCTTCGTGTGGTATTGAGTCAATTTGTTTCCAGTCTTTGTATATTAAGCCCTCTATCTCTCCTAATAAGCCCAAGCCGTAAACTCTCCACCAGTTCTTGTTGTTCTGTCTAGCTTCTATACTTTTAACAATCTGTAAATCTAATGCTTCGTTGTCTTTATAAGTTAGTATTAGGAAGTCTGTATCAAAGCTATCATTATCTTTAACCTCTGTATAGAACCAAAACTCCGTTGTCGGATTCCAATCTAACCATATAACTTCTTTAGTTCTAACTTCTAATTGATTAAAGGCTTCAAACTCTACGTTATTGGCTTCGTTAATGAATAATCTATCTCGTCTTGCTCCTCTTAGCTTATCTCCGTTATCTGCACTAAAGAATTCTATTTGTGAGCCTGTTTCAAAGGTATATACAAAGTCTGTAGCATTCCAGTTAATATCTTTCCAGTACCTATGCTGTTGCATTATGTTCTTAAAGTCTCTTATAACTCCCTTTTTAAGATGTGGTACTGATTCACTTACTACACTTGTCAACTTCTTTTCCTTATCTCTTTGGCATTGATTGATTAGTAGTAACAGTATGCTTATTGTCTTGCTTGCTGAAGTACCACCTGCAATTCCTCTAATTCTTTTCTTCAGTTTTGATAGTTTGTGGGTTGCTGTTGTTGCTTGAAACATAAGGTAGTATTGGTTTAGGGTATAAATCTTTTCCGTCTGCTCCTGTTACTTCTGTTCTATCGTGCCAACCCATATTCTTTAATGCAAATATAGCACCAGCTACATTGTTTCCTTTCAGTCTTTCTTCGTATGATTTCTCAACCATTGTCCTAGCTCTTTTTATAAGGCAAGTAAACGCTTCTTTCTTTTCATAGTCATAAAAGGATTGTTTATCACAAAACTCACAATATAAAACTAATCCTGTAAGAGTTATTACTGAATCTTGTTTCTTTACTTCATCAAAATACTTGAGTATTTGTTGCTCTAATTCTGCTGGTGTTTTGTATTTAGCTGGTCTTGCCATTTGACTAATTATTTAATATCTATTTTAATATTTCTAAACTTATCTGTTTTATAATTCCAGTTATAAGGTAAACAATGTGCATAAAACTCGTGAAAGTTTATAAAAGACCACCTATCAAATACAACTGTTTCAATCTCATTAGCTATTGCATAACCTATAACATTATCTACAATAACTGTTGTGGCTAAATCTTTTGAATCAGGATCATTTGTTGGCTCTCTTAATTCTTTTAATATTTCTTTTAATATTTCTTTCACTTCCATATTATTCGTCTAATTCTATAGCTTGTCCACCGTCATCTAACATATTGTTTATCATAAATAGCTTCTTCTGCTCTTAACTCTTGAGTTTCTCTGTTAATCTCTTGTTTTTCTCTGATAAGTTTCTTAAGACAATATTTACAAAGGTAGGTTTCTTCATCACCACAGTATCTTGTTTTACAGGATATACATTTGAACATATTATGCTCCGTCATATTCTTTTTTGCACTTGTCTAAAAATTCAGCGAATTGACCAACACAAGCCATTGTTTTACCATAATTTTCAACCATTGGAACAATCTGCTCGTTCTCTTCACGAAGTTTGTTTATATCTTCCCAAATCCTTTTACAAATCTCATCTAATTCATCTTTTAAATTATCAGAATAATCAGATTTATCATTTCCAAATTTGATTGCTCTATCAAGCAAGTTATGTAAATTGTTTTCGTCTTCTTCAAATCCGTGGGACATATATTTAAGTTTAATATTTTAGCTCCAGAGAAACACTGCCCTGTGCTAACTTCTCTGGAGCCACTACCCACTAGAGCGGTGCGTCTGCACTATGCTAGGTCATATTTTGAGGTATGTATGGCTTCAACCTCGTACATCTGTAGTTGCCCTTATAGTCAGGTAGATGAGTTTTAAGGATAGTCAGATGACAGTTTATAAATTATTCTTTTTTAATAAAACACATATCTCGCTCTTTTGTTTTAAAGTTATAGCCAGAACCTTGAAATTCTTTAAAACCAAAGTCTTCAGCTACATTTTTAAGCACATTGTCCATCCTGTCAGTTATTTTAAATTTTTCTGGCTTTATTTCTGGTTCAAAACTATACACTATCTTTAGTTTTTGTTCTGTTTTCATAATTTATAAAATTACATTCCTTGTCTTTTTTCTTGAGCTAATTCATCAAAAACTGATAAAGCTCCTTGTATTCTACCAATTAGTTTCATTCTTGCTTCTGATTCTTCTCTTAAATCAGTAAATCCAATATCTTCACTACATTGAGGACAAATCCACAATAAATTATCTTCACTAACTTTTGAACCATCTTTATTCTTAGAATAATATTGTATCCAAGCACTAGAATCAAACTGGTCTAGTTGGTGTTGGTCGCCACATATTTTACATTTTGGTGTATTCATAAATAAAAAAAACGACAATATTAAAATTGCGTTAGTGCTTCTGGGCAAAATTGTTATTGTTTGCCTTCTCCATATAAAGTAATAGTACAATATTGGTGGAATCTGTCAATACTACTCCCCTACCCTACTGAAATAGGGTTTTATGGTGGTTATATGGGTTTTATAGATATACATAGGGATAGTAGGGGACTATTGTGTGCATAACTAAAGAGAGCTATTTTTCAAGCTCTCTTTTCTTCTTCCTAGCTTCTACACCAGCTTTAGACATCTTTGCTATTTCTTCTGGGGTTCTAGGTGTTTTCTTGTGGCGTAGTTTAGCTAGGGATTGAGCGTGTGGGTTTTTCATAAATTATTTTTTAGGTTGCTATAATATTCAAATTCTTTAACTATTTTGATTTGAGATACTAAACTGGTTGGATAAAATTCAATATCTTTATCCCAATCTACAAATCTACAATCTGCCATTCTTACAAAACAATCTAAACAAATTAAAGATTCTCTTTGGCTAGTATGTGTTGCTAACTCCCATATATCATCAGGAACTTTATAATCTATTGCATATTCTCTGTTGCATAATGAGCATATTTGTCTATGTGGTTTTCTTTTCATATTATTTGAAAAATGCCATTACTTCTAAAACTTCATTATCTCCACCTCCACAATCTCGTACATAATCTTCTACGTTATTGCTATAATCGTCAGCCATTTGCTCTGCTTCTTGTTCTCCTTCTCCAACGCAATCCACTATGTAATTTATAAATTGTTCTTTTGTTGTTTTCATATAATTATCTCCTTTGTTATTTGCTTATGTCTATACTTTAACATACCTTGCGAAAGGTTACAACCCCCTTATTAGTCAATGTTTATAGGGTATTTATAGGAGTGGATAACTTTTAATACTTT
>Ga0222673_1000779_pt1 | contig 12494 bp, 29 predicted proteins | sample AntAcemetagen801_FD_179845 | JGI IMG/M metagenome (GOLD analysis project Ga0222673, IMG submission 179845) | Saline water microbial communities from Ace Lake, Antarctica - #801 | ecosystem: Environmental > Aquatic > Non-marine Saline and Alkaline > Saline | place: Antarctica: Ace Lake...
ATTACTGGATTAAAAAGATTTAAAAAAGGAATAGAGCAAGCCGGGGCATCATCTAAAGGACTGTTTGGTGATGTTGAACGGTTAGGTGCTTCAGCGGGAGCATTAACTAAAACCTTTATTGGTTTTGCAACTGCTGGTTTAGGTGCTTTAATGGCACTTTCTAAAGATGCTCCTGCTGTTGCAGATGAATTAGCAAAAATTGAGATGGAAGGAATAAAACTAACTCATACATTAGGGTCTATATTGGAACCAGTATGGAAATCATTAGCAAATGATGTAATGCCTACTTTTAATTCATTTCTTAATGATAATAAAGAATTATTTACAGATATTGCCACTCAAATCGGTGTAGCTACTACTGCACTAGCTGGTTATTTTAGTGAGTTATATTCAGGTGTTCCTGAATTAGCAGGTGGAGATGAAACTGTAGCACAGAAAGATATTGGTGGCGGAGTAAGTATTAATCAAACTAGAAAAGAAATGTTAGGTCCTTGGGCAGAATCTGCTGCTCTTATAGAACATGGACAACAATTGGCCTCCGAAGGAGATTGGGCAGGATTATTAGGAAATGCCTTTAAGTTATCAATCCAATTTATGGTAGATGCAGCTCAATCAGTAGGCGGAATAGATAAAAAAGAAACAGATTCTTTATCAGGGAGTGTATCATAATGACAATGAAGATAGAAAACTATGCAGATTCAAACGCTTATACTACAGATACATTTACATTTCAACATAATCCCAGGACATTTGATGATGCATTAACTAAATTTCAAGACGTTAGAAAGATTAAATATGCATTTACTTTGTTTGGATTAACTGACCCTTTAAAGTCTCCAAGACAAATTACTATCGCTGGACATTTTGACGGGGCAAATAAAGAAACAAATTACCGTTATTTAGCTAAACATTGTAATGAAAGTAAACTTAAAAGTCTTTATTTTGGAACAGATAAGTTTCTTATTGTTGTTCCGACAGCATGTAAACGTGTTCAGTCAGGAGGAAGAACAAACTTTATAGATTATGTTGCTTCGTTCATTTCACCATTTGGAATATTATTTAAAAGTGGAACTCCTAAAACAGGGAGTAATGCATCGGCAGAAAAGAATGAAGGCAATGTCCCGACACCTATTGAAAAGATTACTGGAACTGTGACCGGTGGGTCACTTGTCACTATAAAAGATAAATATGACAATGGAATTAAATTTACTCCAACAGGGGCAGGAAGTCAAAGCGTTTCAATTTATTTAATAAGTCAAGTTGATTCCAGTGGAGAAAATTCTTTCACTCAATATCTTTATGCACTCATTGGAACCACACAACAATCTTTAGATAATGCAAATTCGGCAGGAAGTAGATTTATTAAACTTAACGCTGATGAATCATTAAGTACTTTATTCACAGGTAGTACACCAACTGGAATTACATCACCGGTCTTCCAATTTAGAGACGGTTTTAGTTCAGACTAATGGCAAAATTTCACGCATCAATCGGGGCAGCAGGTATTTTTAATATTGTTAGATTAGAATATACAAAAAAAATTAATGATCTTTCTACGTTTAAACTTTCAACAGATGGAGTCGGTACAACACAACGTGCAGCAATGACAACTGGTGCAACAATTTCAATCTATAAAGATGGTACTTTAGATCTTAAAGGAACTGTTCGAAATGTTAGGTTTTATGAAGGCGGTGGAGTTGTATTAACAGGGTATTGTACTCTTGAGATTATGGCTAGAGATGAATATTCAACAAGTTCGGTTTATAAAACTGCTTCGGCAACTAGTACAACAATCTTTAATGCATTGATGGGAGAGTCAACACAATGGTCTGCAGGTAGTATTACGGCCTCTGCTGCATCAATGGATTTTAGAACTAACGATACTCAAAGTGTATGGAATGCTTTAAGACGATTACTTGATCAAACAGGTTATGAAATCGTTCCAAACTATACGGCCGATACTATCGGATTAGTTGCTGCTACAGGAACAGCTTCACAATTTACATTTCAAGAAGGATTCGATATTTCAAATATTTCATTTGAGAAGAAAGATACTGCTGTTACAAAAGTAGAAGTATATGGAAAGGGTGATGGTGATACACAGATTACAGGGGAAGCAGGTTCTGGAACTCCTGTTAAAAAAGTATGGGATGGAAACATTATTACAACAGCGCAAGCAAATTTAAGAGCTGCAGCAGAGCTTGCCATATATACAAATGGTGAAGATTATTATACTTTTAATGTAATCAATCCAGATCTTAATTTTGATTTAGGAGATACAGGAACTATTTTAGCACCTTCAGCTAATATTGCATCAGCTGTTACTGTTGCGATTGTTGCTATTGCTAGAGGAATTAAAAATAATACTGAATTTTTAGAAATACAAGTAACTAATTCAGGTTTAAGGAAAGTTCAAAAAACAAAGAATATAGTTATTGCTGAAACTCGAATGAATCAAACAGTTAATGATACCTCTATGCAGGGGACTTCCGATATATTAACTTACGATAACATCAGAAATGCAAATAACGCTACTCCTTTAATTATTAAATGCCCTATCCCTGAAGCTTTATGCTTTGATGAAGCCGGAAATAGAAGGATAATTTCAATGTTATTAGATTACGATGTGGACCCCTTCCAGAGCGGATTAGGTTCAGTTACTCAATCTAATGTAGCTCCAGCAGTAAGTGGAGATACAGATGACAATGAAACTTATCTTGTAGTTGATACTGATACTGATACTGATAATACTGGAGAAACTTTAACTCATACCTCAACAACAACTTCTTTCCCAGTAACTCTCGGTACTTTCACTCCTTCAAGTCATGGAAAGTTTATGTTAATTTATGTTCATTATAAATTATATTCTCAATCCATTCCAACGGGTACAGGAGAAGTATATTTAAGAGTAAATGACGGAACTTATTATTATCCATTAAATACAGGAGCAAGAATATTTAGAGGAAGAACCGAAGTACCTTTAAATGATGGAGATACAAGCAGTGATTCCCATAATCATAATCCAAATGCAGGTACTTACTTTATGACTTCAGATGGAGGAGGAAGTTGGACTGGTATAACTACTTTGACAGATTCAGATTCTCATGACCATTCAGTAACAGGAAATACAACACTTGAACCTCAAGGGACAATCACATTTGTTTGTCCTGGAGATCCTTATAATACAAGATATGATGTAGATGCAAGATTTTATCAAGGTTCAGGCAATACAATTGGAATATATACTGAAATTAAATTTGCAGTAGATGGAAGACATGACCATGATGCAGGTAGTGATTTGGATGCTGCAAGCCATAATCATAGTGTATCAATAGGTGATGATGTTTCTGATGCAGATTCAATCAATGCAACCGAAGTAAATTTATACCTTGATTATTTTGAAAATAAAACAATTACCAACAATGAAACTGCTGGAACAGGGGTAACTGTTGAAATGTCAGATACTGGAAGAATTGCCAATGGAGATTATGTTTATTTTAATAGTGCAACTCCAGCACAAAACGAATGGTGTTTGGTTTCTGGACATAGAATTTTAACTACTGGAAAAACTTTAGATACAGATGTTGATATTACCGACTCATCTACTTACCCTGATACTTTTGGAAGTTGGAGGGTTAGAATCTTAACAGATAGTGCAAATGGAGATTTACTTCAAGGAGTTGCAAAAGTTAAACATCAAATGGATAATTGAGGTTAGAAATGAAATTCAAAATATTGGAAATAGAAGAAAAGGACGGACAACTTAGAATTAAAATAAAATCTAAGTTTGGAGAAGAGATTGTAGGATGTAAAAATGACATGAAATCTTTACATGTTGAATCTGGAAAACCTCAATGGATGCATGTAGTGAAAGAAAAATTAGATAAAAAATACAATCTGATTATTAAAAAGGCCTTTGTATCTGATGAATTTAAAGAATTTGTAGAAAAGGAATTTGACACTACAAAGATTGAAGACTATAGTAGAAAAACTCTTTCTAAATTAGCTATGAAAGAAAAGAAATTAACTGCGGAGCAACTCAAATTAAGGAAAATAAATGAGGGATTAGAATCAATTAGAGAAGAAATTCATGCGGTTGAACAAGAAACATTTAGAATAACAAAAGCAAAAGAAAGAACAGCTCAAAAATTATCAAAGACTTTAAAGAACAATGGCAAAAAATTACAGCCCAAAGTACAGCTTTAAAGGTTGGGAGTTTTGGGAATGGTTGAAAGGTAATTGGAAATCAATTAAAGAAATTGTTAAAGTTGGTGCCCCATTGCTTTTGGGATTAGCTTTCTTTAAAGATAATCCTGCTCTGGTTGTTACTATCACAGCAATTGGAAAGTTCATCATCGATACAGTTGAATTTTGGATGAAGAGCTACTAAATTTTTATTTTTTCCTTTTCATTTTAATACAATGATACATGATCAAATAGTGGACAATTTAGAAAAAAGACTTAGAGACTCTAATTATGATTTAGTTCTATCTTGTGAAGAATATAAAGTACGTGGAAGATTTGGTGAATGTGATGTCCTTGCAATCCGTGATAACTATGCAGTTGTGATCGAGATTAAAGGAAAAGATAGACCTAAGGTGCGAAAGAAAGCACGTTATCAATTAAAGAAAGACATTGAATGGATATATGAACGATTTCCACATGTAGACAGAATATTTCCTTTCTATTCCTATGCTAATAAACAGCACATTGAACTTGAATGGTATGTAAATATATAGTAAAATAGGTAGCCTATTTGGTGTATATATGCCCTTTAAATAATCAAAATTGTATACAAAACAGAAAGGTTTATATACTTGTACGATATATTATATATTATAAAGGCGAAAGCCGAGGTCGAACACAATGAAAAAATTGATATTAAACAAATTTGAGAAAAATACTTGTGAAAAAGCTATTGCTGAAATCAAGGGGTCTTTCGTTTGGTCCGAATCAGACGAAGGGGCTGATTATTGGGTTACAGTATGTGAAAAGTTAGAGAAATATATAGATAGGAAGGCTGAATAGAATGATACAACAACTATCAATAGGGGAATTAAACAAACGATACTGTTTCACAAGACGTCCAATCCATTATGATATGAACGGAAATCACAATGGATGGGGGAAGAAAGAATGAAAGAAGAAGTAACAAACGAAAAACCAGACAGTATTGAAATTTCAAGAACCTCTAAGGGTGCTTACTCTTGGAAAATGAAATTGTATTATGATGCTCAAAAAGAAGGAGCAGCTAATATAATTGATAGATTAGATTTAATGGATAAAAAATTAAAATCAAAATTTGGTGAAGATGAATGAAAGCAACAATCACAGTCGGGGCAGAACCAAGTATTGCTTATCAAAAAACTAAGTTTGAAATCACCACAGAAATAGAATATACTGACTTGGAAGATTTTAAAAATCAAGTGGAAGCGTATCAACACTTTGCTAGTGACCTTGCTGCACTAGAAGTCAAAAACCTTAGAGAAAAAGTAAATGGTGAATGAAAATGTTATGGTTTAAAAAGAGGGTATTTATGAGTTGGAATGATTACAAGGAGAAGATTGACTTTATGGATAATTTCTTCTGGCAACAATCGGTAAGGAGAGGAAATGTGAGGATAGGAAAATGTTACTAACAATATCAAATGGAAAGCATACCTTTGAGCAAGAATATGGTTCAATCTCAATGGATGATGTAAAAGATTTAACAAAAGCCTTTATGCAAATCCATCACTTAGATAATTGTACATGGAGTTTATGCGGTGAATCAAACATGACAGTTGATAATTCAGAAAGTCAAGGTTTGGGAGCGTTGTTCGGATAAAATGGAAGTAATTAAGAAATTAGACCAGAATAGCTGTGAGCTATCAGTAAACGCTAAGGGAATGTTAAGTGGTTCTATAAAGGTGTATGCTGAAAACATTGAAGACGCAAAGAAGTTGGCTTTAGCTAAGGCTAATGAGATAAGAGATTTAGTCATAAAGCTGAATAAACTAAATGAGGACTGAGAGAAATGACACTAGAAAAACATTTAACATATTGTGAAGTTCATAATCTTCCAATGTTTGCCCCGATTAGTGGTATTTGTTTCAGTTGCCGTAGGAAGGTTGAGGACACAGATAAAGAACACATGACAGGCTGTCCGCATTGTCATAGGAGCTGGTGTGATTAAAATGAAATTCGAAGAACAATTTCCAAGTTTAAAAGGGAATGAATGTAAATATTGCAGAAGTCCTGATGTATCTTTAAGTTTTAGTATTCCTGAACATTGGGTAGGTAGACTATTTGATAGTGAAAAGATTCAAGAGCATTGTCTTGACAAACAACGAGTGAGAGATCTAATTGGTAAACTTGAAGAAAGAAGAACCGGATTATTTAGTGACCGGAACTGGCCAGATATTATGAGGGCAGAACTTGGCTTGGAGAAGAAATATATTATGGGTGCAGATTTTGCTAAAGGAAAAGATAAAACTACTAAGGGTAACTTTAAATGAAAGCCGCACAATTCCAGCGATTCCTGGCCCTACACGCAAGAAAGTTTGGATTGCTTACAAATAACAAAGTATTCAAGCGTTTAGAGAAGGGAGCTTCGAAATTCTTTGTTCGTTCAGATAAATTCAACTTGCTAGACCTTGCAACTATGCACCGGGCTTACCAGATGTATGCTACTAATCATAATGATTTGGATCCAAAATGGGCAAACTTCATAATTGCTCTGAGGAAAGTCACTACTCCTTCTATAAATATTCAGAATGTAGCACACCGCGACCATGAACAAGAATTCTTACTTTGGATTGACAAGCTCGCATCTTTTGTAATCCCTGTAAATAAGCATACTCCATTAGAGAAAATCAATTTTGATTCGCTTGAGGAAATTCGTAGGCAAGTAATCAGCCTGGCAATCGGTAAGTACCACAAACTCATTTCAAGAGAAGATTTTTTGCCTCGCGCACTGGCTGCAGTATTATTATATAAGATCTCCTATCTATTACATGGAAGTTTCTTTCAAGAAGATTATCTTTTTGCTGGAATGAGTTTAGAATATATGTCTGGTGAAGTGATGTTATCAACTCCAACATTGCAGAAGGTCAAGCAGAAGTTGGAGGGAGTATGATGGTTCTGAAAACATTAAAGGACATTGAACCGGGGATTGCATTCTCTGGTAAGGAAGTTAAAGAATTAGGTCTTAAATTTTCAGACATGAAGAAGGTTGAATTCATCCAAAGTGAAAGAGATAAGAACATTAAACTAGAAGCAATCAAGTGGATTAAGAGACTTTCTAGCCCAAATTATCATTTTGGAGAATTAGGAATTCCTTATTCTCATGCAGCAAGAGACCCATTAGTGGTTTGGATTAAACACTTTTTCAACATAACAGAGGAGGATTTGAAATGACAGAACTAAAGACATTGACAGATTTTGGAGAAACACATTATGACGAAGGGGAAGGAGTAATATCTTTTTATGATTTAAGGCAAGAAGCAATCAAGTGGATCAAGGCTGATAAATCTAATTATCATTCAAGGCAAGGAAAGTTTGAAACAATTTTGTGGATTAAACACTTTTTCAATTTAACCGAGGAGGATCTGAAATGAGTTGCAAATCAGAGTATTGTTATGAACATTACCATCCGGACTGTAAGAACTGCCCAGAGATGGGAGATACTTGTTCAGGAGATCCTGAGGTATTGGAGGCAGAAGAATAATTAGACAACCTATTCCTATAGGTTTGCGTGGAGTTTCCATACCCTTGGTTCTCCACGCTTTTTAAGAAGATGAAACCACAACCATTAAAGCTACTAAGTTTAGGATTTGAAAGATACATTAATTTTGCCTTTGAGGTATTAAGCGCAGAAGCAAGAGGATTAATATTAATTCAATATGAAAGTGGTCTCAAGGAACAAGCTGAGGATATTAAAGGATGGATGAAGTTTTTTGGAATTGAATTAACTGAAGGACAGGAGAGAGATTATAAGCAGAGGTTTTTGAAATGAAACGAATAAAAAAAGTTCTAGTAGATAAATATAACAAATCCCGTATTGAGAAAGAGAAAGAACCAAGCAAGACCAAGGAGGCAATAAAATGAAATGTAAACACTATAAAGGGGTTGGGTGGACTTACACAATTAATAGGTATAAAGCAAAGTAAATGTAGTTATTGTGGAGAGAAAATAAACAAAGGAGATAAGCTTTCAATATTTAGTAAACCAACAAGATTGATTTGTTATTCTCCTTTTTGTATGTGTGAAGCATTAGAAGATGATGAAGGAGGTAAGGGCATTAAGCCTAAATAAAATGGAATTTATTAAAGAAGGGAAAAGAGAAGGACATGGTTATGAAGTTGATAAGATTCATACTTTAAAAGACATGGATGATGCACTCAAGAAACAAGCTGAGAAGATAAGAGAATGGGTTGCAATTCATAAAGAAGTTATATGTGAATACTCAACTAATTATTTTTTGAAAGCATTTGATGAGAATTTTTTGAAACAAGAAGGAGGCAAAGGCACTAAGCCTAAAGAAAAATGAAAAAGATGAAACCCAAAGAAGAATTGTTATTTTGTAATTGTGGACAATGGCATAATACCGCTGTTAAATGCCCAAACTGTGGCACAGTGGCTTCAAAAACTTTGAAGGAGATTAGAAGACTTTGAAGAAAATTAAAGAAAGAGTGGAGGCAAGGGCATTAAGCCTAAAGGAAAATGAAAATACCACTAGAACAAAGGATTCATGAAACGAATATAACTTATTTTGCAAAACAACAACACCCTGAAAATTTATACTTACAGTTTAAACATTACGTTGCAATGAAAGAACAAAATAATTATAACGGGATTCAAAGATGAGACAACTAACAAGTCGAGCATTAGAAACTCGAATTGAAATACTTAAGGACAGAGTGCGAAGGACTGAAAGGCGTATTGAGTCAATTAAGCATGATAATAGAATGATGTTTGATAAAAAGAAACCATCTGTTTACGAACTACATAAGATCGCAAACTTGAATGTTCAAATGTTTGTACTCAGCGGTAGATTAAAAGAGAACAAAAAGGACTTAACAAAAGCCAAGAAAGTTGTACCTGATAAATATTCAATCGGACACATCAGTGGATTTAGACATATACATTAAGATGGTAAGCATCAAAGAAGTAGATGGACGATTTTTCGTAGTTAGAAATCATCAAAAATGGGTTCCAAGAAAACTACGAAATGTTTTTGGCCCCGAAGATTATGAATTTAAATGTCATGTTCATGGTTCAAGTACTGGGGGTTACATTCATTTAGGTGGAAAATTTATAATGTTTACCCCTAATCAATTCATTGGAAAGAAAGTTCGGCTAGTACTGGAGGTAATAGAATGATACAACTAAACATTAATGAAGTTAATGAAGCTCTTGCGGAAGGATTAGAATTGCAAAGTGTAAGTCTTGATACAATTATCATTAATGGGCATCGATACATTCTGTGGGGACAGCCCGTAACATTCGAAGTCACCAACATAATTGAAAAATAACCGGAGATCGAGTATAGATGAGGGTCGAAAATCACTAAGTTCGACCTTAATGATAATTCTATTTCGACCGGATATTAGGGAGAGAGGGCGGAGCTCAGGGTAGCCGCACGGTAAAGAAACAACGCATTGCTGGAGGAGTAGCGTGAAACTCCTAAGCAGGTTCGAATCCTGTCTCTCCCAATACGGGCAAATAGCCAACTGGGAAGGCACCACACTGAAGATGTGGTTAATGGGGGTTCAATTCCCTCTTTGCCCATTAATAATTATAAAGCTTGAATCCTTTCTTTTGTTTTTCCCATACAAATATAATGGCCCCTGCTTTTTGCATTACTAGAAACATATACTTCTGTGCAGGCGTGAAAGTCTTGGATTTATATGTCTTGATTTCATACCAAATTGTGATGCCATTATCGATCGTTAAATAGTCTGGGATTCCAGCAGAATGAGATTGACCAGTTTGTTTAAAGTCCGGCCACTTAACAATAAAAACATCAGGATATTTTTTTATAAACCAATTCCTAAATGCTGTCTCTGATTTACTCATCTATAAAACCACCTTTTATTATTTAATATTAAATTAATGCAACTACGAGATACATTAAATAACTTTCCAATATCTTTCTGCAACATCTTACCCTTTAATTCTCTTATTTCTTTAACACTTTTTGAAGTTAATTTGGCTTGAGTATTCTTTTCACCTTTTAATGATTTCAAACCAATAAAAAAGGCGTGTTTTTCGTTCTCACTTCGTGTAGTCCATTCTAAATTTTGAACTCTATTGTCAATTTTATTTCCATTTTTGTGATTAACAACTGGATATTTATTCGGATTTAATAAATAAGTTCCAGCAACTAAACGATGTACACTAAAATTCTTTCCCTTTCCTTTACATAATAAATGTATTCTTTTATACCCACAGTTAGATATAAATATTGATTTCCAATCTTTTTTCCATTTAGACCAAATTTTTCCTTGTTTTGTAATTAAATAATTTGGATATTCTTTAATTTGTTTCATCTATCACTTCGAAGTTTTTTTCTAATATTTTTCTTCTATTTTTGTAATGTGTATCTAACCATCGACATGAATCCTTAAAATCATGTATGATTGCATAAGGTTTACCAGGTGCTGGTCGCAATAATCTTCCTACACGTTGAACAATCTTGATAGCAGATTTTCCACCTGCAGCAATAATTAATGTCTTTAAATTTGGAAGGTCTATTCCTTCATCATAGATTGAAGTGGCTATAATGACATCATGATTCACATCTTCACGATGTTTTTTCTTTGAATTACCATGAATGAATGTGACATCAGTTGTAGCACTTAATAAATGACATAATGCCTCACCATGTTCTATTCTGTTAATCAATATTAAGCATGGCTTTTTAGATTTCTCGGCAAGTTCAATAATTTTATCATTTCGCTCATTATTCTCTACTATATAATCATCATAAACCATAGGATAGGTTAAGAAGTGATCACTTTCCATTTTAGTTAATGGATGATAATGAATTTTGGCATCGCAAAGATAACCTTGTTCAATCAATTCTCTTATAGATATTTCATATATGATAGGCCCGAGGACTGCCTCGACTTTTAATGGTTCAGCACCATCAAATGGAGTTGCTGATAATCCGAAAATATATGCATCTTCTCGAACATTCATCCCTATTTTTTGAAGTGTTTTACATTGAACATGGTGTGATTCATCACAAATTATTAGTTTAAATTGTTGTAAATATGATTTATTTTTAATGCCCATATAGGTTTTAACGTGTGTATTCTTTCCTACTTGAGCTTTCCACTGTTTCACAAGATCAATAGTTGGAACCAAAACAAGAGTTGGCAAATTTATATTTTTTATGAATTGTATAGTTACTTTTGTCTTTCCAGATGCACATGGCATCTTGATGATGCCATTCGTATTTTGTATCATAATATTTAATGCACTCATTTGATATGGTCTTAGACCGCCATAAACAGGTTCTAATGATGTTTGATTGGATAGGATGTCTAAGACATACTTAATATTTTTTTCGTTTAAAATTGATTTGACACGTTCTAATAGCCCAATAGGAAATTTATGCATTTTCTTTTTATAAAGCCTTACTATAGCCCATTCAGGGTTAGGCATAAATCTAGCGTCTTTTTTAATATATGATAACTTTGTGTATAATAAATCATTAACTATCACATTAAAGTTATTGACATATATCCATCTCCCTATTTGTTTTAAAATTAACATATTTTTCCTTCTAAATCTTCAATAAACTTTTTAATTTCTTTGATTGGTTTTGATAAATTCTTTTTTGCATTGAGTGAATTCTTTGCATAAGATTTATCATAGTAATCTCCAAGAAATTCATGTATTTTTTCGCTTTCTATCATTACCATTTTTATTCCTCTTATTATTTAAAACCCAATTTAACGCCCATAATACTCCATTGTTATATTCTTCGTCTTTTACTTTCTTTTTATTTCTCAATATAAATACGGCCATCATCATTCTAATTTGTACCGTAGATTTATGATTCATTTTAAAATAAAAAGGAAAAAATTATTTGACCTCTTTCCATTCGTTGGATTCTCTGTCGAGTTCTTGCCATTTCTTATCGACTTCAGCATAGACTTTCCATGCTTCTTGATCTTTAGGAATGGTTCTTCCATCAGCAATATGATGGATTTGAAGTTTGACACCGAATTTGCCACCTAACTTTTTGATAATAGCTTTAGTCTTTCCGACAATTTGCCAGGTTGAACATGAGAAAGCTTTACCATCTTCGGAGATGAAGTCGTAATAATAATCTACGCCGTCACCACTTAATCCAATATCCATTGTGTTTCCGGTCTTTGGATTCTTAACTTTTTTTGCAGGTTGTTTCTTTACACTTGTAAAAACGAACTCGATATGCTCTCCAATATCAGGAGATTTAATAAAATTATTTTCTCCTTCCATAAATTTCTCAGCAGATAATTC
>Ga0222673_1000788_pt1 | contig 12403 bp, 26 predicted proteins | sample AntAcemetagen801_FD_179845 | JGI IMG/M metagenome (GOLD analysis project Ga0222673, IMG submission 179845) | Saline water microbial communities from Ace Lake, Antarctica - #801 | ecosystem: Environmental > Aquatic > Non-marine Saline and Alkaline > Saline | place: Antarctica: Ace Lake...
GGCTTAGTATAGGTGTCCCAGACGACGAAAGCGCAATGGCGCGAGGAGTCAGAATGGAGCCAGAAGCTAGAGCAGAGTACGAAAAGAGAACAAAGAAGAAAGTCGAGGAGGTGGGCTTCATAGAGAGCGACGATAACAAGGACCTCGGAGCCAGCCCAGACGGATACATAAAGAAAAAGGTGCTAGATCACGCAATAGAAATCAAATGTCTAAGCGGAGCAAACCACCTGAGAGCCTACATGGAGAAAGTGATCCCAAGAAATTATTATCCACAAGGCATCCAGCAATTCATTGTAAACGAGAAGCTGAAGACACTAGACTTCGTATTCTACGATCCTAGAATCCCAGCACTCCCCTACCATGTAATCACAATGAAGCGAAAGGATGTGGCACACGATATAGAACATTATAAAAAAGAAGCTGAGGTATTCCTCAAAGAGGTATCCGAAGCACTAGAGACGCTAACCAAAATCTAATATGGAAACAAACAAAGACTTAGCCCCAATCAAGGTCCGAGTTACAAAAATGACATCAGTTGTGTCAGACCTTGTAATAGAGGACCAGGAGGGACTGAAAAATGCAATCAACATACTCTCTGCAATCAAGGGAGTACAGAAAGCACTCAAAGACTGGAAAGACGAAAGGATCAAGCCAATTAAGATCTCAATAAAGAAGCTAGAGGGAGATATGAAGCCCTATGAGACGAGCTGTAAGGATGCAGAGGATGATGTAAAGGGAAAGATGATCACATACCACAAGCAAGTCGCCGAAGCAGAGGCTAAGGCCAGAGCTAAAATCGCAGAAAAAGTGGAGTCAGGTAGAATTAAAGAAGAAACAGGAGTGAAGCAACTGGAAAAAGTTCAGACAGCAGACACTTTTGTGAAGAAAGACAAAGGGTCAATATCGTTCAAGAAAGTGAAGAAGTTCGATATAGAAGACCTGTCAAAACTTCCAATCGCATATCACCTGGCGGACATGGTGGCCATTAGAAAACAAATGAACGCAGGGATTGAATTGCCCGGTGTTCGATATTACGAAGAGGATTCAGTAACAGCAAGATAATAAATAAAAATATGTACCTAAATAAATGCATGGTCTACGGAAACTTGACTCGGGACCCGGAGCTTAAATCACTCCCAAATGGAACCGCAGTAGCCAACTTCTCCGTAGCCACAAATAGAAAGTGGAAAGACAAAGACGGACAAATGCAAGAGGATGTGGAATTCCACAACATAGTAGTATTCGGCCGACAGGCTGAAACAGTAAGTCAATACATGAAGAAAGGTAGCGCAATCTTCATAGAGGGAAGAATACAGACACGATCATGGGAAAGTGATGACGGATCCAAGAAGTACAAGACAGAAATCATAGCCGAAAGAACACAATTCGGTCCAAAAGCAGGAGGTAGTCAGGTCGAAAACAATGAGGATTCAACACCAGAACCAGCCACATCAGGCGATCAGGACGACGAAATCCCATTCTAACCCACTGGTTGTCCACTGGTAGTCACTCGACACCATAGCGACCGCACGCTATAATAAACACATCATGGCAATACGAAGAATGATATCAAAAACAATAAGCATCTCCAAAAAGGTAAATAAATTGGATGATACTGCAGCTCTAATATACACCTGGATTCAACCCCATACGGATGACTATGGGTGTATGGACGGAGATGCGGACTCAATCAAAGCAATAGTGGTGCCTCGTCGAGACTACACGGAAGCGCAAGTAAATAAAGCCCTAGAGGACATGGTGTCACTGGGGCTTATTGTGCGCTACGAAGTAGACGGAGATAAGTACATACAGATAGATAAATTCGACGAACATCAAACATTCAGGAGCGATAGACCACGAAGATCCGAGTATCCTACGCCTAATTCAGCTAATGGGAAACCACAGACACCCAAAGGTATACCAAAGGGTGAAAGTCGTCAGCGTAAGTTAAGTGAAGTTAAGTTAAGTGAAGTTAAGTTAAGTGAAGTTAAGTTAAGTGAAGTGAAAGCGGACGGAAAAATTAAATACGGAGAATTAGAGAATGTTAAACTAAAACCAGAAGAACATCAGAAACTCATAAACCTTATGGGAGAAAAGAACACAAACATCCTAATCTTCGAACTGGACACATACATAGGATCCAAAGGAAAACGCTATAGTAGCCACTACGCCACAATCCTAAACTGGGCGCGCCGAAAGTCAGTCGAAATGAAAGTCGGAGGTAAAGGTAAAAACATAATAGAATCATCATGAGCATAAAAATCAAAGAAACAGTGACATACGGCCTTAAGGTAATACTCTCAACTAAACATGAGATTCAAATAGACCCGGAAGAGGTGGCTGCAGTAATGGAAGCAATATCGACAGGAAGTATCGCAAAAGTGAGACAAGGCATCATAAACCCATCCTATGTGGTGGCAGTGGTCGAAGATGTGAAAAGAAAACAGGACTTTATAGAGAACACCAGGTATGACAAAGAAAAGAGAGGTCTTGGAATGAAGAGGCTTGGGAATGTATTCTCAGACCAAAAATTATTAAGTAATCAAAAGTAAAATGACAAAACTATATAAAATATCAGCACCACTAGGAAGTAATATCGTACCAAAGGAAAAAATGACGGAAGCAGAGCTAAGAGACTTCTTCCCCCAGATCGTACAGGAACCATCAGACGCAGAGATATGGATAGAAAAGGCAGAGAAAGACGAAGTGGAAGAGCTAGTCGAGCTACTTCAAAGGGCTGACTACTCAGTAGAAGTAATCGAAGAATAAACATGCCAGCAATAAACAAAGAAATCTGCACTTGCCATTGTGGCCACCAGCACAACATCGCCGAGAGAGAAATAACGATGTACAAAGGGCTAGTGACTGCACTATGGAAAGTATTCAAGCACTGTGAAGAGAAAGGCATCCACGAATTCAAGATAAAAGATGTGAGACATCTGTACGATCAAGTGAGTTATGCTAGATTTGGAGACTGGGAAAAGTTCGGTGGACTCGTCTATCAAGACAATCGAGGAGAGTACGGCCTGCACATGGAGAGATGTAGAGAGTTCTTCGCAGGGACCAGAAAGATACCAAAGGTCGTATACAAAAATCCGATCACGAAAGAAAACAGAACGGAAGCGGATGACTATGTGACAATCAAAGAACTTCCCCACCTGAAAGAATTCCTAGACGAAAACGACCAGTACATCGCAAGGTACAGAGGACCACAAACATTATTCTAATGAAAAGATCAGGATTCAAACAAAAAAGGACCAAGCCAATGAAACGGACTCCACTTAAGACGAAAAGTAGCCTTAATCGTGGCACAGGACAACTGAGACGAACGAAACTCCGAGTAGTGGGTCATTCCACCGCCTCAGAACTTAAACGCGACATACAGGCAATTCTACGCCAAATCGTAATTAAGAGAGACGGAGGATGCATACTTAGAAACTACCCAGAAAGCGGAGCCTGTGGAGGACACAGGAACGACGGAGAGCTGATCCTCCAGGCAGAACATCTACATACTCGAGCAAACAACGCTTCGTATGCAGATCACAGGCTAGTAGTCTGCCTCTGCCAGAGACACCACATCTACTGGAAACCACAATACTCAGATACATACTACGAAATAGTCCGAGAGCATATTGGCCCGGAAAGAACAAAATTATTAGACGCAGTTAAGAATGACCATCGTCCTCACAAAATGGACTGGAAACTCGAGAAGCTGGCCCTGGAGCAAGAACTAAAAGAGATATAGTTGTCCACTTGCTATATACCAACCGCTCGCTATAATATAGAAAGGTCGAATTACAAAGATAACAAATAAATAACATGTTTAAGAAAGAAAACGAAAACAAAGAAATAGAGATTAAAGGGATCCCAGAGATTCCAGAAGACTCAATAGAATCGTCTTTCAAACTAACAATTGAGAGAGTGACAAAAAGTAAAACAGTTTCTACTAGTAGCTTCTTTATAGACCTTGAAACTGGAGAGGTTATAAAAGAACCGTACAACAAGAAAGAGGGAAGTAAGTATGAAAGGATCACATATCCAACTGGTCATATATCAACAAGCACGAGTGAAGAAAAACTATACGAACAAGAGCTTAATTCTCTCGATATTGGAGAGTTGGCAACATACATCAACAGGGTTAGATAGATAAAAACCATGAAGAAAATAACAGCAACGATAATAGCAGTGATCGCAGTAATTATAGTCATATTAATCATATTTTAATATGCAGAAGATTACCGCAATACCAAACGAAACAAAGAACGGCTTCACATTCCCAAGTGAATATAACAAAGCCACGCTCTTGGAGTGGATGAAGAAGTATCGACTATTCGAAATCAAACCGATAGTAAAAGAGAGCATCCAGGTGCGAGGCTATCTGGAGGGAGGGATCATACCAGCGTACTGCGAATGGCAATACGAAATAGATCCAAGAGAAAGAGGCCGGAGCGAACAGCGTAGATTCCTATTCAAACGAGACTTCAACTATGAAGTCGTGAACAATAGAGATGGAGCGCCAGTCAGGTCTCCAGTCTCCTCGAGGGGCATTGCCTCCCAGGTGGCAACAAAATACACAGAGTGGGCCTCAGAGAACGGAGCGCCGATACCAAACCCGGACCTCTATAAATTATGGCGTGACAAGTATGCGATAGATGAAAGATTCCACACATTCTTCGAGTTCCTGAAATTCCTGAACATAGAGTGTGACGCGATGCCATCATCCGCAACATTGGCAAAACTAAAGGTCGAAGAAAGAAAAATAGATTATCCAGAAGACGATGGTATCGATCCAGAGAAGATACCTTTCTAACAAACAACAATGCCTAACAAACAACAAACAGGAACAGAGAAAGAGTGGGGATTTTCAGACTTCTTTCATAACGCAACAGAAAAAGAAAGGGAAGCAGTCTTTTTAAGGGTTGCAAAAGAAGCTAACGAAGCACAGAGGAAGCTAATCAAACAATAATATGAAACAACCAGGAACAGAGCAACTAGAAAAAGATATTGAAATGGAACAAATGGACTATGATATTTGTGAAGAAAATCCAACCTATACAGCACAGTTTACACGTGGACAACTAAAACACGCAGAGAAAATACGAGGAATGAAACAAAAGCTAAAAGAACTTAAACATGAATAAACAACCAGGAACAGAGAAGTTCATAGCACAAGGAGGAGACATAGACACTTATTTATCAGATTTACTAACTTAATAATAAAGATATGACAAATACAAAATGCGAAAATATTAAAAACTGCACCTACTCCTACTCCTGCTCCTCCTGCAACTACTGCACCTACTGCACCTACTCCTACTCCTGCTCCTACTGCGAATACTGCTCCTACTCCTACTCCTGCTCCTACTGCGAATACTGCTCCTACTGCTCCTACTGCTCCTACTGCTCCTACTGCTCCTACTGCGAATACTGCTCCTCCTGCTCCTCCTGCTCCTCCTGCTCCTACTGCTACTACTCACAAGGGTTAAGAATGTCAGAAAAGATGATTTTCTGCTTAGGTGAAGGAAAATACAAAAGTAAAGGAATTGGGTATCAACAAAACTTAATGATATTTAACAAGAAAGTAACCGAAGAGGTGTATGGAAAAACAAAATCAGCAATGATTGTTAAGAACTTCAAGCTACCCATCTCTACTTGGGTTGATATTAAAAACATTAAAACTCCGTCAGATACACAAAAACAACTAGGTGGTTATCTAAAAACACTTAATTATAAAGATGCTTGGACAGAAATGTGGTCAGGACTCTCACAAGAAGATAAACAATTCTTCTCAACACTTCCAAACTTTGACACAGAAATCTTTGAGAAAATCACAGGTATAAAATACGAAACAGAAGATGATGTAGATATAACCGTTGAGGGTAAAACAATCAAAATTAGCAGAAAATCAGCCAAAGCACTTGGATTACTAACTTAATAATAAAATTATGACAACAAGAATAGTATTTCACGGCACACCATATCTTGAAGTGGCAAAACAAATCCAAAAAGAAGGTTTCAAAAAGGGAACATATTTCGCCAGACATTTAGAGGACTCATTGGAATTTGGCGGAAAATATATCTTTTATGTTGCACTAGAGGTGAATACAAAAAACTGGCAAATTGTAACCGAAGAAGATGTTTTACCAGAAAGAATAACTAGACTAATTACAGTAAATCCTAAGATATTATTTGAGGGCGATGGAGGTAAGTTTTTCCCAAAAGGAGAGCCTTGTCCTTGTCCAAAATGTGGAACGGATATTGGAAGTGTGCCATTATCAATTTTCGGCAAGAAAACAACACCTCTATGTCCTAGTTGTAAAACATTATTCAAAGATTTTAACTCACAATAGAGATATGACAACACAGAAGTACTTATTAGATTTACTAACTAACAAATAGATATGAATAAAACAATACCAAATCTTGCTATAGAGATAATAAAAAAGATAGGAGACTATACAATCAATGAAAATGAAAATGAGGAAATAATTGATATAGAAGAAATACCAACAGTTTTGAGAATGATAGCAGACGATTATCAGAACTGTATTAAAAAAGAAAGACTTTAATAACAACCTCCTAGACACATTAACACTAAAGAATAAAGATATATGAAATACACAGAAAAAAGATTAGAGCAGTTTGATATAAGAAAAGTTTTACCGTTTACTATGGGTTACGCACAAAGACACCCTCACGAAATGGAAAGCACTGTAGCAGACAAAATAAACGCAGAGGTCAATTATGCAATCGCACAAGCCGAGCAGGAGATGTTGAAGAGGGTGGTGTGGGAGATAAAATGTGGAGAATGTAATGGAAGTGGAACGTATAGCAGTCCATCAGACCACTCTCCTTGTCGTCATTGCGAAGGAACAGGTGTTTATATTGATGGCAGTCTGAATGATTTCCTCTCCTCCCTAGACAAAGAGATTATTAACCCTAAAGAATAACTATATGACCTACACAGAAAAAAGATTAAGTATAGAAGAAATAGAAAAGGCATACCCAGAAGCATATAAATGGGCTAGGAAGTTCCACGACTTATATGAAGAAACTGCCCCAATGTTTGGATATAAAACAAGGAAAGAAACAAAAGAGTTTGACCCTAAAAGTCCAAACGGAAGACTGATGGCGTATGTATGCTTTAATCTTATCCACCAAGCCGTAGCAGAAGAGAGGAAGAGGGTGGTACAGGAGATTAAAAGCCGAATGTCAAGCCACGATGCAGTCATGGAGTACCTCGGTACCCTAGACACATTAACAACTAAAGAAGACTAATGATTACAACAAAGAACCACAACAGAATAATAGAGCATAAGGATAAGACGATAAATAGAATAATAGAGCATAAGGATAAGACGATAAATAGAATAATAGAGCATAAGGATAAGACGATAAATGATTACCTACAGAAGATACTCAAACTAGAGCAAGAATTAAAAGAGGCCAGAGACTTACACAAAATACTAGATAAGTTTTCTTCTCTAACCATCGGTGGTACGGGGTTCTCTGTCAGTGGTGGTAATTGGTCTAATGAATTAGTGCTACCCGATACAGTCGCTCAATACACTGAAGACATATTGGGTGGAAAGGTTATAAAGCAGGAGGGAGTTAAATGTATTGTTATAGATAAAGACGGGGTCGTTAAGACTGGACTAACCAAAAAACAAGCCGACAAGGGATATGGGTACAAACTGGTGAGAAATTAACAACTAAAGAATAGATATGAAAATATATAATCATCTTTCATTTAACCCACACATGGAAAATATTCAGTCAGTTTGTAACAGACTTGGCGGAAATACAGTGTGGGCATTATATAAAGTAATTTATATAAATGAATGGGAGAATGTAGCAGTTTTTGAAGCAGAAGATGAGAAGGGAGATAATCAAGCCAATCTAGGGAAAATAGCTATCAACCAAAACCTCGCCTCCCTAGACAAGTCTTCCGAAAAAGCGGAATACATTAACAACTAAAAAAGAATAAGTAATCCACAGAAAGATATTGTGCATACCGACCGCTTGCGATACAATAAAAAGGTAGCTTCCTCTATGTTGCACTGAGTCGTCATAGGGTAGCCTCTATGAGAGAGCTGAGTGTAGGTGGTGACGATAAGGCGGAATCTCGATCGCCCCAACCAATCCATCCGGGTCAGTGCAGCATAGAGCAAGTTACATATTAAAAATAATAAACATCATGATCAGCAAGAAAACAAAAAAGAAAACATCAGCATCTGAAGCAGCATCTGCATTCGGTCGAATGGGTGGAAAAGCCGTAGTAAAAAAGCACGGCAAAACCTACATGCAGAATCTAGGCAAGAAAGGAGCAGAGTCCCGATGGAGTAAAAACAAAAAGAAAAAATAGTCCTGTTAGTTCAGGACTATTGCGCATCATGGTGATTATAAGAATTAATTTAATACAAAAACATGACTGAAAAAACACCAGAAGTAACTCCAGGAAACGACCTGGACATAAGAGTAAAAGGGTTCAATGAGAAGATGATACCTCTTCTTAAAGAGTTTGAGTTAGGGTTAGGAGCAACACCATTTATCACACCGGACGGAAGAATAGGCTCACGCCCAAGTCTTCTTGATGACAAGCAGAAGAAAACTCCTGCACCTGAAACAGTTTCCGGAGATAACTCACAAACAGACGCGCCAGATGAAGCTCCAGTCGAGGCTACAGACGAAGAGGTTACAGAAGAGCCACTAAACGAAGCGTAGTATGGAGTATGTAATCGGATTCATTGCAGGACTACTTGTGGCCATATTGATTGTGGCAACATTGACATTCTTCCGCAGGGTTATTGAAAACAGAATTGAAATAGTTCAGAAGCAAGTCGATATCAAAGGTCCTCGACCCAAAGGATATATTATCGAACCAGTTTCAGAAGCAGAAGATATCCGAGAGCAAGTTATTAATAAAAACAAAAAAAGGGGATTAGATACCCCACTAAAAGACTTACTATGAAAAAACCAAAGATAATACCCCGAGGGAAACAAATCCTCATACAGCCAGATGGCGAATCAGGAAGAGAATCAGAGTACGGAATTATTACCCCAGAAAGTGTCGCACAGGAAACGAAAGCTATTGGCACAGTTATAGCTGTGGGTCCTGAAGTCAAGGATGTCAAAAAAGGAAGTCGAGTAATTTATGGAGCATTTGCAGGAGAGCAGATCAGCTTCAAAGACAGCACAAAGGAAGTCGACTATGTACTGTTGTTCGATGAAGATGTACTGGCCTTTATTGAGGACTAGTATGAGATACACATCAGACTTAGGATGTCGTACCAGAGGCATACCACACGACTTAAATATTTTGCATGAAACAAAAGCAGCAAAGTACGAAATCTGTCAGATTTGCAATAAGAAGTTCAGATGGAACAAAAGGACAAAAGGACGCGTACATAATGTCCTTTACCTGAAAGCCCATGTCCGTAACTTCGCCCAGAAATTTGGCGCAACAAAGAGAATATACAACAAAGTTTATAAACCAGAAACAACTAAGATAATCATATGAGTACACAGCACACAATCATAAAGGACAAAACCTTTGAAGTAATAGAATCAGCAGTCAACCAAATGGTGGACCTAATCAAGCCGACATACGGCCCAGCTAGCAATAAGGTAATCATCGACAAGATTCCATACAGGATGGTAGTCGACGATGGCGTACAAATTGCGCGAGACTTCCAACTGGAAGATCCAGCAGAAAACGCAGTAGTGAAAGTAGTCCGAGAGACAGCAGTCACTACAAACGATAGAGCAGGAGACGGAACTACAAGCTCACTAATAATGCTACAAGCTATCATCCGAGAAGTTGGTAGAAAGAGTAGCTTCAATGGAAGAAAAATAGAGATAGAGCTTAAAAAAGGACTCGAGGATGTAAGGAAGTACCTCAAAAATGAGGCAACACAAATAGAAACAAAAGAAGACATCAAAAAGGTGGCGCTCGTTTCGTTTGACCACGAAGAGATTGCCACAATGATATCTGAGATATATCACAAGCTAGGAAAGGAGGGAATCATAACTATCGACCAGTCCCCTACTATGAAAACTACAGTAGAGACAACAGATGGAACAAGACTAGCATCAGGATACTTAAGTCCGTACATGGTAACCAATCCACAGAGAATGGAGACAGAAATCCAGAAGCCACACTTCCTAATCACAGACTACAGACTAACGGAAGCAGATGATGTTCTTGGAATCATGAACAAAATGGCCAAAGAGGGAAAAAATAACCTGATAGTGATCGCAGAAAACATCGAACAGCACGCGCTCGCAACAATGGTAGTGAACCTGCCTCATGTAGTGAACCCAGAGACAGGAAAGCCCGGCAAGTTCATGTCAATCGCAGTCGCAGCTCCCAAGATGGATAATCAAAAGCAGTTCCTGGAGGACCTGGCGCTCATCACAGGAGCGAAGATGTTCTCACAAGAGAAAGGAGAAAGACTTGAGACAGCCGAAGTATCACACCTCGGAAAGGCAAACAAAGTAATCGTAAGAAGAGACGAAACAGTCATTGTTGATCCAAAAGGAAACAAATCAGTTGTTGGAACAGCAGTCTCAGCTCTAAGAGAAGCAATCAAAAACGAAAACGACAAGAAGAAGAAGACAGAGCTTCAGAAGAGACTAGCAGTATTCACGAATACACTCGCAGTAATCAAAGTAGGCGCTGCAACAGCAAATGAGCAGAAAGCATTGAAATACAAAGTAGAGGACGCTCTCCACTCAGTTAAATCAGCATTCAAGAGCGGAGTAGTATGTGGAGCCGGACTTGCACTCGCAAACATTAAGACATCAAGCCCAATCCTCAATGAAGCATTGAAATATCCAGCACGACAGCTAAGAGAGAACATGGGACTAGATGGAGAGCTAAATATCAAACCAGGAGAAGCCTTGAATGTTGTAACAGGAAAGATAGGGCCGTTCTTGGATGTGGGAGTGGTCGACCCAGCAGATGTATTGCTTGCAGGAGTAGAAAGTGCGATATCAATCGCATCACTACTTCTCACAAGTTCAGGGATGATCGTAGAAAGTGCGAAAGAACCTAAATAGTTATCCACCGACGGCTCGCCATAGAGTATAAAAACAGGTATACTAGAGATATGAGAAAAGGACAAGTAATCAAACTCATAGTAATGATAACCATAGGGGCAGTAGTAATCTACAACCTCGTCCTACTAATTAAACCAAATATTCCAGAGGTAGAGCCGGAGGCACAAATCACGATACCTATATTCATCTTAACGGAAGAGAAAGAAAAACCTCAACCGAAAGAAAAGGAGCCTATTGAAGTCATAAATGTGATCATCAACACTCCCCCGGCGGAAGCAAAACCAGCACCTCAGCCGATCGTAATCCCACCGCCAGTAGTAGAGGTAATAATACAGGCCCAGCCAGCACCAGAAGAATTATTAGTAACAGCACCATCTATGAGAGAAATCAAAATAATCAGCCCAATGTCAAACAAAGGTCTAGGCCGTGTCTACACAGCCCAGCCTGAAATTGTGGATGAAACAAACTACATAGAACTAGGCCTAATCATTAGAAATGATTCAGGAGACATAGTTAAGGATGCAGAAGTGACGATCACAGGGACCGACACAGAGCAAAACAAGACATTAAACGGAACAGGCAACATCACTAAAATATACAAAGATGGAGTGCCTGAATCAGTACACTACTATCCGTTCCATTATGAGTTCAAAACAGTAGGGACGCACACAATCACATTCACAGCCAATGGATACCAAGAAGTATCTATAGACCTAGTAGTGACAGAAGCAGATCCTGCATAATTAAAATAATCATGAAATCAAAAGATATATTGCAAACAGTTGTAGAGGCATTAGTAGAAAACCCACATGCAGTCAATGTGACAGAAAGTGCAGACGACATGGGAATACTCTTGGCCCTGGATGTTCATCCAGACGACATGGGAAAAGTAATCGGACGCGCAGGAGCTACGGCTAAGGCGCTTAGAACAATCCTTCGTGTAGTCGGCATGACGGAAAACGCTCGAGTGAGTCTGAAAATAAACGAACCAGAGGGTTCAACTAGACCAGCTCGAAGTGACAAAGATATATTAGGAGAAGAATAATTATGAAAGTAGATCAACGAAACATCATAGACATAAAGCCTTATCCTAAGAATGCTAAAGAGCATCCTAAGAAACAGATCGAGAAGATATCCGCATCTATCTCAGCATTCGGATTCAACCAGCCGATCGTAGTAGATAAGGAGGGAGTGATAATCGTAGGTCACGGCCGATATTATGCTGCAATAGAACTCCAGATGGACAAAGTCCCGGTACTGGAGATAGACCTGAGCGAAGAGAAAGCGAAAGCATACAGACTCGCAGATAATAAGCTAAACGAATCAGACTGGGATATGGACC
>Ga0222673_1000789_pt1 | contig 12395 bp, 10 predicted proteins | sample AntAcemetagen801_FD_179845 | JGI IMG/M metagenome (GOLD analysis project Ga0222673, IMG submission 179845) | Saline water microbial communities from Ace Lake, Antarctica - #801 | ecosystem: Environmental > Aquatic > Non-marine Saline and Alkaline > Saline | place: Antarctica: Ace Lake...
GCCCGCTTGCTCACTCGTCAAAAAAAGTTCCAGCTTCCTAAACAAACAATCAATGAGGTATTAGGCTACGTACAATCTTACATGGAGCAGGTACTATGCGAGTGACTTTCGTGGGGATATCTCAGGGGCTAACCCACCTTTAATTTGTAAAAGCTGGGGGCTCTTGGATTTTTTGTATGTTGTGAGAGTGCTTTCTCGGTAGCTAGGTATGCTTGGTTCAAGGTGTATGAAGCTCCAATGCATGCGGTTAGTAAGCTTTGGCCTAGAATACTTTGATTGCTGTTAAAAGTGTTCCAGCCGGGAATAAACACGTAAATGAAGGTCCATCATTACATTCCACTATTGTGATGTTTGCTGTGGTCCCGGAAGTAAAAGTGATCCTAGATGTAAGGCCGACCCACCCATATACAGTAGTTAGCGTAGCTTCATTACCTACTAATGTTCCCAATTGGGCTTCCCAGATGGTTTCTTGAAGGATGATTGCTGCGAGGGAGTCCCCATTCTGATTGATAGTGACAAAAATACTCGGTGTAACCTGCCAAACACCATCATAGATACCTCCAGCTTGGGCCTGATAGGGTGATAATAAAAATGCTAGAACAAAGAGAATTCTTTTCATAATATTACCTCAATTATAGTTGGTTAATGTATGGGGGTGCGTAAATGGACAAATGCCCACCATCGACGATTCTGCGCAGAGATTGCCAGATAGGGCATCATAAGGAAAATACGGAAATATATTATTGATTAAGGCCATATCGGAATAGGGCTGCCTAATAATGATGTTTTCTTAGATTTAAATCTAGTTCGCAACGGCTTTCGATGTTCTATAAATGTCTTTTTCTGGTATTCCCACTTATCCTTTTCCTTTCTATCTCTCGCATCCCAGCCTTTGTTCCCTTCTAGCTGAGCCTTCTCTCGTAGTTTTTCTTTTTCATTGTTCTCAAAATTGATTACTTCAGGGAGGGCTTTTACCGCTTGGAATGTAATTTCACATTTTTCATTTTGTTCCAATCCACGCCATATTATCTGATTTACGGCAGGCAAAATCTCATTGAATCGGCTATGCGAGCCAGCCACCTTGCTTTTGGTTTTCCCTACTTGGGTTCTTGACGCCTCATATTTTATGACCATTTCCATGCCTAGAGTGAAAATTGAGGCCATTTGAACCAGTCCTTCAATTGTTCCTCCGACACTCTCATATAATGACTCAAACTGGTTGAACAGACAGCCTAATTCTTCTTCGAGTCCGGCTTTTTTGATGTAATCATTAAGGTCGAATAGGGAGCTAGCAGGATGTATCAATTCTTGCGCTTTGCCTTGATTCTGATAGTTGATTACTGGACGAGCAGATAGCTTTTTATAATCTTCTTTCCATCGTTTATCCATTAGCGACTACCTTTAAGCCTTGTATCGTTGCAGCCGGGGTGCAGGTCTTGGCCTCTTCTAGATGGCTCGACCACCAAAGCATCATTTTCTTTCGCGGTTCTAAATAGACCGCTTGGTTGTATGTTGCTCTTATAACATTGGCGTCTGCGTGGGAGAGGGCACTTTCTATAACATCGTGATCAAAGCGTTGTTCGTTCAGCGCGGTACTGGCAAGGTGTCTCATGCCATGGCTTACCAATTCGCCTTTGAATCCCATCCTTTTCAGCGCCATGTTGCAGGTCTGAGAATTAGCATGGTCTTCTGGCCTATTCGTGCTAGGAAAGACGTGCTCTCGGTGCCCACTTAAAGGCTTCATGTCTTTCAAAATAGCCAAAGTTTGAGGAGTTAGGGGCGCAATATGCTCTCTTCCTTTCTTCATCCTACATTTTGGGATAGTCCACAGCTCAGCTTTAAGGTCTATTTCTTCCCACTTTGTACCTGCAGCCTCGCCCGGTCTTACCATAGTGTGCAATTGCCACTCCATTAGACATTTGGTGGTCAGCGTTATATTGGCGTTCTCAATGGCTTGCATTAATCGTGGTATTTGATTGGGCGCGATGGTCGCCATGTTTTTAGTTTTTGGTTTTTTGAAAGCTGCCAGGATTCCTGAAAGCGGATTAGCGGGAGCCAGTCCCGTGTTGACTGCGAAATTCATTACTTCATTTATCCAGCGGCATATCTTTCTCACACTCACCAGTGAGCCTTGAGCTTCCAGCGGTTTTAGCACTTGGATTGTATCGGGAGTGTTAATTAGATGGACAGGAACGCTTCCCAAGGATTTGAAGACGTGGTTCTCTAAACCTTGCATAATCTTGAAGGCATAGGTACTGGATATGTCTGGTTCTTTTGTTTTAAACCATTCGCGGGCTACGGCTTCAAAGGTGTTTAGGTGGGCGGTAGTAAGTTCTCTCTTGAGTCTTTCTCTTTCTACCTTGGGGTCGATACCTTGAGCTAGCTGGTGTCGGTACTTTCTGGCTATGTCTCTAGCCTCAGCAAGAGGTATGGTGCTGTATTGACCAAGGCCGATGTTTGTTCGTTTTTTGGTATGGGGTCGAATGTAATTAAACATCCATAGCTTGCTAGAGTTTGGCTTTATTCTAAGGAACAGGCCCGGTACTTTGCCGCAAGTTAGGTTGTACTCTTTGGTTTTGGGCTTGGCGCTTGCTGCTTGCGTAGTGGTTAGCATGTATCACCTCAATTAAAGAAGGTGCTCATGGAGTTCTATCCGGGAGCACTGCTTAGTAGGGTTACATGCAGTGTTACATTTATTCTAAGACATGGCAATACGTAGATATACTATAAAAGTCTTTAAAAACAACTGTTTAAACATTTTAAACAGTTGTTTTGGTGCTTTTTAGTCCCTCTGTATCTGATATATGGTAGCAATGGGTGAACTTTAGAACTCACTATAACCAATTGAAATATAACAATAATTAGGTTTTATTTTTGCCAGAAAGTTACTTATAAGGTTACTTCTGCTTGCCGGTGGGCGGGTGCGCGTTGCTGACTATATTCAACAGCTTTAATTTATTGGTTAAGCCGATTTAACTGAATTTTGTTGCTCGCTGTTGCCAATTGTTGCTGGCCATATCAACAGAGCAGATGCAATGATGGTAAGGGTTATGGAAAGTTTGTTGCTGTGTTGCTACAAAATCAGAAAACATTTGAATTTCTATAGTTAGATATTGTATTTAGGAAGCGAGAAAGAATGAGGTAAGGGTAAAAGAATTTGAAAATCCAGCAACGCCAGCAACAAACACCCCCTAAGCCCATTGAATACGAAGGGTTTAGCTGTTGTTACGTCCTGTTTTTTCTAGCAACAGCGAGCAACATATCCGCTTTACCAGCAACGCATCAGCATCATGTTCCTATTTAGATACCCCCTCGTTAGCACGTGTGGTTGGCACTAAAGCATTGCGAAGAGTGACCCCACCCCCCTAGGTCATTCGCCTTTCTCTAGCTTGCTATGGCTGGAGTACGCAAACACATACGACGAATTTCAAAAATAGTCGCCTATTGCTTACATTTTACTGAGCCAAAATCGACACTGTGGTTCTCATGTATTTCTTTGAGCCTCAGCCAGAAGGGCAGATAAAGTTGAAAAAAATTGGGCTCAAATGTTGGTTTTTCAAAAAATACAATGCGACCGCCTTGAAATTGAGAGCGCCCCTTCAGTTGCCGTTAAAATTCAGCCCCCGCGAATGGCAGTGCTGGGCTGCGGACGCTTCACGCAGTGGGGGAGTAGCTGAATGAATAGCGTCTGCATGCTGCTCAACAGCAGATGTTATAGTCCAACTTGTACGAATTAGGTGTATATAATTTACAAGCGCAGTTAGTTATGCCGACTGCTATCAGGAACTGTAAAACCTATCCATATTTTCTTTCGCATTATACGAACCCTTATGGCAATGGAGGTGCGTCTTTCATTAATTCGTCAATCTCGTCTTCAGACAGCCCCATAGCACGCACCATATCCAACACTGAATTTCGCAAATATAAGTTGGCTTGCAAATCCGCATAAGCATCAAGGTCTTTACAGGCAGAGAGTTCATCTTCCAACAACTCTAAAAAGTTGCCGGTTGTTTCTGCGCTATACGCGGACCAATTTCCATATGTAGTCATCAAATCCTGGGAACGCGGCTGCTGCATTACTGAAATAATGAAATCGGTATCCCCGACGTATTGGTAGGGGTCAACGTCAGCGCCACGCTTTTTCGATATAAGACCAGATAGCATCAACGCATTACCCGCTCTTTTTATCGCTAGCTCTGCCAATTGTTCTGAAAGTTCAGGGTTGTCGGTTAGAAACATTATGGAGGTAACAACAGCCAGCGCTGAACAGCGATAGCTGGCTTGCACGTCGTAGCTCAGGTCATCGCCACTCAGGGTATTAGCGTGCAGTTCGTACACGCTAATCCATTCAGGCTCGTTTGAAAAGGCCAGGCCTGTTACGCCGACGGCTATTGATATAGCAAAAACTGCCAATATTTTCTTTATCATAATAACCCCCTGTTTGTTTTTCTTTATAGCCATAATACGGAACCCTACTTAATGATATGGGTTCGATGTGATTGGGGATAACTACATCGCCAGAATAGCCCCAGACAAATTCCAATGAGCCCCCAAGTAAGGAATGCACGCCCAACCAGCCAGCTGGAAAATTCTCAAAGGCCGCTTGGGGTCGACAGCGGAAGTCAGCCCGAATCCCAGTGTTTATGTCTGCTTTCGGGTCATAAGCAGACCCTCAATTATCGTGGAATCGCAATCTTGCGACAGGCAGCTTACGGCCGATACTGTTGAAAAACTCTTCTTTTTTAGAATGGCTAGAAAAACACGTGAACGAGAGCTTTTCTATTCGAGGTGTTAGTCACTATCTATGATTTCATGTCGCTCTCGAGCGCGCATTTCTGATTTGCGGCCCGAATGGAGACTCCCCAAATAGTTTTTCAACAGTATCAGCCAATAGCGGTCATTTCTAGTAGGCGTTGAACGCCACAATAAAACGTATCAATACTTCTGATGTGGCCGCGAGACATGTGGCCCAACAAGGAAGTCTACAAACGGTATAAATGTCATGTTTGCTTATCTTTATGTAAATATAACTTGACATATAGGGGGTGCTTGCAATATCGTATCAGTCAAGCTTACTTGACATTAAGACAAAGAGGTTCGACATATGGACAAATCAAAGAAGGAATCAAGCCGCTGGCAAGCAAACCAGATCAAAGACACTTTCCGTCTTGGCTATTGGGCAGCTGCTTGGGTGGTGACTATGGCGGCAGCAAAATTCGGTCCAGAACTCCTGTGGCAATCCAATGAGCTGATTTCAGGTCTTGCCATTCTCATCAACCTAGGAGTTGGCGTCGGAATGATCCTGGCGAACAAGCGGCACTTAGAAGGGCTGGATGAAATGCAGCAGAAAATCAATCTTGAGGCAATGGGACTGACACTGGGCGTAGGACTTGTGGTGGGTCTAGGTTACTCGGGTATGAATGTTAATAATCTCATCGCCTTTGATGACGAGATTTTACCCCTCACAATCTTGATGAGCCTTACTTATATTCTCGGGATTTTCGCAGGGCACTGGAAGTACCGATGAAAAACCGCCTAAAGATACTTCGTGCGGAAAGGGATTGGACTCAAGCTCAGCTGGCTATTGAGGTTGAGGTCTCACGGCAGACCATCAATGCCATTGAGAAAGGAAAGTTTGATCCAAGCCTGCCGCTGGCATTCAAAATAGCCCGATTGTTTGAAATGTCGATAGAGGATGTTTTTCAGGATGATCTGTCGTCTTGATGTTGTTCCCACGTCTGCTTAGGGTTGTGAGTTCAACTGGTCAACGCAACACACTACTATAGTAAGTGAAAAGTGGAGTGCGCATCATGTCTTATCGAATCCGTTTAAAATACACAGACGTAATGAAGGCCTATATCTGGGACCGATACGGGAAAGGTGATTCTGTCTGGTCAATTGCTAGATCATTTGATCGTTCGTCATCCTCAATTCATGGACAAATAGCACTGACAGGTGGGATTCGACCGCCGATACGCAAACGCCGTCAACACGCCCTGAGTCTTGAAGAGCGCGAGGAAATATCACGCGGTCTTGTTGCTCAACTTCCTCTCAGAGCCATTGCCTCTCGGCTAGGCAGATCAGCTTCGACGGTTAGTCGAGAGATTTCGCGTAACGGTGGATCTACGCAATATAGGGCAGCCCAGGCAGAGCAGAATGCTTGGGATAGAGCCTTGAGGCCGAAAGATTGTAAACTGGTGTTGAACAGGCCTCTCAGCCGAAAGGTGGAAGTGAAGTTAAAGAGGAAGTGGTCACCACAGCAAATTGCTGGATGGCTGAAACGAGAAAATCCCGACGACGAGCACAACCAAGTGTCACACGAAACAATCTACCGTAGCCTGTTTATTCAGACACGAGGGGCCTTAAAGAAGGAGCTCCAAGAGTATCTTCGCTCGAAGCGAAGCATCCGCCGCGCTAAGACCTCAAGCCTAAAAGGCATTGGGCTTGGAGGCATGCCTAATGCAATTTCGATTCGTGAACGGCCAGCCTCTGTTGAAGATAGAGCTGTTCCGGGCCATTGGGAGGGCGATCTTATTGAGGGCTCTAGCAAAACTTTTATAGCGACCTTAGTCGAACGACACTCACGCTACGTGATGCTCGTAAAACTAAAGGACAAGAAGTCTGACACTGTTGTTTCAGCGCTTATTAAACAAGCACAGACGCTTCCCGAAGAACTTTACAAATCACTGACTTGGGATCGTGGCAGTGAAATGACAAACCATCAAAAGTTTACACTGGAGACAAACATCCAAGTGTATTTTTGTGATCCTCGGAGTCCTTGGCAACGCGGTTCTAATGAGAACACCAATCGATTGCTGCGGCAGTACTTACCAAAAGGAACAGATTTGTCTGCTCACTCACAAGCACAGCTAAACAAGATCGCAAGAGAACTGAATGAACGACCAAGAAAAACATTGGAATACGAAACACCGGCTGCTAGATTTAACACCTGTGTTGCACTGACCGGTTGAACTCACAGTCGAGAGCCGACGGTCAGTCCTAAACACCCCATACCCCTATATAGAGTCCGCTATACCCTCGAGAGCAGACATTTAGCCAGGATTTGGGGGGCTCATTAATAGCTGGTATTTTGGGAGTCTGGTGCGCTGAAACCGGACACGTCCCGGCATATAGTAAGTTCAAGCTCCTGCCAGTGATGAATCGCACTAAAATCTGACCCAGTCAGAATGGATGGTTTAACGGCGCTGCGGTATTAATTACGAGTCCAAGCATAGAGGGCCAGTGGGTCAATTTCTTATGCAACTCAACACCGCATCTCCGAACTCTGCTTGCGTTACATATTTTCAGCAATGTGCTCCAGAAGATCATCCTTATTCCAAGTCTTAGTGGATTTTTCAATTTCACTTTTAAGCTCTCTAGGCAATTTATTAGCCTTTTTGTTTCTATCTCCGTCTACTTCAACTGGCAAGTGGCCTTTTTGCAGAGCCTGCTTAAATACGCGAACGGAAGTCGCGCCTTTGTCGTTCCATCGCAATTTGTAGTTTGGAAAGTTCAGCGTGACATCGGCAATGGCCTTTAAAATTCTTTGGTTGTTGTACCTGTCTGCTATATCAGGGTCATCGTTTATAAGCGCCTGCCGTATATAGTCTACAAGCTGACTTGTGATCGCAAAGTAATGTTTATTATTTATTGCATAGTCTGCGATTAAAGCAGTAATGCGTTCGGGTGGAGCTAGACTTTGAAGAACCATAGTTCTTTTTGCATCGGTGCGCAGAGGTAACTGAAGAGACGTAAAATCAACCTTGACGGTATGAAGCCATCTGTAAACGTCTCCTGCCCAAATAGGTTCGTTGTCGTTGTTTTTCTCACTTGTCCACTGGTTGTGTGCTTTGAAGTAACTAGCACATTCAGGCACTGCCGGATTGCGCATTACACTAAACCGTCTGTCGTCCTCTGGTATTGCAATAGCACCCTCATGGTTTGTCAGAATAAGATAGGAGCTTGTTACTGTGATTTCCCTGTGTTTCATATATTTCACATTGAGCGTGGTTTTTACCGCGGTAGTATCCACGCGCTGCTTCAAACATTCATAAGCTTTTCTCGCACCCTTGGCCTCTAAATAACTGCTAGTATCTTCCGCTTCAGATACGACCACGAAATCTTTATCTTCCCAGTGATTGAAGCCGCCCGCTTTGACAAGTTCCTCAAAGCCGACAGTCGCACTGTTATATATACCGAAAAGTTCGCCAAGCATGAGAGCTAAAGTCGACCTGCCCACGCCGTAGGCTTCAGCAACCATCACAATTGCTGTCCCACGGTGTTGCGGTCGCTGAACTTTTGCTGCCAGCCATTGCATGAAATAGTTACGCTCGGACTTATTTGGCAATAAATAACTGATAAAAGAGTTAAACCGATCAACGTGATATTGGCTGAAAGACCCTTTTCCCCACGGTGGTGGTCGGTAGGAATTTAGAGTTAGATCCCCATGTTTGCTTCTAATCATCGGTGCTTCACCTGCCGCGTGGGTGGAGGAAACCGCTGCTATTCTGAAGGGATTTTCCATCCATTGCTGTGCCGCTGTGATATATCTACCAGCAAGCTTTCCGCTCGCGCCCATAGCAAGTACCAGCCCTTTCTGGTTGTTTTTATTCTTGAACCCGTCAAGAGTACGACAAGTAGTTGGTTCACCTTCTTTTGTTCTCCACACAGCATTCTGTTGTTCATCGAATATATAGTCTGTCAGCAATGGAATGCTGAGGTCTTCATAACCGATGTAGGGGAAATCGCTGTTCACCAAGACATACCCTAGAAAATCTTTAGTATGCTCACTAGCGCACGTTTCATGAAAGCAGTTCCAGTAGCGCTTATGCGGTTCTGAACCTCGACCCAGAGGTTTGTATCCTGAGGTGTCATCGCCTGTTGTATGGTTGTGACCATGGTGGCATTTTATCGTAATCCAATCTCCACCATGGTCACTCACTACTCGGTCATTTTTATAGAGCCATTCCAACACTGGATCTACGACCCCACCGGCTGAGTAGTAATTGGGCTGGATAGGCATATATCGCGCTTTTGTCCTTGCGCTCGTAGGTGAATACCCATCAAGAATTGCTCTCCACGTAACAACATTACCGTTAATTTCAAGTGCGGCGCACTCGACCAAATCTTCGGGGGTAAAAATATTGTCATTCAACTCAACCAGCCGCACATGAAACAGTCCCTTGTCCAGTGATGGGTCACGTTTCCCGTTGTAGCCATCTGGTAAGCGAACTAATTTTGTTGGCATACAGCCGCCAGAATCTGTCAGGCCTGCCAATGCCATTACCTGAACCAATCCGCTAGCATGCTCTATATCTTCGATTGCATTATTTAGGATGTAACCGTACTGATAATTTTCCTTTGAAGTTTCGATAATGTAAGAGGGGGCCTGTAAATTGCTGGGCAACTTTTCTAAACTGATTTTTGTACCAATATCATCAAGAACGACACAATGCATTGCAGAAAATTGGTCACGCTTGTGAGAGTAACGCCCATTTTTATCTGGGAGCATGCTGCTCATGCAGAAATAAAGTGCGTGACCATGGGTAGCTCTTTCTAGTTTTTTTCTCAGACCTTTGACTTCACCTTTTAATGGTGAGCGCGGCTGATTGCTCCTTGGGGCGTAGAATAAGCACTCAGCGTCCTCTAGCACACCGCCGTGAAATACTTTCTCAACGAATTCTATTAATTGATCGACATTGCAATTAGTGGGTGTGTGGGATAGATCAACGAGGTTGCGGCCTTGTTCTCTTAGCGTCTTGGACAGAGTTTCCACTTTAGTAGCGATTTCCTTCTGCGATGAATCAGTTTCTTTTCTGCTTTTCAATTCCACAGTAGGGTCATTCAAAGCAGGGGACAGTTGAAGTGCTGGTGTTGCAGAGCCTTGGGCTTCCATTTTTTTTATATATGACGGGATCATTCCATGACCCTTCTTTTAATTCTGGGTGGTTTTTCTAGTTCTTCTGGGGCAGTATAAACCTTGCAGCCTTCCGGAATGGCGAGTTTTGGCGCTGTTTTTCTGATAGCCCGGAGTGCGCTTTTACGCGCTGCTAGCGCCTCCGCTTCCGTATCGAATACCACCAATGATTCTTCACCTATACTGGTGGGTATAGCTACACACCAAGTATCTCCTCCTGGGGTGAGAGCAACTACTGCTGACTCCTTAAAATTTTGATAGATAGGGCTGTCAGTTATGTTTGAAAACTTTGTGTCGGTTGGATTTTGGTTGATTGGATATAATTGTATTTTTGGCCATATTTCGAACACATAGGCGTATACCAAATTGAGTAGAGGGTTAGCTGAGTGAGGTAAAATATAATTGAGCAGTGAACCCTCCGGTAGAAGTCCACCAAGGTCAACAGGCTGCGAAGCATAAGTATCGTTCCAGCGCTTAAACGCTATGTCAGAAAAGAAATCCGTTCGGGGACGGGGCCTAGTAACAAAGACTCCCGTTTTGCTGTTGTAATAGAATCTCACGCGTAGTAGCTCCGGGACCTCTTTCAAACTAAGAGCGGGTGAGGCTCCTAATCGTAGAGGGATATTTTTTCTTAAAGAGTGGTCTTTAGAAGGGTTGTCCGCCATTGCAGATAGCTGAGTTACATTAGATTTCCCAATTTTTTTGGTTGGGGTATTTTGGTTCATTTTCATCAGAGCTCTTTTCTCGAAATTGTTGTAGCTTCGTTTCGGGTGCCTTTCTGAGCCGAAAAACACGCCAATAATTAGGCTAAGTAGCTGCTGCAAATTATTTGTTTTTTCTAAGCAGCATTCAGCCTTGAAAGTTTCTTATCCTCTAGCCATTTATGCACTTCCATTAATGACCAAGCAGAGCATTTCACTGAGATTTTTATTTGTTTCGGGAAATGACCAGCGGCGATTAACTTATAAATCGTGGGTTTACTCAGTGCTGTCTTATGTAGCACTTCTGGCAATCGAATGAATCGGTCTTTTGATGTTTCCAGCACAATTTTTGCCTCTTAACGCAATGAGTCTGCAGGATGTACGTAAGAGTATTTGGATTCAATAAGAGGGCTAAATAAAAAGAGGGGAAAGGGGGGCTAACCCTGAGATATCCCCACAAAAAAAGAAATAAATTCAGTTAGTTAACTTAATAAAGTGCATGCATGACACGATAAAACTCTCCAAGAGGCCGCGAAACCTAAGGAGAGGTGCCATGCATGCACAAACATTATTGCATAAACTCTTGAGCAAGCAATGTTCAACTATTCACGCCGCACGACTGAGTACTTTCCTTGCCGCTGTGCACGCTTTAACTCATGGAGCGCACGCCACAGTGACTTCACTAGGTCGGGGTTTAGCGGGCCCTGTCTATGACAAGCACAAGATCAAACGAGTAGATCGGCTTCTCTCAAATAACCACCTCTATAATGAAAGATCTCAAGTCTACGCAGCTCTCACACAACATCTTTTGGCGGGGTTACCCGAACCCGTTATAGCGATTGATTGGTCGCCACTGTGTGCTGATCAAAGCTGGCAGTTGCTGCGAGCAGCGCTGCCAGTTGGAGGGCGTTCCCTGACCCTTTACGAGGAGGTGCACCCTCGGACTAAATTAGCTAACCGTAGAGTACAGCACCGCTTTTTGGACAAGCTTGCTGGGATGGTGCCTGAAAAATGTTGCCCTATTGTCGTGGCCGACTCTGGGTTCAAAACGCCGTTCTACCGTTATGTCGAATCACGCTTGAAATGGCATTGGGTTGGCCGCATCAGGGGGCGGGATTTTCTAAGCTGGCAGGCTCAAGGAAATCAATGGTTTAGTGCAAAATCGCTTTACAGCAAGGCGAGAGAGAAGGCCAAGCATTTAGGGTCGGTTAGATGGACGCAAAGGAATCCGTTCGCGGCTTTTATTGTATTGGTTCGCCAATCGAAAAAGAACCGTCAGTCACTGACCCTGGCTGGCAAAAGACGCCGCTCGAAACACAATCAAACCCAAGCGAGTCGAGAGAAGGAACCTTGGTTGTTGGTTGCCTCATTATCCCTTTATCAGCGCAGCGCAAAACAGGTGGCAAAGATCTACCGTACACGCATGCAAATTGAAGAGGGATTTCGCGACTGCAAGTCGGAAAAATACGGCCTGGGCTTGTCTTCAAACAGGCGAGTGAATCAGGCTCGTCGTTCTATTTTGTGTTTGTTGACTGCGCTGGCCATTTTTGTGCTGTGGTGTATTGGGGTGGCAGGAAGAGCAACAGATAAAGCAAAACAACTGCGCGTGAACTCATCCAGCAAGCGAGAACCTTACTCCGTTATTTTCCTCGCCCGCTTGCTCACTCGTCAAAAAAAGTTCCAGCTTCCTAAACAAACAATCAATGAGGTATTAGGCTACGTACAATCTTACATGGAGCAGGTACTATGCGAGTGACTTTCGTGGGGATATCTCAGGG
>Ga0222673_1000791_pt1 | contig 12365 bp, 23 predicted proteins | sample AntAcemetagen801_FD_179845 | JGI IMG/M metagenome (GOLD analysis project Ga0222673, IMG submission 179845) | Saline water microbial communities from Ace Lake, Antarctica - #801 | ecosystem: Environmental > Aquatic > Non-marine Saline and Alkaline > Saline | place: Antarctica: Ace Lake...
TCACTTCTACGCACCCTGAATCGTGCCCTTAGTGGCCCCTTCACAAAAATTGGGAAGTGTTCACTTCACTTTTTTTGGGAGAGGGCACTCACACAGTTTCCTACACGGGCACTCACACAGTTTCCTACACGGGCACTCACACAGTTTCCTGCACGGGCACCTACACGGGCACTCACACAGTTTCCTACACGGGCACCAACAAGGGATTATACAATGGACTTATGCACAGCAAGCTACAAGAGCATATACACAAGTTTTCTTACATCGACGTATACACTAGACTGTTGTTATCCTTACTGCTAGCTTTAAGTGGTTGTTTCTGCACTAGACTTTTTTGTTTACGTTTGCTTAAAATTTTGTTAGAATCATTGTATTGTACCAAAGGCGAGTACTCACGTACGGAGTGGAGTGATGAATAAAGTTAAGTATTTCTGACCAGATGGTGAACGATTGTGGAAACTAATGCCAAGTATGCCTACGTTGTCGCTTGGGAAGATGATGAAGAGAACATCTGGTACTTGAATAACCTGGGTGTTGAAACTTCAGACGTTCAGCAAGCTATTCAGATACATACAATCGGCCAAGCAGAGCTCTTTCGGCGTTTTCTAAACTACGGCGATGTTGTTCTACAAATCGCTCGAGTAGTAACTACGGTCGACTGGATTCATGACGATATCGTTTCAAAGGAGACTTCAGATGTTTGAGTATTATGGAAATTGTGAAATCATCTCGGTTTGAAAGACGATCGTATTCTCTGGATGCGATGGATGTCAAAGCGACGTTCACTGAACGTTCAGAAGATGGCGTTCATGCAATACTTCAAATGCTCTATCGGCATTCCAGCTGACGCTTGATGAGTCTATTACTCTGGGCAACGATCTCGAAAAGGGCCTTGTTCCGAAGAAGATCATTCTTAGTTTCGAAACCTAACCATTTCAAGATCGTTTTCATAACGAAACTACTCTACTATAGTTAAAGCAAAATGTCAACGCGTTTTCTTCTATACGTGCATCGATCTTCATGGTAAGCAGTCCAAGTGATTTGCTTTAAGTTTCCCATTCCACAAACAGAACACTCATGTAATGGTCGTCTTTCATGTGCAGCTCTCATTTTAGCTTTAGCATCTTCATCGTGCCGTAGACCAAGCGTAGTAGCTCTTACACCATTACGCCACCGCGTGAACGTGCGGCGTTTTAGCTCTTCTCGGCTTTTTCTTTTACCTAGATTAGGATGAACGTATCCAGGCGCAGTTGACTTAACTCCTTTTGGAACTTCTACATTGTATGTGTTGTCGTTCTGAACCCATGTTGGAGTGACTATGCGGCGATATTCTTGTTGAATCTCTAGACGAGTACCCATCTTAAGAGTTTCAATTCGAAAAGCTTCTGGTTTTATGTGATTAAGCTCCCATTGGAGCTCAGGACAATTCTTCAGAAGTTCCCGTGCGGGATGCTTCTGCATTGTAATGAGAGTGCGTCGGTTAGGACGGCATGTTATTTTGTAGAGCGCCCACATTCTTCTTGTGCCATAAGATATTCAAGTACAATTCCAGAACGAACTACATCTCTCATTGTGAATTCGATTTTAACAAATGACGGCATAAGATCGAGAACTCGCACGAATTCTACGATTCCAGATTTTTCTTTGAACCGCTCATTAGTCAAGTCGTCCTGCCTAAAATCTCCAGAAAAAACGAGCCGTGTGTTCTCACCAGCTCTTGTGATGATGGTGTGTAACTCCATATCATTCATGTTCTGGAATTCATCTACTAAAAGCACTGAATCATTAAGAGTCATACCTCTAGCAAATGAAGTCGTCATGAACTCAACGAGGCCTCGCCCTTTCATTACTTCGTAAGCGTCAGATCGTCCAAACAGCTCGGTAAAAATTTCGTAGTACGGAGATTCGTAAACCCTAGACTTTTCTTTAGAGTTACCTGGCATGAAGCCCATGTCACGACTAGGGACCGTGCTGCGCACGATGACGATCTTCCGTCTAGGAGATCGTTTGTCTATAATCTCGCGAAGAGCGAGATATAACGCAATGAATGTTTTACCAGTACCAGCTGCACCGTGCAGCACTAAGTTCATATCATCGGCATATGCATCAAATGTTTCTGCCTGAACTTCTGTTTTTGGACTGATGTCTACAAGCTTTAAGCCTGTGTTCTGAGTTTTATTACGCTTACGCTTACTACTAACTGGTTCTTCAGACATTGAAACTCCACTACCATGTGTTGATAGAACTCCCTCGGTGAGATTTCTTAATGTCTTTTAGTCGGTCACGGAACGCAGCATCAGGCTTAGTACGAGCTAAACCAATTCTGTGTAAATCGCCGATACCAGGAGCAGAGATAATCGCGGGTCGTACGTTAGGGTTGTCTTTTAGGTACTGCTCTTTTTCGCTAAAAGACATAAACTCTTCCCAGACCTTACCAGACTTTGTATCTTCAAAACCAAACGTGGGCATACTATGGTACCTCCAATGCTATTTATCTGTTGGCCACCAGCTCGGGGCGCCATTTTTCCACTTAGCGAAATGAGATTTTTCACCAATATAGTAGTTTCTATATGCTTGAACTGTATCGCCGGCTTTATACTTGTCTGGCATACATTGTGGTGGTTCTCTCCAATCGATTAACAAGTTCATGCCGATCGGTGGAAACTGAAGTGGTTCGACCATTCTTGTAGTAGCGTGTTCTTTTCCCCATCGCTGTGTGTATTCAATCAACAGCGCGCGCAAAAGCGTATGAGCCCAACAATAGTTCGAAGCTGACTCGCGAGTCCAAATAGCAGATGGATGGTTCACGTGAGTCTTCTTGTATTTGTTCGAATGATCTCCTGTTGGATTAAGAACATGGTGCGCAGTGCTAAGCAATTGTGCAGTCTCAAGAATCATCTTAAGAACATGTTTATCACAATGCATCTTAGCTGCAACAGCCGGCACATGATGTAAATAGAATATGTTCATGATAAAGGATCTGTATGCTCTACTTCGCTTCGTGGGATTTGCAATTCGACAACGATTTCTTCGCCGGTTTCTGAATGTTTATGATTTCTAGAAATCCATAAGTCAAGTTCATCCATATCGACTACCATCATCTTGGGGCTACCGCTTTTGATTCGAACGATATCACCGATTTCAAAACGCAAATGGCGTGGTAATAGTTCTTTTACAGTCTGCTCAATCATTAAGACTATCGCGAATAGTTTCAACGATAAATCTAGTAGAAGCGACATGTGCTTTTCGCATAATCTCGTCTACTCGTTTCTTGGGAATATCGTAGTGAGGCATTTTTCCTCTATGAAACCAACAACGTTTGATGCTGAGATCTTCAGCCATTCTATGTAGGTTCTCTATAGAGTATGGAATGCAAATCAGATGACGTTTATTGTCACAAACATATTTCATGTTTTTGAAAAATGACAACTTGAGAGATCACCTCTCTGGGCACGCTCGTCAAAGTTGATTGTATGACTACTCACTAGGAGTGTTAGATTCAACAACTTCGTCGAGGTTCTTAGCATTCGATATCCAGAGATTTTTACTTCTCATAGGATGAATGCGCGGAGAAAACGGAAACAAAAACGTAAATCTAATTTTATCTTCGTACATCAACGAATACCAATCTAAGTAATTGACGCGAAAAATATTGTCAACAAACGATGCTTGATTGACGTCGTAATTCTTAGTACCTGAAAAGACATTACCAGTTGACGCGTTCTTATCATCAATGATAAAGTCAAACCCAAGACATACGATATCAGTGTATCCGTCTACGATAGCATATTCCATAGCTATCATACCAGCATTATTTCGCCGCGCCATTTGATTAGGGCGATACTCTTGATATTCCCAGCGCATCTGTTCTGGAACAATCACAAGGCGCTCACTTGGAAAATCTGAATGTTCTAATTCAGTAATCATCCCGTCGTCCATAACGAATAACTTCGATGGAACTTCATAATCTGGAGCATAACTACGATAGATCGCGTTACACCCATATGTTGGCATACCTTTAAGAACACGAAGGTCGTATGCTTTGCGGCTAGGCCCGTTCCCGATCACGATCGCTTTCTTCATCGATCTCTCTCTTTGCCTTTCTTTTATGACGCCAGTCTGCAGCGTCAGCTTTCTTATGCTTAATAACGCCTTTTGGATTTACTTGATCCCAGTCGTCATCAAAGGCGCTCTTTTTGCGCCTGATCGTTTTGCCCATTACCAGTCCTTAGCTAGATTTGGAAATGCTTTAGACACAACATCTTTAGTGATACCTTTATATGGCAACTTTCTGTCTTTGATAGCAATCAAAAGTTCAGCGTCATCTGGATCTACAGATTCAAGCAAATTCAAAAACTGCATTTCACGTGTTACTGCAGGTGTCTTAGCATGCGTAGCGCTTTCTACAAAAATATCTAACTTACGAACTTCTGACTTAAGAACGTTTTGCAGATCTTCTTCTTTCTTTGTCTTTCTGAAAGGAGGACGGTTCGGTGGTAGTCTCCACTTAATACGCGAATCAAAACAAAAGCCAAGAATTTTCTTAAGCGCGGGCGTAGACGCCTTTTGAAGAGCTTCAATACGCTCTTTCTTTGTCTTTAGATTATCGATCTCGGCTAATTGTTCTGCGATGCCGATATTCATTTAATTCTCCTTAAAAGTCGTTGATTGAATCCATCAGATTCCGCAATCTGCGGCTGATGAAATAGTTGAAAAGTTTAGAACGATCGCCTTCTTCTTGACTATCGAATTCTTTTTTTACTGCTGCTTGGATATAATCTGGAACTAGGTCAAGGTCAACCATTAGTTGATTTCTTTTCCAATTACGAAGCATGCGCTCATCACAAAATTCTTCTGGGTTTTTACCGTTCCAGCTATCTAGTTTTTTCTGCGTGATTGGAGTTTGTCGAGTCCCTTCAGTAACAAATACATCATCTGCAGAAAGAAAGTTAGGTACTCCATCGCCGCGATCGCCACGAATAATATGCTCATGCAAGAACCGGGCGGGATTAGGTTCGCGTAAAAATACTTTTTGTGTAGGACTCCACTGTTCAACGTTTGCGTATTTCTGCAATTGAACAAAATCCTTATCGCCAGACACGATCAAAATCGGCTTGCCCAAGCAAAGTCCAAATGAGCCATAACGATGGCACAGAGAAGCAATTACGTCATCTGCTTCAGCCCGGTCAATTTGTATTACCTTATATGGAAAAAACTCTTTCAGTTCGTCCCGTACAGTATTGAGTGCCCCAAAGAGATCGTTCCAATCTAAATCAGTTTCATCACGACTTTTCTTACGACTAGCTTTGTAATACGGAAACGTGTCGCGGCGCCAACAGTTTTGACCATCGCACGTAATCACAAGCTCGCCATACTTTTCGATAAACTTAGAACGAAGCGACCGAATAGTATTGAGAATTTTGTGGCGTACGATACCGACGTCGATTGCTGAGTTAGGCGTACCAAGGTCTGATAAATGTTTCATCAACACAGAAATCATAACCTGGTTCAAATCAATTAATATCATCTAAGCATCCTTTCCAGGACTTATTTATCATTTACGAGCAAGATATTCGTCAACCATTTTGTCTACCTGAAGAGATGGCGCGTTTTCTCCACCCATATGAGACACTACAGCACCCCTGATAATTCCTAAGGCAAGAGATATTGCAGTGCGAAGACGAACATCGCTGACGTCCATCTTATAGCCAGAGAGCACCCTGTCTAATTCACTTTCACACGCTATGCATATTTCAGCAGATAGGTACTCAATGTCAGCTTCAGTTGGAATATTGCTGGGGGCAGACTTTTGCCCGCCCCCAGGAAATGTGATGACGTTGTTGGTCAGTTGAAAGTCCTAACAATTAGAGAAGTTTCATTGAAGCGGCCGTTTGGTTCGCTTGGTTTAGTGGTCAATTCGTTGAACACTTTGATTGGAACACGTTTGCCACCGTCCATCAATGCTCGAAGAGTATCTTCTGCTTTACGAAGTTTTTTCTTCTTGCTATTTTTTTCATCCCAGCCAACAAGACTAGAACCTTTAAACGAGAACCCACCTGGCGCAGTAGATTTGTAGAATGCCAGTTCGCGGTTTTTCGTATTGTAGACCCAGATCTCTTGAGCACCTACAACTTTGTCAGGAACTTCACCAACCAATTTAAGATCAGTTGCTTCTTTCTGGTACTTAACCTTCTTGACTTGATCAGCAACTGACTTGATCTTTTTCTTTCGAACAACTCGACGCTTTTGAGCAATCGAAAACGTAGTGCAGTCTTTGATCAAAGCCTCAAGCCACTTTTGCATGACACCAAGCGTTTTGGTACTGTAGCAAGAATAGTTTTCTTTGAGATCAGGATCACCATCTTTCGTACGAACTTCGATGATTTCATCAAGAGTTTGTTGATAACGATCGATCAAAGCTTTGGCATGAATAGGCTTAGCATTGATCTTACCAAGCATCTCATAGATTTCTAGGCTCGGCTTGTCAAGTTGGCCTTCACAAATCGAGTCGAAAATGATGTCGTAAGTTCCAACGATCGCAGCTTGCTCGTCATCTCTCTTCCACTTAGACATGATCTTCTTAAGATCGTCATCTTTGTTAGAATTTTTGGCGCGGGGTTTAGACTTTTTAGCCTTACGACCGAGCTCTAAAGCTTCTTCCAACTTCTCATCGAAAAACTTTTGCGTCTCAGTAGAGAACACGCAACCGTTATCTTTCATACGAGCCAGGAAACAAAGCGAACTAGAAATGAACAACGAATCAGCTGCATTGATCAAAGCAATTTGCTTCTTATCTTTGAGATGATCAGTCAAATATGTTACGCAAATACGCTTCTCAGAAAAATAGTTGTACCAATTGTTGGCTTTGGCGATATCTATTGCCGTAGCCGGCTTGTTGCCCCAAACGGGCTCATCACCCATAAACTTCTTACCGGCATCGCGGGGTGTGCGAACTGTTTTTTTCTTTCGTACTTTCGGAATTGCCACAGGAATACTCCTGATTCGGGTTGTTGATTATGCTATTCTATCATATAGAGAACAAATGTCAACGCTCTAGGATTCGTATAATTATTCTTTCTGTAATAGGACAGCACGTAATCGCTTGATTATAGCAGTATTTGCTGGAGCATAATCAGTTACTATCTGGATATGACCGTCATCAATTGCTTTAACTAAGTCTTTTACAACTTTGATTGCAGAATCGTCTTTCATCGCTTATTGCCTTTGCTCTAATAGATTGGCCAATTGACCTTCCCATTGTTGCGCTCTGAAGCCCCAGTTGTAGAAGTTGTTGGTATACACACTTTGAAGCGCCAACTTATTCTGATGCCCTTCTTCCCAGTATTGATCAACAATCAGTAAGAGAAGATTTGCGAATCTATCAGCATGAGTCTTTGGATTTTCTGCCCAAGGATAGTCAATAGCGAACTTTGCTGTAGTTTCTGGCAATGCTGCATACTGAGGGCATATAACTGCACAGCCAGCAGCCATCGCTTCAATCGCGGCAATACAAGAAGTCTCTTGCCAAATGCTTGGATAAGCAAAGATGTGCGTATTCTTAAGAGCTTCTCTTATCTCAGAATTCGGACGAGCTCCATGATAGGTAATACCCGGATGATCACGACATTGATCGAATAGTTCTTTGTATGGTTCGTCTCTCTGTTCCCAGCCATAAATGCTAAAGCTCGAATAAACATTGAGATGAATGTTTGGACGAACTTTATAGACAGCATCAAATGCTGGTACTAACAATTCGAGCCCACGATGTGGAGTCGTATGATAAATCAAATTGATTTTACCGTCTTTAGGTTTCGTATGATCTTCAAACGGTTCAATCGCGTTTGGAAGAACTATGCTCTCTTCATGTCCAACACCAAGCTGATTTTTGAACTCATTGAACTGCCAATGACTAACAAAGACAAGCTTAGCGAATTTTGCGCGTTCGATTGGATCGACTAAATGAGCTGCTTCTGGGTCTTGTGCTAGATCATGAAGCCAAAGAATCGACTGTTTGTCTGGATTGATATCACGAACTCTAGACGAAATAATTTGGAACTGATTGAGTAGCGCTGGTGGTAGCTTGTTGAACAAAGCTTCACGCATAAGTTCTGTGCCGCCCATAGCATTAGCAGCTGTTCCGTCTTTAGTAATAGAGTCAAGCCCTGTTATGAGCAAACTCATCGATACGTAACTCCTTGAAGAAACTTATTCTTCGTTGGCTTGCCTTTCATCCATGCATCAAGTTGATTCATGATCCGATCAGATGCTGTGCGGGATTGGCGAACCAATTTTGTTGAAGACTTCGCAACATTTTGTCGCTGACCTTTGCTGGTGTAGTGCGCGCCAGAGCTTTTCTTACCTTTTGCCATTGTTCAATTCTCTCTTTAGATTTTCAACTTCAGTTTTTAGTGCATCAAACTCTTCTTTTAGACTAGTTGATGCGCACATTAGTATGATGCCGCCTATTCCAATGAGAGGAGAGAGCAACAAAAATCCGCCGACGGTCATCATAAGACCAACCCACCAGATATTACTTTCGGTTCTCAACATCTGCCTTTTCTTTCATAGTTTCAGTCCAGTTCCAAATAATATCGAAACCTTCTTTTTTCGTCGGTGGTTCATAATTATCTATCATGTTACGAAGAACCTTTTCTGGAATAGTCTTACCTGGCCTTGAATTCAGCCTGCGCTTCCATTCTTCATCGTCTGGTTTTTCGAACACAATAGCGATCTTAGTATAATGTCTTGGAATCCAGACCAATTTACGAGCACGTGATTTAACAGTCATGTTTGTCTGATCAACGTAGACATCTTTGTTTTGAGAAACTAATTCCAAAATATGCTTTCGCATCTTAGATATCGCAGCTCTCATCGTCTTATTACTGAAAGCTTCGTTGTAGGTGATCCCCTTGTGTTTCGCGATCATATCAATCGTATTGTCAGTAGAAGCAACAAGACTCGGATCTTCTACGAAAATATTAGCCCAAGTACTTTTACCGGCAGCAGGTGGGCCGACTAAAAAATATGCGCGCGGAGAACCATCAGTCATGTTCGTATTCAACGACCTCAATTTGGCTTGGAGTTACAACGATTTGAACATGATCTCCAAACATCAAACGCATTGTGTCTTCAGCAGAAGAAATTGATTTGTAAAGAGTATACCCATCTTTTTTAGTAGAATCAATTTCTTCTTTTGTCATGTCACCAGCGTCCGAGTTTCCGACCTTTGGATTCCAATCATAATGAGCACTATAATCGCTTTCAGGATTTGCAGTCCATTCTACGTCGTTAACACCAAAAGTACATTCCTCACCATCGTTCCAATATGGAGTATATTGCGTCCACGTAACAATAGCTACTTTTGGATGACGCTCGAAAAAATCCTTGAAAAGGTTTTTGAGCATCTTCTTAGCGCCTTCGCGAACTACATTCTGAAGTTCATCAATGCGATTATTGTAATAAGCCGCAAGCTTATCAAATGCGCTTTGAGATTCGCTGATGAACTCCGCGTCAAAATCTACTTTAACCATGTTATCTCCTAGTCTACTAACGAAATTGTTTTTGAAATTTTACGATTGACTGCATGTTGTCCCATCATACGATCTTCTGCTGGCATATTCTTAAACCACCACTCGACAGTCGGAATAAATCCCATGTCTTGAAGAACATGATCTTCACCGAGATCGCGAACAACAACTTCTTTTCCCTCGCTATTTACGAGATAAGAACCAAAGACTTTCTCAGCGAGGAAGATACCCCACGAACTATGGAGCAATGCTCTATGACGAACATCGGGAAGGCACTCTTTAGAAGAGTCGAAGAACGTATGAAAGTCTATATAGTCCTCCACACATCCACCATACTTCTTGACGCTTATGCGAGCATGATGAAAGGGCTTCATTCTTCTTCTCCAAACGCGTTGTCCCACTCTTCTTTAGTAGAACCAGTTAAAATGAACTCTCTTTGATCATCAGTAAGGTTTGGAAAAGCATTTTGAATGAGCATCGTAGCGCATGCATTCCAATCATTCATTTCCTCTTGAGTAACGGGAAGGTTCACACAATGAACCTTCCCGCTAAGCATAGATTTTCGCGTTATTTTCATTCTAATACTATATCACACGATGTGATGAATGTAAACGACTAATGCCCTAAACTGATGTTTGCTCGCTTACGAACATCAGCAAAGCTGTGAGTGCGAACAATCTTCCCATCAACAAAGACATCTTTGAGCAGATTGTTCTCTGGTAGAACTTCGATTTCCGGCTTCGTAATCGGGAATGAAACAGTGTCTTCATGGTGCATAACCAAAGCGAGGCGACCACGCTTAGACTTCTTACCAGGATCAGTAATCGGATCCTTGTAGACGTCATTCCACAAGCCATTGATCTTGATGGCTGAAGCTTTCATCGCGAACTTTAGAGTGTCACGATCTACTTTCTGAAGAAGTCCACCGCCTTGACCAAAAGCAATGTTCGAAGCGCTAAGACCCTTCTCTTTCATGATAGAGAGAATATCGTAAATCATCTCTGAATCAATACCATCGCCTTGAATAACACGGAAATACGATGGCAAGACTTTGTAACCTTTAGAGTTGACTTCGTAACCAACCAAGTCCATCAACTTCTCAATGACTTCTACAGGCACTACTTTTGGATCACCAGAGTCAGGGCGAACAATAATCGTTGCACCAGACTCCTTGACTTTATCAAGTAGCACAGTTCCCCAAGCTTCAGTAGCTTTGTAGATGTCATAGCTGTCAGAGACAACTGCAATCATCTTTTGCTGACTCGACGATGGATCACTGAACTTGTCTACCATGTTAGCAAAGGCGTCAAGTTCTTTGTCTTTGCCCCATGCTGTAATTGTGCTATGTTCTGCAGCAGGAATGCTGAAACCAGCCATAGCCTCACCATAGTAGCGACGGGCTGCAAGGACTCCTTCAACAGTATCAGTACCCATGAAATTAACCAAGTGAGCTGCTCCACCGATTGCAGCAGACTCGGCAGAACTAACTCCACGAGCACCAAAGTCATGCATTTTGAACATGATCTCTGCATCTGGATCATCTGAAGTCGCTTTGAGAAAGGAATAAATCGTTTCCTTAGTAGCAAAACTGTTCGATGCAACTGTAGTTGGGTACCAAACAGCGCGAAGCAACGCAGTTTCAAGAAAGCTCGTCAACCACGGTACAACAGGATCAGTGTTCACTAACTGAACTAACACGTTGCGCTGATCAAGAACAGTGCCTTCATCAACAGCCTGAATGCGAATTGGCAACTTACCGCCGTGTTTATTCAGAATGTGCATCCAACCATCTCGATTGAATGGCTCGCCATGAGCAGTCCAAAAAGCTTCAGCTTCGTCGATGTCTTCTTGCGTAATTGGCTTAGAGAGGTATTCCTTTAAGAACATTTGAAGCCCGAAGAAGACAACTGAATCATAGGCGCCTCCACGCGACTCAATGTAAGAGCTAACATGCTCTGTACCAGGCGGGTACTGTTCATAGTGACTCGCCTTGTAGCTGTCTGTCATAAGCAAAATATTTCGGTTCGTCATAGTAGCAAAACTCCTTTGCTGTGGTTATGCCTTGCGTCTATCGCTCAGCTTCTAATATCGTGGCCAAAAACACAAAACATCTTGGCCAACGTCTTTCCATTCTTCGAAATCTGGATCTTCTAAATCTTCTTCGCTATAGAATTCGCTATCGACAAGCCTTCCAATTTCATTGGATGTGCTCATTGGTGAATACCTATTACCTTCTGGGTCAGAACTTGTTACGACAACAGTTTCTCGAGTAACAGTTTTGTCTTTCAAATATCTTTCAAGAGTTTCGATCAGAAGACCGACAGTCATCGGGCCTTCATATGCACAAATCTCTCGTTGTTCGTCTTTCATTGTCGAACGGTTTATCTCATGAGAGCATTTAGCGCAGTACCAATTTTTTGTTGAAGAATTCCACCAAGTCGCATTTTTATTGCTGCATGCTGTGTGGTAGCATAGACCATTATACGCATTCACAGCGATCCCAACCTGAAGGATTCTTCCATTCATTATAGCTTGGATATTGCCCAGAAGGAGCATTTTTGATGTCGGTCTAGATTGCAACGCTCGTTCTTTTGTGAAACCCAGGGGGTGTCGGTAGTCCACGCCTATATGCTGGTCGTAAGCTGCCCAATATATTTCAGCGGCGAGATCGTCCCGCCGTATCTGTTCTCGTTCTTCGTTGGTCATCATGGCGCTTTCCTAGCCTTTAGTGCTGCTATGCAAATTGCTAGGGGCATGGTGTGACTGTCCGCATATATTTCCCATACCAGCGCCGCGCCAATCGTTAGTTCACTTTCGGGGCAGAGATAGCAACGCTTT
>Ga0222673_1000798_pt1 | contig 12283 bp, 13 predicted proteins | sample AntAcemetagen801_FD_179845 | JGI IMG/M metagenome (GOLD analysis project Ga0222673, IMG submission 179845) | Saline water microbial communities from Ace Lake, Antarctica - #801 | ecosystem: Environmental > Aquatic > Non-marine Saline and Alkaline > Saline | place: Antarctica: Ace Lake...
GAAATAAGCCAAATAAATAATTTAACTAAGAAAAATGAAACAGTTAAATCTTGTTCTAATTATATTCAGAAAGATTGGGTTGAGTTTAAGAAAGCTAAAGATTTGCCACAAGGTTCTGTTTTTGGAGTGTTTTGTGATGACCTGGTTGAAGGAGAAAATATTGAGGTTGTTTATGGGATTGAAGGATTTGATATTTATGAATGGGCTAGTTATTTGGTTACTGATATTGAATCCTATTATAAATTTGATGGAAATGACTTTTCTGATGCAACTGGAACTCAGGTAGACGCAACAAATGGAGGTACAACGAATACAACTGGTATTATTATTGATGGTAGAAATTTCGATGGAGATAATGATAAAGTAACCTTAACAGGAAATAATATTGCTGGTAATCCTGCTTTTTCCTATTCTTTATGGGTGTATTTAGATGCTGCACAAACAGCTAATACTGCCTTTTTATCCTTAACTAATGGTGCCAATACACCAACTACCGCTTTTCTTCCAGCATTTGACCCTAGTGGACACGTTACAATAGCTTTATATAATAGCGAACAAGTAGAAAGTGTTTTGACTGTTGGAAATCTTGCCTGGCATCAGGTTGTTATAACAAAGACAAGTGGGGCACCAGCCTCAACTACTAAAATTTATATTGACGGAACAGAAAGCACTTACAATAATGTAGGTGGGACATCTATTCCAAATTATCCGTCAGTAGATGCAATTTTATCTAGTGGAGAAGGTTGGGGAAATTATTTTGATGGAAAAATTGATGAAGTAGGAATTTGGTCAATAGCTTTAAACTCAACAGCAGTAGCACACCTTTACGACATACAAAAAGATGGATATGAAAGTGGACAATATCCTTTTACGATTGATGACATAAACTGCCAATTCTCAGGCTACGTATTCGACGAATCAGACAACGCCATAGAAGGAGCAAATATAACAATATGGAATCAAAATAACATATCAGAAAATTATGCAGATACATCAGATTCAAATGGAAAATGGGATATTAACGTAACTAACTCAACAAACACATACATGGTAGGAGCATACTTTAACAATACTTTAATCGGACAACTAAAACCTTATGTCTCAGGAACATGTTAAAAAATTATTTATTTTTATTTATAGGACTTGGGTTAATTGGGATGCTTAGTTTTGGAACTTCTTATACGGCTCCTAGCTATGACTCAGTAAACTTTTCACTTTGTTCTGGATATACTGCACCAACTTATGATTCTATTAATTTTACGCTTGGAGATAGTGATGCTTGTGTTACGGATAGTTGCACATATACTTCTGGAGATTGGGAAATAGAATGTACTGATAATTGTGTTATCTCTGACGCTGTTGAGATAGATGGTGGAGATTTAGTTTTTAATGGAACTGGATATTTTAATGTAAAAGCAAACATAACCAACTGGACAAATATAAATTTAAGTAGTGGATGTTACATAGTTGTAGATGATGGGGTTAGTCTAATTAATGCATAATGGGAATAAGAACAGAAAACAAAACAGGAAGTGACTTGACAGGTTCTAGTGGAGCAGCAAGCCGAACACTCACTCTAACAAACACCGGACTAACAGTACAAAACGGATTCCTAGTTTATGTAGGAGGATTAGCAATGGCTTTAACTTCAGAATATACGGTGAGTCATTTGTCTGCGAGTACGGTTATAACGTTTGTTAATTTTATTTGGGATGACCAAACAATCATAGTCAATTATTATGAGAGTCCGGGTTCAAATGTTTCAGGAGCAGATGGAGACTTTTTGCTTGGACCATTGGCAGACTTCGGAGTGACAGCCACACGAACACCAGTAACAATGACAACAAACTACTCAGGAAACAAAACATATACAGATGGAACAGACGTAGACATAAGCATAGTTTTGATTCCTTACAATGTAAAATACGACTTAGATAAATCCGGATTAAATAAGAGTTATGATATGATGGCGTTTGTTGGGCCAAGCGTGACATTAAATAAATACGACAAAATAACATACGATTCAAAAATTTATAGAGTCGATAATGTAAGTACAAGAGACTTCGATGGAACCACAATAATGCAGAAAGCAATGTTATATTTTTCTGATGATTGAGATTAAAGAAGCAGTAGAACGTGCACTCCCAAGAATCGCAATACGTTTCCAGAACGAGTTGGTGTTGGCAAGTCCAGTTGACACCGGACGATTAAGAAATTCAATACGAGTAGAAGCAAACGGAACCACCCTGACAATTACAATGGTAGACTATGCACTTTATGTTGAATTTGGAACAAATCCACATATCATCAAACCAAAAGATAAACAAGCATTAAAGTTCAAAGCTGGTGGTGGAGATGTGTTCGCAAAGGAAGTTCATCATCCAGGCACACGACCAAACCCATTCATAAGAAACACAATACGAAACAAAATAAGCAAGATAGTCCAAGAAGAAATTATAAAATCCTTCTAAATTTTAGAAAGTAGGTTTATAACATATCCAGGACTAATAAGATAAGCCAAGAGGCAGAACTTCCAAGAGGAAAACATGGATATACCAAAAATTAAGCAGGAACAATTAGACTTTCTTAGAAATAATGATGTTTTTAGTATCACAGAGAGAGGCGTAACAACAACAACTCAGGAAGCAACTCTATCATCCGCGTCATCAATTACAATAGCATTGACAACGGTCAAGAACATCCGAAGCATTACAGTTGGAGGAACTGCAAAAGTACGAGGAACCGACTGGACAATAAATTATAAACATTCAACCGGATGTGTAATAACATTCGTAACAGCACAGACAGGCGAAAGCATAGTGACTTATGATTATGGCGGAGACAAAATATACCCAGACTTCCCTAGAAATGATTTGACAATTAACTCATACCCAAGAATCGCAGTAGATGTTATTAATGTTGGGATGGATTCTTTGGGAATAGGAGGAGATAGTTTTATATCAAACGTAGCAATCACGATCGTGGTTTATTCGAACAACTCAGACGACCTCGATACTTATGTCAATGCAATTAAAGAACTCTATGTCACGAATGCAAAAAACTTTTATTATCTGAAATTCATTAAGCCAACGTTTATCGGGCCAACAATTAACAGCCCAGATAAGAAAGATGAAATCATGCAAAAAAATATAGACATTCTTGGAATGTTCGCGGTGGACAATGCTTAATAAAAAGAGATTAATGACAGATGTCGCTAAGGGGAAAATCACTATGAAGGAAGCCGAGAAGATTATGGAACCAAAACCTAAAACTCAAACGAGAAAACTAAATGAAATAGGAGGTAAATAAAATTTCACAAAATTACATAGGAGGAGGAAATTCAACTGCTTTATTCGCATTCGAAGATATGGATGGTTGGGGATTAGCAGCCGCAAGTCACACTGCAAGCGACGAGACTTATATGCCGTTTGGTCAAGGAATCGAAGTAACGGTCACTAGAACAAACAACGCAGAAAGAGTTTTTGGAGTAGGCGCAAGAAACGCTGTTGCAACAATCAACAAACAATATGGAGGAGAGGCTAGTGTCACCGGGATGGTGTCGAATGCTTACTGGTTATTGGGAGTTCTTGGAACAAACACAGATGCAGGAACTGTTGGGGCTTACACACACACATACACAGAAGCGAATATACTACCGAGTTTTACTTTAAGTTCAAGCATGGAATTAGGCACAACTGACTACACATCAGTTCTAATCGGAAACGTTATCAACAATTGTACTTTGACAGCAGCGGTAAACGAGGCACTTAAATTCACATTAGATACGATGTACCGATATGAAACAGTCAACACAACATACGTCGCAAACAATCCAGAAATCGAACCAATATTCACATTCGCGCATGGGAGCATAGAAATGCCAGACGGAACAAAAATCGCAGCGATTCAGAGTTTCGAGTTGAGTGTTGCAAACAGCGCAGAAGCAGTCTATGGAATAGGATCCAGATTTATGACAGGAGTTGTTGCTAAAAATAGAGAGTACAATTTCACTATGACAGCAGCGTTTAATGACTACACAGACTTATTGACGTATTTCTTTAATGGGACAAATTCAGCAACTGCACCTACGACAGGAAGCGGAACAGAAATTGCAACATTAGAGTTAACATTCACAAATGATGACGGAGATATTCTGGACATCAACTTGACTGGAGTACACTTAAACGAAGAGACTCTTCCACAGAACGCAACAGAAGTAATAAAAGAGGATGTGACCGGCTGGGCCAGAGGTTGTACTAACATGATTTATACGAATGATGTAGAAACAGCACCTGTAGCAGCAGATAACATATAAAATGGAAGAAGATAAACCCGTTAAAATTCCGAGCATGGAAATCAACGCTAAGAATCAAATAGTAGAACAAACAAAGGAAATCCCTTTGATGATTAATGGCGAGACAGAAATGGTTGTAATTCGAAAACTTAACACTGGGATAAGGAACAGAATAAAATCCGAATGCGCTAAAACAACGATACTAGGTGGACAGCCACAAGTTAAAATCAATGAGATAGAGATTCAGGAAAAGATTCTGTCTGAGGCGATTATCAAAGCACCATTCCTCACTTCGGTTGTGGAGTTAAAGAAACTCCCTGCAGACGTGACTGACTACTTGTTCGATGAGTATAACGAGTTCGCGGAGCCCTCTGAAAAAAAAAATTTAAAATCAGAGAAAGCATCAGCGGACATTACTTAGACGATCCAGAAGTCTCAAATGAATTTATTTATTGGTTTTTTGCCAACCGGTTTAATTACACCCCGGACCAGGTAGATGCGCTACCATACGATCGAATGTGTTATATGAGAGAAATGGAAATGGAATATAAGAAAAAAATAGGAGCAGAAATGAGTTAATGGCAGATGGAACTATGGAGATTAAAATCCCAATAACGGTAAAAGGCGGCCGAGAAGGAGACAAAGTCGGAAAGCAAATCGGCGACAAGATAGCAGCGTCTCTGAATAAATCTTTAAAATCAATCGGAGTAGGCGGCACAACATCTTCAGCATCTAGCGGAGGAAGTTCTGCGTTGGGATTCATGGGAATGTCAAAAGGTTTATCTGCGGTGGCAATAGGACTCGGAGCAGCAACAGCAGTTCTAGGAGCAACTCTATCAATTCTTAAAAAGTCAAGCGGATATTTAAGGGGAGTTTTGTCTATTTTTGGGAGAGCCTTCTTAATGTTTTTTAGACCGTTCGGAGATTTTTTGGCAACCTTACTAAGACCACTAGCAATTATTTTAATGAAGGCGGCAGTCGCTTGGCTAAAATGGACCAGGGAGTCGCCAGTAGGAAAGGCATTATTTGGTGGCGGAGAAGACAGTGTAGGAACCGGAGCAGCAAAGGGAGCAATAAAAGGCGCATTAATGCCGGGTTTTGGTGGTTCTATATTTGGAGCAATAAAGGGAGCACTGAGTGAAGTTGATTGGAAAAGTTTAGGTCCTTGGCTATGGGGAAAAATTACATCAATCTGGGAGTGGTCATACGATTACGGAGCAAAAGTTTGGGAATGGATAACATCAATCTGGGAGTGGAAATTCGACTTCGCTACAGAGGTTTGGGGATGGGTAACATCTGTCTGGAATTATTCAATGGACTTCGGTTCTTGGCTATGGGGAAAATTAAAAACCACGTGGAATTATATCTCAGATTTTGGTTCTTGGTTGTGGGGAAAAGTAAAAGGAATTTGGAGTTGGCATTGGAACTTTGGCTCGTGGTTATGGAATCAAGTTAAATCAGTATTTAGAATAGGCAATGATAATGATTCAACTGGTTATGCTACAGGAACTGCCTTTGTTGGTCAGACTGGAATGTATCAATTACACAGAGGAGAAGCAGTTGTCCCAAGAGTACAAAATAACAATTCTAGCGGAAACAGTATAATGTTAAGTCCAACAATCAACATAACCGGCAACTCACAAGACATAGACGCAGACGAGATAGCGCGTAGATTCTCAAACTTAACAATAATGGAATTAAAATCTCGAGGAATAGCATAATCGCAAACACAACAATAGGTGGAATAGTAATTCATAACGGTTCAAGCGCAGTAATTAAGGATAACGACTGTTCGAAGGATGCTAGTCTTGCTATAATGCCTCTTTACTTGTCAGATTCAGATGAAACAGACGTATTCGATTATGGTGGAGTAATAAAAGTAATAAGTTTCACAGGCTTTTATATTGCAGAAAGCACAGCAGCACTTAAAACTTGGATTGATAGTGTAGAAGCTCTAGTCCAGGGACATCAAGATACTGACGAAGGGTATCCGTTAGATTTAGTAGATGATTTAAGGGGAACAATTAAAGTGAAGGTTCAGAGTTTCAACTCTACTTCAAGAGAAGCAGAACCAACAAAAGTAGGTTGGACATTGAAACTGGTTCAGTCTAGTACAAACGCATAATGGCAAAAAGAGTTTATATCGAATCAGTGAAGGCATGGGCAAAAGGTCTTGGTATTAGTGGAGTGAGTTTATTTGGATTAATTTTTATGTATTTACTTGCAGTTGGTTCGATTTCAAATGTTTCTTATTCTGGTGATATGATATGTGAAGGAACAATTGATGATCCTTGCTATGCTTATATTAATTTTACAGCAAACGAAGATATTTTTATTTATCCGACTGGTTATGATCCATGGGGAAGAGATACATTATTTAATTTTGCACCAGAAGTTAAGTCCTGGAGATTAGAAAGAAGTTGGGGAAATGGCTGGAGAAACATTCCAATAGACACAACTTGCACAGGAACATGGTGTGGAGCAAAGGATAGTTCAGGAGATTGTTTATATTCGGTGGCTTTTAGGAAAGATAGGGATTATAAGATAAGAATCGTTGCTTATAAAAATAATCCAACAGACACACTCAAATGGGGAGCTTTCTCAGGAGTAGATGAGATCGATCCTTTTTGGTATGGAGTAAACACCACAACTGAAACATCAGTCACCACAAGCATGAATATAGAACTAGGAACAGCAATAAACATCTCAACTAATCTAACCGGAGCAACAACTGTCTGCGTTGATATTGACCACCCAGAATACGGAGATAATTATACTTGCGGAACTCCAACAGCAAACTTTATTTTTAATATTTCTTATTTTAGCGAAAATGAATTCAACGACAGTTCAACAACCAAAACGATTAATACTACAGATTTAATTTTTTATGTTGCAGCACATCAATATGATGAAGTTCAAAACTTCACAATAAATTTAACAGGAATAAACACTGCGAGTAATGTATCAGTTTATGTCAATGGTACGTTGTCAAATAGTCTAGGATTTGTTTATAATACTTCAAATGGGGATATTGATGAAACTGCTGAAACAAGTCTTGATTTATTGAATGGTGATTCTACAACGTTCAGTATACCAAAAGGAGCAACAGTCACAAATACTACTCTCAATTTTACTGGTGTAAACGATACTTGGTTAATAAAATATAATGCAATTCCAGAAACAACACTTGGAGAATTTGATACCCCAAGTGATGGTATAGCTTATTGGGATGACGCTTTAGAAAATGGTTTTGATGGAAATATTTATAGTAGAGCAGTAATGTTTAATTCTCCTGCATATGATATTGCGTTTTATGGTAGGATTTATGAAAATTATACCTTAGAAGAAGATGCTCTCATTACAAGTTTAACTTCTTATTTTAATTCTTGGCCAAATGCTCCATTTCTTGTTCAATGTTGGAGTGGCTCTTGGACTAATGTGATTAATGATACTAGCGCAGGTCAGTCTGCTTCTGAACAGGAAACCGCAACAGTACCATCTGCATGTTTAGCTGGTTCAGTTTTACAATTTAAAACTACTCTTAAATATGATGCAACAGGAGTACCATTTGTTGATTACTGGGTTACTTATCTTTATGAGAATACATTTAATTATTATAGATATGGTTATCCAGAAAATATGTCAATAGAAGTTGGAATAGTAGATGGTATAAAGGAATATCAAGGGTCCGGAGAATTAACAGGTTCGAATTATACTGACAGCTTTGTATCAGAAGTAAATACATATTTAGACACTTGCGCAGCAGATGAAAATGGTTATTGTGACGTGCCAATTTATTTCACTTCAGATGATGGTGGTAAACTTACAATAGATAATTTCAAAGTTTCATATACTTACGACATAAACCCAGTAAGCATAAGTTCATCAATGATTCAGAACTTTCTGGATAATTCAACTGATGACGTAAATATACCAATATCTTTTTCATTGGATGAAGGTTCTTTTAGTGTGTCTGGTTTACAATATAATCACAAAGGTGGAAATGATACTATTGAGATATTGACTTGGGATGACAATAATACTATAACATTAAAAAACAATTTTAATAATAGTTTGACTATCGAGAATTTGACTTATACTGGGGATGAAGATATTACTAGGTGGTTGAGTCTTCCTAAAAATACTGCTGTTACTAATGGTTCTTTTAATTTAACTGGATATTTCACAAAGAATCTTTCAAAAATAGAAGACCTAAATGATTCATTTGAGAAAGATGGTAGTAATACAGACGCATGGGGAATGACAAACGACGGAACGTACATATGGATAGTAGACGCAACTGGTGCGGAAGTTTATAAATATTGGATAAACGGAACTTACACAGGAACACATTTTGATACAGCTGCAAGTGGTAATGCTGCTCCAATAGGAATAACACAGAATGGAACATATATTTGGGTAACCGATTTCTCAGACGATTTAGTTTATAAATATACTATGGATGGAACATCAACTGGAGACTCTTTCGCAATAGAAGGTGCTTTTGCCTACGGAATAACACAAGATGGAACATATTTTTGGACAGTAGATGCAGCTGAACATGATGTTTATAAATATTGGATGAATGGAACATACACAGGGTCTTCTTTCTCAACAGGTGGAACTTTCACATCTTTTGGAAGCGGATTAACACATGATGGAACATACCTTTGGATAGGGTGTGATATTGACGATAATAAAGTAAGAAAACTTTGGACAAATGGAACAGATACAGGAGACTTTTTTATTTCATCTACAGCATGCGTAGGAATAACACAAAATGTAACATACTTTTGGACAAACCACTACAGTGCTAGTGATGTTTATAAGTACGGAGTAAAAGACAGTTATCCTAGTGATATTTATGTATCAATAGATGGTACAAGAATATTCGAACAAGCAGGAGATTTTAAAACAAATAATGAAACTTCAAATATAGCAACAACCATAAACAACTACATCTCAACAGCAACAGAAGTAGGAGGGAACTATCTAATACCATTTTTATTCCACTCAGATACACCAGGAATTTTAAAATATTCAAATATAAATATTACTGGTGTTTACACATCTAAATCAAATAATGATACGTTGAATTTATTTGTTTATTATTCTAGTCTGTTTAAGAATCTGCCATACACTTGGGCTAGTAAAATATTTTTTATTCCAAAAACAAATAGTTCAAAGAATGTTACTGCCTACGGACAAACAACAACAGTACCAATTTATAATATAACAACAACAAATTACGGAGGGAATAGTAATTTTTCTATTAAAGTAAACGAGAGTTTTTCATGTTTGAATCTTACTTGGAGCAACAACGCAACAAAGAATGAATCCAATATTATTAATACAACATGGCAGATACTTAAATCAAATGTAGAATATCTAAATAATACACAACTATGGCTATGGGCAGACTTTGATAACTGTAATGCCTCAGACCAAAGGATACTTCAGCCATCTCTCGAGATAGAAGGTTATTGTGTCGATTGTGAGTGGATTTAATGAGAGACAGTACTGAGATATTTATTCCAATTCCAAAACCAAGAAACGCACATATTAAGGTTGAATTAGACGGAGATGATCTAACAGGAAAAACAATGAAGAGTTTATTCAGATACCCAGTAACAAGTGGAATTGGAACGTTTAGTATGACAATATCTAATGCGGCAGGACAACTATCTGGAAAATATTCAGCCGGTAATGTAGTCAGATTTTATGCTGATAATTCCGATGGAAATACTTTGCAATTTCATGGTAGAGTAGATCATGTTAAAGAAATAATAAGCGATCGTGGTCAAGTTTTAGAAATAGAAGGCAGACACAGAGCCTACACATTAACAGAATATCTTATTTGTTATTCAGCAACAGAAGAAGAACCATCACAAATACTAAAGGATATTATTGCGAAGTTGCCGTCTACTTATGGGTTTACTTCTTCGAATGTTGCAGCAACAGAAACAGCAATGAATGTTCAGTGGAATTATAAACCATTTTGGGATTGTGTAGTTGAATTGTGTAATTATACGGATTTTGATTGTTATGTGGATAATGACCTAGACTTCCATTTTTTTGAGGCCAATTCAATACTAAATACGGAAAACGCTGTTGTAGAGGGAGATAACCTCATAAATTCAAAGGGGTGGGGTATTAATGATTATTATGAGAAAACTCGCGTGGTGGCTATCGGACAAAGCGAGGATGGGCTTCCAATCGTATATACTGCAATAAGTCCAAACGAAGGAACAGAAATAAGAGAAGTTTTCATAAAAGATGTATCTTCAAACACAGAAACAAGCGTAAAAAATCTAGCAGAGTCAAAACTGTCAGAAATAACAAATATTACTCCTCAGGCAACAGTAAAATCATTCGGACTAGAAACAATAAAACCAGGAGAAAACATTTGGTTATTAATCCCAAGACAACAAGTATATGGACAATATAAATTAAAAAATATTATTCAAAAGTTTGGAACAAAATCAGGTGGATGGAGAACAGACTTGTCCGTAGAAATAGAAGAAGATTCTGTCTCACAAATATTAAATGGACTAAACCAAAAAAGCGACAGACTAAAAGTTGCAGATAATATAAACAAATTGAATTATTCTTGGTATTTTGGATTTGATGCAACTACTGGTACTCATTCATCAACAGAGATAACCGAAGGAGTATTAAAATCAACAGGAGCAAGCGGAACATGGACAAGTAATCTTAAGGAAGTAACAGAAAACGCAACCTTTTGTGAGATAAGAGTCAAAGGACAATCAATCCCGGGAACCATTTTTTATGTAAGTGTAGATAATGGTGTTACTTGGCAATTACTTGAACAAAGCACACTAAAAACATTATCACCACCAGGAACAAAATTAAGAATAAAAGTAGAAATAAATTCTGCAGACACTCAAATTTATAGTGTTGTTTTATTATACACATAACTAAATCCAGGAGGTAAAATATGGCAAAAGAAATAGTAAAGAAATGGTATCAGAGTAAAACTAAAGTTGGAACTTTGTTAATCGCAATCGGACCAGTGTTGGCAACAATCGGAGGATTACTAACAGGAAGCATTGATATGATGACTGGAATATCTGCACTAACAGTAGAACTTGGGGCAGTGACTGCGATTCTAGGGATTCGTGATCTCCCTTTTATTAACAGGAAGTAAGGTTTATATAGGGTAAAACCTATTATTTATTATAAAATAATTCCTCAACGATTTATTTTTATTGGGGTGATGATTCTTTAAGCGGCTGATTCACCCCTTTTATTTTTTAGGAGATTTTAAAAACAAAGACTAAATGTGAATATCATTAGAAAATGGATATTTATGATTTAGGTGCTGTTTTAATATATATAATTATTATAGTTCTTGGAGTTATTATTGGAGGATCATATGTTATTTATTATCATCCACTTTACTCAGACGTACAACCATCAAATTATTTTACTGATTTGGATTGGAATTCTTCTATTGATATGCAAGATTATGATATTTATGTGATGGCCAATACTTCTTCTATGTTGCCTACTATTCCATTCGGAGCAATGATGTTGGTTATTGAGGATTATAATATTTCTCTTGGGGATATAATTGTTGTTAAGTTTGATAATGTTGTAGAAAAAAAATATCAAGGAATGGTTTCTGCACATAGAGTTATTGAAATTGAGGAAGGTAATAATGGAACTTGCTATTTTACAAAAGGTGACAATGTGAGATATAGCGATAATAAATGTTTTCTTAAAAATGAAACTTATGGGAAAGTTGTTGGTATTTTATTTTAGGAGATTTTAAAAAGGAAGTCTTTCTTAGTTTGGTTATGCCGCTTAAAACAAATGACATTTTAACTAAACAATCAGGACGTTACGGATGGCTCAGTGTCAGTTCGATGTTTCTTAGCACTTATGATTGCTTCTCGTCTTTATGCCTTGGTAAAGGTAACGTTACTATCTATGGAGGAAAAGACTGATTTTCTTTTTTTTATAAAG
>Ga0222673_1000802_pt1 | contig 12218 bp, 6 predicted proteins | sample AntAcemetagen801_FD_179845 | JGI IMG/M metagenome (GOLD analysis project Ga0222673, IMG submission 179845) | Saline water microbial communities from Ace Lake, Antarctica - #801 | ecosystem: Environmental > Aquatic > Non-marine Saline and Alkaline > Saline | place: Antarctica: Ace Lake | collected...
AGACACTCCCAAAGAAAAGATGGAAAAAGCGGAATTTGTTCACCTGCACGTACACTCAATGTATTCTTTGCTTAATGCAGTTCCCACCCCCAAGGAGCTGGTGAAAGCTGCCAAAGAAGACGGACAACACGCAATGGCCATTACTGATGCTGGGGCACTCTATGGTGCAATTGACTTCTACTCACAGTGCCACAAAACCGGTATCTCACCTATTATTGGCATTGATGCGTTTATAGCTCCTCGCACCCGCCATGACAAAGAGATGATGGACCGTCCACGAGCGCGGGTGGTACTGCTGGCTAAAAACATGACTGGGTACAAAAACCTCATTAAGCTCGTCACCGTCTCAAACACAGAGGGATTCTACTATCGTCCCCGACTTGACCAAGAACTGCTCAAAGACCACTGTGAAGGACTGATTTGTATTGTCCCTTCGTTTGCCGGAGAAGCGACATTGCACCTGAAAAATAATGACCTGGAAAAAGCAGCTGCCTCCCTTGCCTGGTACAAGGAGGTATATGGCGAGAATCTCTACTACGAAATCACCCACCATCCTGAAATCCTTGATCACCCTGAACTACAAAAGAAAATCAAAACCCTCGCCAAGGAAGGTGGCGTGCCTTTAGTGGCTGCGCAAGATATCTACTACATGCAAAAAGATGACGCAGTCATCCGGGCACTGATGATGAAAATTCAAAGTGGCGGGGTTATTGACCCCGACGAAGCACGAGCTGAAGACTTCTCTTTTGCCACCCAAGCAGAGATGAAAGAAAAATTTAAAGATGAACCAGAAGCGGTGGCAAATACGGTGAAGATTGCTGACCAATGCCAGGTGGAGATTGTGCTTGGTCAAGAGGCCTGGAAGTTTCCTGACTACAAAATTGCCAGCGGGAAAAACTCAGATGATGAACTTAAAGATATGGCCTACGCTGGAGTAGACTGGCGAAAGCATGACATCAAAGATTCGGTCATTAAAACCCGTATTGACTATGAGCTGGAGGTGATTAAAACCAAAGGCTATTCAACCTACTTCCTGGCGGTAGGTGACCTGCTTCGTGAGGCCCGTGAACGTGGTATCTATACGACCATTCGTGGTTCTGTTGCGGGGTCATACGCAACGTATGTACTTGGCATTACCAACGTAGACCCACTTGAATATAAACTTCCTTTCGAACGATTCCTGAACCCCGAACGTCCATCGGCGCCTGATATCGATATGGACTTTGCTGATGATCGTCGTGATGAAATCATTGACTATGCCAAAGAAAAATATGGAGCAGACAAAGTAGCTCAGATTGGCACCTTTGGAACCATGATGGCTCGAGCGGCTGTAAAAGACGTTGCTCGTGCACTTGGTCATCCCTACGCAACTGGTGATCGTATCTCTAAGCTTATTCCTCTGGGCGCACAAGGTTCAGCGATGACCATTGATAAAGCCATGGACATCGAACCAGACTTAGCAAAACTATACAAACAAGACAGTGAGTCGCGACAAGTAATCGACCTAGCCAAGCGCATTGAAGGTCGAGTGCGACATATGGGCGTACACGCTGCTGGTGTGGTAATTGCGCCTGAGCCACTGGACCAATACGTGCCAATTCAAGTTGACTCCAAGACAGGTAAGTACGTAACTCAGTACGAAATGCACTCTGTAGGTGAAGATGGTGTGGGACTTCTGAAGTTTGACTTTCTTGGGATTAAAAACCTGGCTATTTTAGCTGACACGGTCAAGCGGGTAAAAAAGATTCGTGGTGAGGATGTGGATATTGAGGATATAGATGTGGCAGATACAAAAACGTTCCAAATGCTTGCGCGCGGAGAAACCATGGGACTCTTTCAGCTCAACGGTACGGGCATGACGTCGTTTTTAAAACAGCTCAAGCCAAGTACCATTCATGACATCAATGCGATGGTAGCCCTGTATCGACCAGGCCCGATGGAATCTATCCCTGACTATATCGCACGAAAGCATGATGCCTCACTGGTAACCTTTCTCGATCCTCGGCTGGAGAAAATTCTTGACCGTTCATACGGAGTGATTACGTATCAGGACGACGTGATGATGATTTCTATTGCGCTGGCTGGGTACTCTTGGCTTGATGCTGACAAACTGCGTAAGGCGATGGGAAAAAAGATTCCTGAGGTAATGGAGGCGGAAAAAGCCAAACTTATGGACGGATTCCGTGATTTTGGAAAACTCGCACCAAAGGTTGCAGATAAACTATGGGAGCGGATTGAACCATTTGCTGCCTACGGGTTTAATAAGTGTTTACCGGCGTCTACTCGCATTATCGATGCAAAAACAGGCATCCCAACCAGCATTACTAATCTACTAATTGCTCCCCAGAAAAAAATAACCGTACTATCTCTTGATACCCACCAAAGTATTGTCACAAAAATAGCAACCAAACCATTTGAAAATGGTGTGAAGATGGTGTATGAACTCACTACAAGAAGTGGTCGAGTCATTCGAGCAACGAACAACCATCCTTTTAAAACATGGAGCGCTTGGCAGCGTCTAGATACACTCCAAACAGGCGACCGCATAGCAGTCCCAAGAACACTCCTTAGCCCAAAAAAACATTCTGACCTTACAATCAATCAAGCAGGAACATTAGGCTATCTCATCTCAGAAGGAAATCTATGCCACCCACATGGTCTGTACTATTATTCTAAAAATACAGACGAGGTACAAGATTTTATACAATACGCGCAGACTTTTAAGAACACGAAAATAACTAGTGATACGAGCAAGTCTGCACAGAGCATCTACATCGGACAAACAAATCCCAAAGAAGGAAATGCCCTACGCCAATGGATTGAATCTCTAGGACTTCTCCATAAGACTGCTACAGAGAAAACCGTACCTGACGTAGTTTTTGCTGCTGAGGACAAGGTTATTGCTTGTTTCTTAGGGAAGCTTTGGCAAGGTGACGGATGTATTTCAAATAAGAACCAACAAGCATTTTATGCTACTAGTTCAAAGCAACTTGCTCATGATGTACAACACCTGTTGTTACGTCTAGACATACTTAGCACCATCCACACAAAATCATTTGCATACAGAGGTGGTCACAAAATCGGCTGGACTGTTGTTCTCACGGGGACAGAAAATATAGCTTCTTTTGCAGAACACCTTGGACGACACATGCTCACCACTAAAAAATCTGATTTAGAAACACTAAAAAAAGAAAGTAACCTGCGTACAAATAATCGTGGTCGCGGCACTGTTGACACCCTCCCGATGGATGTACTTCAAGAGATACGTTTGGAAATGACCACACAGGGTCTCACCGTACAGGAAGTCGCTCAAAAGGCACACATTGCACCACGACTACTTTATAACGGCACCAAAAAACGAGGACTTACTCGAACAACGGTACTTAAAATAGCCAAGGTTCTGACATCTAAGAAACTTACCGAACATGCTATTTCTGATATTTTTTGGGATGAAGTAGTTTCAATCACCAAAGTTGGCAAAGAAATGACCTACGACCTCTCTGTCTCTGGAACACACAACTTTATTGCTGATGATTTTTTTGTACACAACTCCCACGCAGCCTCATACGGCCGTGTGGCGTACCAGACCGCGTACATGAAGGCAAACTACCCTGAAGAGTACATGGCGTCAGTACTGACCGCTGACGCTGGTGATACGGAAAAGATTTATGAAATTATTCACGAGTGTGAACGGATGGCTATTGAGGTACTTCCGCCTGATATTAATGAAAGTTTTGCACCGTTTTCTGTGGTTCCAGCAAAGGATGGTGAAGATGCGAAGATTCGTTTTGGTCTGACCACTATCAAAAACTTCGGTGAAGGTATCGCTGATGCAATCATTATTGAACGAAAAGAAAATGGTGATTTTACGTCGCTGACCGACCTTCTCACTCGTGTCCACAATAAAAACCTCAACAAAAAATCTATCGAAGCGCTCATCAAGACTGGTGCCCTCGACCGATTTGAGGAACGTGGAAAAATGCATGCAAACGTCGACAACCTGCTTGGGTTTAACAAAGAACAGGTTGCGGGTATCGCTGCCAGTCAGGACTCTCTATTTGGCGGTATGGACACCTCCATCAATGAACTGACTCTGCATGACGTAGACCCAGCGACCAAGGAGCAGAAACTACTCTGGGAAAAAGAGCTTCTGGGGGTATATGTGTCTGGTCATCCACTGGACCAATTTAAGGCAGAACTAGATAAGCGTACAAACATTCGTCAGATTATTCAGGCACTAGAAGACGACGACAAAATGACCATTGTGCAACTCAAAGGCACCCTTGCTATTGCCGGGATGATTGAGAGTGTAAAAGAACTTCTTACTAAAAAAGGTGACCGCATGGCATTTGTAAAACTCGGGAACCTTACTGACAGTATCGAAATGGTCACCTTCCCTGAAACCTACGAGACATACAAAGACCTACTGTTCGCCGGCAACTGTGTAGCTATCAAAGGCAAGCTCAGTATCCGCAACGACGAACCAAGTATCTTGATAGACAAGATTAAAGCATTAGCACCCAAAGAAACGACTGAAGTAAACTCAGTTGACAACTCCCCTGTCTAAACGCTACTATAAGAACAAATCAGAGATTGTTTGAGCTACCAACTCAAAGCACATCGTGCGGAAACCTAATCTGAGTCAAAAGAGCTGTGTGGCATACTGCACAGAATACCCGGTGGAACCGCGGATGGGACCTCATCTCACTCGTCCGAGTACAGACATGATTTTTGTGTATGTACTCGGACGTTTTACGTATATTACCAACCTGATTAAAATTAGGGGTCGGACCCCTAATTTAGTAACTTCAAGACACTTATGAGTTCAGACAACAATTTACAGTTAGAACACAAACGACACACCCTGGCGCACTTGCTTGCAGCAGCGGTGCTACAAGAATACCCCCAGGCAATCCTTACCCTTGGACCAGCTATTGATACTGGTTTCTACTATGACATCGACTTTTCCGCTGGAGAGGCTCCAGGTGATGACGACCTAAAGAGCATCCAGAAAACCATGAAGAAGACGCTTAATGGTTGGAAGGAGTTTACACACAAAGAAGTTTCAGCGGCAGAAGCGCGCGAAGCGTTTGTCGGTAATCAATTCAAACTTGAGCTTATCGATGAGATTGACGCCAAGGGTGAAACCATTACTCTCTATACTATAGGCGAAGGTAAAAATGAATTCACTGACTTGTGTCGCGGTGGCCACACTGAGCATCCCTCTGCAGAGATTGCAGCTGACGCGTTTAAGCTTGATAAAATTGCTGGCGCCTACTGGCGTGGTGATGAGAAGAATCCTATGTTGACACGCATCTACGGACTGGCGTTTGATACCAAAGAAGAGCTGATTGCGTATGGCCTACAGCTTGAAGAAGCTAAGAAACGTGACCATCGAAAACTTGGTAAAGAACTTGGTCTCTTTTCATTTTCTGAGCTGGTTGGGCCTGGTCTTCCTCTATGGTCTCCCAAAGGAACTATTCTACGAAACGAAATCGATGCTTTTGTCACTGGACTGAGACAAGAAAAAGGCTACCAGCTAGTGACTATCCCGCACATCGCAAAGAAGGCACTGTACGAAACTTCAGGACATTGGAATAAATACAGTGACGACCTATTCAAGGTACGCGCTAAAGACGGTGACGATGGAGAAGAGTATGTTCTCAAACCAATGAACTGTCCTTGTCATACACAAATCTTCGACTCTGTGCCCCGTTCATACAAAGAGATGCCTCAGAGATTCGCAGAAACAACGATGGTCTATCGGGCTGAACAGTCGGGAGAACTTTCAGGACTCACTCGTGTACTTTCTATCACACAAGATGACGCACACGTATTCTGTCGTGAATCACAGCTGAAAGATGAGATTATTACAATCTGGGACATCGTTGATGCGTTTTATGGAAAGTTTGGATTCAAGCTACAGGTACGACTCTCTTTCCATGATCCTAAAAAGAAAGAGGACTATCTTGGAGAAGATGCTGTCTGGGAAGATTCTGAAAGTATGATGAAGCAGATTGCGGAAGAACGAGGTGCTGACTACTTTATTGAGCAAGGAGAAGCTTCGTTCTATGCTCCAAAACTCGACTTCATGGCAAATGACTCAATAGGACGTACACATCAGGTAGCAACTATTCAGCTTGACCGAATGCTTCCTGACCGTTTTGACCTTACCTGTGTAAATGAACAAGGCGAGCAAGAGCGGGTGGTAATGGTACATGCAGCAATTGCGGGTTCACTTGAGCGATTTATTGCGGTACTTATCGAACACCTAGCTGGAAACTTCCCGCTTGGTTTTGCACCAGTACAACTTGCAATCATCCCTGTTGCTGAGGTGCACAACGACTACGCCAAAGAAGTGTACACAACCCTCAAAGAAGCTGGGTTCCGCGTAGAACTCCTTGATGAAAACGAATCTATGGGCAAGAAGATTCGGTCTGCAAAGAAAGATAAACTTCCTTACTTCATTGTTATTGGAGACAAAGAAGTAGAGAGTAGCACAATCACTCTTGAATCTCGAGACACAGAAAGCAACCAGTCACTGTCAATGGAAGATCTACTTGAGAAACTTACCGAAGAAGCAAAATAAATTGCCACATACTCTACATACGAAAAAACTTCCCAAAGGGAAGTTTTTTCGTATACGAGACTAAACCTTGAACAATATCTTGCTTAAAGTTCTTCATAAATCCTCAGAGACGAGACGAGCAAAGAAATTTTATCGAGCCGTACTTGATGGTACGGTGAGATAAAATTTCTGTAGCTCAACGAAGTATCGGTGGATTTTGATGGACTTAAGAGACACTCTTGACTGCCTTCATTATTGCCATCTTGACTGCAGCCTCCTCAGACTCATACGTTCCGTCAAGAGCTCCTGTCAATGCTTTGATAGCCCCTTCCAAACTCTCGGTTGAAACAGACACTGCGTATGAAGCAAGCATATCTGACACATGTACTTCTTCACCCTTTCGAGATCGATATACTGCATCAAGGTCAGAGGCTGCATCAGCCAGGGCAATCATCGGTCGGTGCGCGATCAGCTGATAGGCTGATACTACGTTTCCAGTGATAATTGCTTCTGCCAGAGAACCTCCCGTAATTGCTTCTGTTTGTGTTACTACTACTTCTGCCGCAACGTCGTTAGTGATGAGTGTTTCCATTCGTGCAAGATTGAGTGCCACCCAACCTGCTTCACTTGGGAACGAAGCTTTTGCTTGCACAAGGGTTGCATCAAATGTTTGGTTTCGTGTTGCATCAGATTCTGTTGCGTTCATGAAGAATCGCATTGCATCACTGGAGAGAAGCACCTTTTGCGCATGTGCTCGGTTTTCAAGCTCAGTCATGGCAATTGACTCATCTACTTCGTCAGTTCTCTGTACGGCTGCGTACCCAATTACTGGGGCTACAGATGCAGTTGGTAGATTTGCAGGAGCTTCAGTGTGTGCTACTGCGTACACATAGCTTTCTGCTTCTGTTTGAGCTTCTGCATCTTCTACAACAGCGTCAGTACTCATATCTGTGTATGACACATGGTCATGTGCTCCAGCAAGTGACATTCCTCCAATGAAGTCTCGTCGGATTGCAAAAATGTATGCGACGAAGAGTCCCCAGATAGTCAGTAGTGCGTAGAAAATCATCGTTAGTGCTGGACCAGCTTCAAAACCGGTATATGGTACTTGTGTAAGTGAGATACCTGCCACACGAGGATCCTGCGTCCGTGAAGAGAATACGGTAATAGTGTTTTCTAACTCAACTTCAACTGAACAGTTTCGCTTTCTACTTCCTCGTGAAGAGGTTAGCGTATATTCAGTATCTTTGGTTGGTTTGATGGTCATCTCGCCCTCAAAGTCATCTCGGTCATCTGAATCAAGTAGTACGTTTCCATGATTGTCTTCAATTTTTACTTCATTATTTCGTGAGGTATCCCAGGTAAGGGTAATCTCTTCTCCAGCGGTAATTTTCTCATCAGAGATATCAAGGTCACATTGTGGACTTCGTGAGCCACCGCCTCCTCCACCACCTCCAGTATCAACATCAATCTGAATAGGACATGTATCTTGTACAACACCATTTTCAAAAATGTTCATGGTGAATGTCCTGTCTGAAGTTACGTTCACTGTTTCTGAATCACTGAGGTTTGTTGATGAAACCCCGTTGATAGAAATTGTATCAACTCCGGTGGTAACCCAGGTAAGAATCACATTCCCACCTCCTCTTGGTAGTGAGTAGTCGTTTGCAGTAAAGGTTACATTATCTGCACAAGTAAGTCCTGCTGAATAGGTACACGGTAGTGCACCGCCAGTATTATTGGCTGCATCATCAGTACAAACTGGTGTAGGTGGGTACGTACATGGTAATGCTCCGCCAGTGTTATTGGCTGCGTCATCAGTACATACTGGTGTAGGTGGGTACGTACATGGTAATGCTCCGCCAGTGTTATTGGCTGCGTCATCAGTACAAACTGGTGTAGGATCTGGATCAGGGTCTGGTTCAGGGTCAGGGTCAGGGTCAGGGTCAGGTGCATCACACCCACCACAGCCACTGTCTCCTCCACTACCTCCATCACCACCGCTACCACCAGAACTACCAAACGCAGATACTGTTGAAGCATCAATAGAAAAATTTGATACTGATACAGGAACAGAAACAGCTATCACAGCAAAAACTGCAATAAGGGCTGCCCAATTTGTAATATTTTTTGTAAACATAAATAATTTATTTAGATTGTAACCTCTTATATTCTTACCTACACCAGTACATAAGAATATTAGAAGTGGTAAGAGCAAAGCGATGCCCTTACCATTCACAGTAAGGACAAAACTATGTCCTTACTATTTTCATCAAAGACCCCGAACAGCGCACCAGTTACGACCTCCGACACAAGCTGGGTCAGACGACGTCACATCACTGCGACGCAGGTATACGATTTCATCAGATCCCCAGTCAGACCAACCTCGATCATCCGCACGGATGAGTTTCAAAAAGGTCGTTCCGTAGAAGTGACTGACAGGAACCTGGATGGTTGTTTCGTAGCCTCGACCTGTCTGTTCCCAGTCAGGCGTCATAGAGGCAACAACATTACAGGCGCGGTCGCACAAGCGTAAGTTCATTGGCTCATTACTGAGCACTGCGATACTGCGCATTTCTCTAGACTCTTGCGAGCTTGTTGTATTTGTGCAGCCTGCGAGACTAGCTACAAGTGCAAGAGCGAAGATACCGATACTTTTCATTTTGTTCTCCTTGGGCTTGATTAGCCCTCAATTGTCATTACATACGTGCCAGACTCGTTCATGGCACCTGTCGTTATAACAGCGTCAACGCAACTTGCGAAAAGGCGCATTTCCGTCCCTGGGCGAACCCAGTATGTTTTGCATTCCTGTGTAGCAATAGGCAGATCCCCATACCAGCTGTGGTAGACCATTATTGGTCCCCACCACCGGGTTGGTTCTCCCCTATAAGTTCCCACATCAAGCTGATTCCAGTATCCGTGACATACGACTGCTTTGACTGGATTCTCGATTTGGACAGTACCAGCGAAGGTAATACCCAAGCTGTTACGGTTGCATTCCTGCTCCGTAATGCCACAGGCTGTGACTGCTGTAGCAGCCACAGCTAGACCCACAGAGAGCGTAAGTATTTTAAGGGTACGCATAGCGAACCTCCTTTGTTGTGTCTTAATGAAGTTGTGAAGAACGCCCCGTCGGAGCCCTTATTACAAGACCAGAATTGATCTAAGATAAGTGCTCTGCGAGCTTGGTGCCAAGAAATTGTTCGACTGGATGTCGAGATTTCTGGGAACTAAGCTTGCTATTTCTTTACGAAATAATGATGGAGAGAACTAAGACGCTTTGTCTTTTGAGAACTGTATCTTATTGCACATATCGTAGCATACATATTGCTTTTTGTCAAAAGTATGGCGTAGTAATAATCTTGGTCCAGCAATTCCTTCTTGGAAAGGAAGAAATTGGGAGCTAAATTCAATATAAGGCCTACAGCCTTTATTTCATTCAACTTTTGTCAATAATCTGGTGTAGTTATTTTCACACTATTAATTCTAGTCATTATCAGAGAAAGTGCCTCTTTACAGCCATTTTTACACATTTCTTATATCTTATACGATCCAACCAGGGTGGCTTCGACCATGAAACGGTCGTCTTTTGAGCCAAAACTGTTACAGGTAGCAAGAGTAAGCTTCGCCTCTCCTGGTGTTTCTGGCACAAATACTTCCGTTGCTTTTGCTTGATATACTCTATCTACTTGATATATATATTCCGTATCACCTGATTGCAGACGGATTTTGTCCCCCCATGTCAGGTCCTGGATGCCATTAAAAGCCTGAAAGTTCTTATTGAAAACGTTTGGTAAATAACTAGAATGCCCCAAAATAAAGATATTTCCATCTTCTGAAAAATCTGCTGAATCTGGATGGCGTACGGCTCCAGAAAGAAGTGCCTGGTCCAGATCAGCAACCTCACGTGATTCTGGATTGAGTACAGTGACTTCTTTATCAAGTCTGTCAAATATAATCTTAAGGGGTAGCGGTGAGCCTACCACCTCTGCTTCTGCACCTTCAGCAGCCATACGGTCTGGACTTGTTTCAACCTGTTCAGCAGATTCGTCTACTGCAACTTCATCTACCGGCTCTGGAATAAAGTCAATGACATACAGTACCGTATAGGAAAGTAGAATAACTACGAAGAAAATCCCCAGAAACGCGACTTTGCGTAGGTACATCTGGCGGTATAGGTCATTAAATGAATTGGCTGGTTTCATATATACAAAATTAGAATTTCAATATAATACACTGTTTTATAGCATTGTCAAGTACTTGTACGTGGACTGGCCGTGCATTCTCGTATAGAACATTGTGTAATTACTTGACACTACTACTTAATTATGCTATTGTTTTTACGTACTGCTCCTAGACACATCGTGTGTATGAGCTCCGTTCTCACTAGTTTATTGCTCTTCCCTCTTCCTTGAAGAGTGTTTTACGCATACGACCATGAGACCTATTTTGGTACACTTTAACTACTTTATCCTATTATATTATGAACCAGGTAACACCAGAACAAAAAGATTCTGTCACAAAGACACTCGCTATTGTTGGCTTTGTGGTCGCAATTCTTTTAGCTGTATGGCTTGCTGTACAGGTAGTACGTATCATCCCTCCGGCATTTAACTCACTAGCGTCAATTGCAGACGGTGTATACAACTACAACGAAAATACCGTACTTACGGTGACAACAAAAAACAACGTGGTAAATACTGGTGAAGCATTAACACTGTCCTGGACCCAGATGCGTATCCCTGGAACGTACACATTTTCCTATGTATGTACTGGAGGTACCTCAGTTGAGGTTCGAGATCCACAAGCAGGTATCGTGTCACTTGACTGTGATACAGAATTCAACCTGGAGGACAGTACCACTATCGACATTGCTGTAGACTCAGAGAAACAACGTTTTGTTGACGTTACCTACACGGTGGCATTTACCCCTACCAACACAAACGCTGATAGTATTGCCACAAATGGACAAATTACCATCGTGAATGCAACTATTCCTACCGGCATCGTGGTTGCAGAGGAAACTCCTACAGAGGGCGTTGTTGCTGGTGAATCAACTCCTGATGACACTACTGCCAACCCAGAGTCTGTACCAGCTACGCCAGTATTGATTGAAGAAATCATCTATGCTATTCCGGTATCTGACCCAAATGGAACTGTTGACCTGGAAGTTACCTACTTAGCAGTTGGATCACTTACTGGCACAACCTTCCGACGTGAAGCAAACATTAGTGTCAACGAACAAGGTGCTTTCCAGTTTGCGGTACAAAATATGGGCACTAAGACTTCTGATGAGTGGACCTTTGACGCCGACCTACCTTCAGGGATTGAATACACTTCAGGACCACAGGTAGCACTGAAACCAAACGAAAAAGCGATTATTACTATCGGCTTTGAAGGACTGACACGAGTGGGTGTCGAACGTTTTGGTGCAGAGGTTAACGTGGACAACGACACAAACAAAAACAACAACAGCTTTACCTGGGCTGTTGAAGTAGTTAAGTAAAATGAAGTAATGGCTGGAGGCCATATACTGAATTTTGATCCCAATTTTTTCTTTCCTTGAGAAAATTGCTGGACAATACCAATACTCCATCTAATCCAGTAGGATTACCAAAAGACCAGTGCCCTTGGCACTGGTCTTTTGGTA
>Ga0222673_1000803_pt1 | contig 12214 bp, 19 predicted proteins | sample AntAcemetagen801_FD_179845 | JGI IMG/M metagenome (GOLD analysis project Ga0222673, IMG submission 179845) | Saline water microbial communities from Ace Lake, Antarctica - #801 | ecosystem: Environmental > Aquatic > Non-marine Saline and Alkaline > Saline | place: Antarctica: Ace Lake...
ACTAATATCTATGACAAATTTTAGAAAATTAGCTATTTCTAAGTTATTATTATTAGAAGCATAAGATAAAGCTTCATTTAAATCTTTAGCTCCTTTTTTTACTAAATATTTAACATTTTCTAAGTTATGATTTCGGGAAGACTCAAGTAAAGCCTCATTTAAAGTTGTAGCACCTTGTTCTACTAAATATTTAACCATTTCTAAATTATTATAATATGAAGCATTAACTAAAGCATCATCTAACTTATCTGCTCCACTTTCTACTAAATATTTAACTATTTCTAACTTATTATTATTAGCAGCATAATATAAAGCATCATCTAACTTATCTGCTCCACTTTCTACTAAATACTTAACAGTTTCTAAATTATTATTTCTAGAAGCAACTCGTAGTTCTTCATTTAATTCTTCAATTGTTTTCATTTTTTTGCTCAAAAATTAAAAGATTAGTAAAGTATTCTGTTTGTTATTTTTACTACTTTTCTTAATATCTATGACAAATTTTAGAAAATTAGCTATTTCTAAGTTATTATTTTTGGAAGCATCATTTAAGGCTACATTTAAATTTATAGCACCATTTAAATTTATAGCACCTTTTTCTATTAAATACTTAACAGTTTCAAAATTAAAAGATATATCTATATTCTGTTTCCTTTAAAAAAGAACCAAAATATTTCATTTTTGGCCTCTCATCTGCTGCTAAAATTAATGGAGATAAATACCCAAATAAACAAGATGTCCTAATTTCTTTTTCATAGCCATTAGCCTCACCTATTATGACAGGAACCTTTTCTCCGTTTTTCCCAATTAAGAAAGCCTCAATAAAACCATTATCTTTGAAATTCTTTGTACCAAAAATTGAATCATAAAATTCTTTATCTTCTAATTCATCAGTATGAGGTACAGATATTCCAATATTAATACCAAAGTAACCTTCTATGTTACCATAAGCTTTAGGAATAATCCCTAAACAAAATACTTTTTCAACAGAATGATATTTTTTATTATTATCATTATCACTATATTCTATTTTATCATATTCTATCTTCATTTTTTATCCTTAATCCTAACTCTTCTAAACCTTTATCATGACAATCTTTTACAGACTTCATTCCATAACTTGTTGCTATCTTTTTCAATATTTTGGCATGATAAGACTCTTCCGGCTCAATTGCTCTAAACATCTCTCTAATGTCTTCTGGTGTCTCTTTATCCTTAATTATGACTCTCATCCTCATTAAAGATAAACTCTCAGCATAAACCCCTATAGCGGCAGCAGTCTTTATATTATATACACAAGGTAATGTATTTCGCCAATATCTACTATTAGTTGTCGATTTCTCATATAAATTAATACCTCTGCCTATTAATAACTTTTCAACAAGCTCAGCATGTTCTTTCTCTTGATTAGCTATAAAAATAAATATATCATATTTCTATTTATCAGTATTACAATAAGTTTCTGCAAAGTTAATAAATCTTTCCTCAGCTTCTTTTTCATTATTGTATAATCTTACAAGCCAATGCTCTAGTTTTTCAACATCATTAAGACATTTATTCCACCACTCTTTTGTTATTTTTACAGTCATTCTATTAAAACCCTATCTTATAAAGCTTTTAATTTTAGTAGCCATAGATACTTGAAATTTTGATAATTCTTTATCGTGCTTATTTTTAGATAATATTTCACTTAAATCATTATTTAGTTTTTTCTTAAATAAATATAAATGTATAAAATATACTTTCTTGTTTTTAATTGTATTAATCATATTTAATAACTCATTAATTTTTTTCTCTAAAACATTATACTTATTTTTATAATTTAAACAATGTCTCTTTTCTAAATAAGAATCATCACCATCAGATACTGTTTCTACTATCTTTTTTCTTATACTCTTTAATATATATATAACTCTATATATTAGAAAATTATGTTTAACTAAACTGTAAAAAACCGTACTATTACAATAATCAATACTATTGAAAATATACTCTGCTGCATCAGATTGATTGGCTAAATTCCTTTCTATATTTTTAGAATAATATAAAGAAATTAAGAGAAATTCTCTATATTTTTGGAAATTATACATTTCTAGCCTATTGCCTATTTGCTTGCTTGTTAAAAATTCTCCTTCAATGCTTTCCTTTCCATCTAATATCGCATTTTTATTTTCAAGTTTATCTAATTCTTCTAAATGTCGATCCATATCACTATCTATATGCATTATATATCTCCTATAATAATCCTTACTTATATTATCGGATTTTATAGCAATTATTAATTTATTCTGAATAAAAAAACAAAATTTTTCCATAAAAGTACTGCGGCCTTAACATGGGTAGTTTAATAATGTGTATAGAAAGCTCTATACAAAATTAAACCGAATCTAAAGGGTGCATCCCTAAATAAAACATACACTCTTTTAGCTTTTCTAAAACTGACTCAAATAGAATAAAAATGCCTTATTTCTATTTTATTAGAGGAGCCATGTTAAATCTTTCTTCAAAATCCATCAGTCTGCTTTCAGTAAGAATTAATCGGAATAAGACGAAAATCTTATTATTTATTTTTGAAAAAATTTGGGCGGCGGTTAAAGAGCCGGAAAAAGATGTTACCCCTAAAATGAAAAGGCTAGATTAATAGAGGGATAGGGGGGGGGTACGCCAAAACACCTACTCGCCACCCCTGGACAGGATGGGAGTAGTAGGTCCGAGTTGTCTCATACAGTCCCCGTTGAAATAAAATCCTGGACAAGTTTATCAAAAATATTGATTAAAACATAATGCCTCACCTTTTCATAATACTATCAAGTTCAATTATTACTCTGGACACTTGCCCCATCGGGCGGGCGGGTATTTTACCCACCCGCCCGATGCATTCATACTCTTATGCAAACACATCATCAGTCTGGACAGATTCAACAGGCGAGTGCACAGCAGCGTGGGCCGCGTCAGCGTCCCGTTGATCATCGTCATCGTCGAGGAAGTCCGCATCGTCAGAACGATCATCGGGATCATTCTGAGCAATGATAGCAGTCTTTCCCGCACGCTTTTCCAGTCGACGCTTCAAGACAAGCGACAACAGGCCCGTATCCTGGACAATTCCCTTCAAGTCTTCATCCGACAAATTCGTGCCAGCAAGGGCTTCAATCTTAGCAGCTTGCCGACGAACATTAAGCATATCGGACAAATCCTGGACAGAATCAGCGGATTCAATTACCCGATATTGATAGAAAATATCTTCAGACGCTTCATCGGCGATCGGCCATTCTCGCCCCTTAGCAACTTCCATCGGAACAATGCCGATTACTTCTCGTTCCTGGACAATCCGCTTCCGTTCCTCGCCAGACTTGACCTTACCTCGTTGACTAGACCACTGAGATGCGATTACGATTGCAAACTTGCTCATGATACTTTCCCAATTGCCGTTATTGGCATTTATACTGCATTGATTTACGATTCTGGACACGACGAAACAATTTTGATCATAATTTTGAGCATTTTTCCCATTTGCCGTTATTGGCATTTATACTGCATTGATTTACGATTCTGGACACAACGAAAGGCGTTTGATTATAATTTTGAGCATTTTTCCCATTTGCCGTTATTGGCATTTATACTGCATTAATTTACGATTCTGGACACAACGAAAGGCGTTTGATCATAATTTTGAGCATTTTTCTTAGTTGTCGTTATTGACACTTATACTGCATTGATTTACGATTCTGGACACAACGAAAGGCGTTTGATTAAATACTTGTCTATTTGATAAGGAATTAATCATTATTGATAATAAAATCAATTAAATAATTGCTTCCGCTTTTGTAAATACTCTGTTTCTTAGTATTATAATGACCGGAATTATAACATCTTTATTTGAATGTTTAATTGTTTCTGTAGCAAATTGAGGATATTGTTTTTCTGTTTTGATATAAGTTTTGATATTATATAGACAATCTTCAATAAGACTATACTTAATTTCTTTATTTTCTGTGAGTTCCTCATAAAAATAAATAAGTTTTTTAATTTATTATGCTGTTGTAAATGATTTACTCATTATTATTTATCCTTAAAACGAATAAAAGGCAAGTCCTTTTACAGACTTGCCTTTTATTCGTTTTAATTTGATTTACTTTTTATTACGCTGATTTTCCATATTTCGCCATTCGTTAGCAATTTGCTTAGCTTTCTTCAATTCGTCACGATGAGCCTTAATCATATCTGATTTCTCTTGACGGAAAGATGTTTCAAGGTCTGTCAATTTATTTGTACCATCTCCGACATATTCATCAATTCTCCTTTCATTAGCCAAACCCTTAGCCCAAACATAAGATTGTCGCATAACCATTCGGACACGTAGACTTCTAGCTCCTTTACCTTCAGCTACTAGCGACCTGGCCGATCCAACTCCAATTTTCGATTTATTAATTGAATTTTCTGTATTTTCTACAGATTCTTCAATTTCAATTGCCAAGCGATTATGTTTACGATAAATTTCTTCAATATCGCTCTGTGAAAGTCCGGTGGTGTCAAAAGGTAATGCTGACATAGTAAAAACTCCAGTTGGTGAAGGTTAAAGTGTTTGTTAGAACAGCATTAGCTTACTTTGGTGAAGGTCTGGACACAATTGATTTAGATATTTGGTGAAGTATTAAATAATTTGAGATACATAATTTTTATCAATATATTATCCGGTGTTAGAGAATTATCTGTACAGAGTTCTTTTTCTAGAGTTTACCGCTTAAAAGTAGTATCTTTCATTATCTTATAGGTATTCGAGATACGCGAGTTTTTCTTCTAGAGTTTGCCGCTTAAAAGTGGTATCATTCAGTAAATTATTGATAATATCTTTTGCATATTCAATATGATCTACATCTAAATTAAATTTTTCCATAACTTCAATAAATGTTTCTGAAGTTCCAGAATGAACAGCATTACTAATCGTCTTTTTGATAAAGATATCATAAAGGAAAATAAACTGAGGAAGTTTATCATTCGAGATTGCAAAGTCCATAAAATGTGAAAGCTTATCTTTATCTAAATATGGTACTACAGAAGTGCGAACATTATCTATATTGCTCAGGATAGCGTCTTCCACAATTCGTTGATAGTTTTCTTCTTTTGACATTTTATATACCTTAATGTTAATTTATAAGAGGTTACACTATCCGGTGAAGGGTATTTTAGAGAATTATCTGTACAGAGTTCTTTTTCTAGAGTTTGCCGCTTAAAATTATTAGGTGAAGGCTTTAATTAAAAACTATGTCATCACAAGAATCATCATATTCATCAATTTCTTTTACTTTGCGATAAGATTTAATTCCTCTCGAATTAACCTTATTCCAATAATTATCTTTACATTTTTTGCTATGAAACCTAGCATTATAATATTTCGCGGTCATAATACCTCCGCAGCCTTTACATACTTTCATATTTTCATTCATAACAATTACCTTTTTTTAATTCCAATTAGAATCTTTAACCTCAAAGATTTGCTCATGTACTGGTCCCCTATTATCATTTAATCCGATAAATCTAGTTTTTCCAATTTTATAATCAATACGGTAGTGATGATGTCCAAATATCCAAATATCTGGCTGATAATTCTCAAACATTACTGACAATGATTGCACTGTTCTATTTGATTGATAGAAATTATCTTTTTTTTGTTGAAAAATAACTTCTCGAATTTGGTTAGGACAATCATGAGATGTCATAATAGAAGGTTTAGTATCAGAATATAATTGAACGGCTTTTGTTAATTCTTTATTAGAAAGTTCTTCATTTTCCCACCAATCTAAAGTTGGAGTTCTTTGTCTAAAATCAATAGAATAAGCTCCTGCCATCCAAAATATTTCAGTTATATTATCATATCCATAATCAGAAAGTGCATTAGGATTATTATGATATACATTAGGGTTATCGTGATTTCCCCTAAAGCATTTGTGTTTATTATTCATTGGCAAGTTTTGAATATCGGAATCCCTAAATACCCCAGTATCCCCAATTTGTAAAGAAGAATTAGAGAGGCTTGTAATATTTAGATACTTTTGAAAATCCCCATGAACATCGCCAATAAACAACATAATAGCTTCATTTCTTTTTTTGACATGAAAACGGTGAAGGTTTTTTATTAGTGGACTAATAATTAACAACAGCGTACAGAAAAATAATAATTGAGATTATAATCAATAAACGCATCATGCAATCAAACACTGAGAATCGAGACAAGGATAATCTCCATCTTCAAAGATAAAGTTTCCAAACTCATTAAGCATACGACCTTGATAATCTTGGCTGGACACTAAATATTCATGAGTTTTATCATTATACTGCCCGTTTTCATTTCTTCCACCACGACAAGCAGTTACAATAACATTATCGTTTTTTGTTGACATTGCCGATACTCCAACCATCTTATTCTTAATATCTTCAATATGCTTTCTTTTTCTCAAGACATAACTATCTTCTACATTAAGCTTAATTTTGGTGAAGGCTTCATAAATCTCAGGATACCAATCTTTAACAACTTTTTCTAATTGTTCTCTAGTAGCATATTCTAAAGGGATATTCATAATCAGTGAAGGAATTGCGTAAGCACAATCTTCTTCAAAACAATAATAACCTGAATAGAAAATCGCTTTTTTTAGAGCAATTGGAGGAAGTTTACTTTTAGCGAGAGCTTCGCTAATCATAATTCCACCATGACCTGCCGTAGAAACAACCTTAATTCCACGAGTAATATCATGAGAATGTTGAATTTCGCCCCAAGGAGAATAAACCATTTTTCTTTCCTTTAAGAAGAAGTCTACCATTTATATTATTCTAATAGAAAAATGAAAAAGTAGCACAGCCATATTTCAGACTGTGCTACTTGTCTATTTAACCATTTCTAAGTTATTATTAGTTTTAATTGGACTTAATACTTTTAGCTAACAACGCTTTCGACTTCGTTATTGCTTTCCACTTCGTTATTGCTTTCCACTTCGTTATTGCTTTCCACTTCCGCTTCCTGAATAGACATAAAGATAGAATCAAAAGTGTCATCATGGAAAGTTTTGATAATCTTCCAAGCGTGATGCTTATCTCGACTATCTTCTCCGGTTGGAACATACTGCCAACGATCAGTATAAGTGTCATTATTTTCTTGATCGAAAAGAGCCACTTCGATAACTGAACAATTACGCTGTCCACGTTCAAGTCCAGACGTGACATTCTCGATGTTCTTAATCGTATTATTCTTGCGATAATGATTGTATGCCGTTACACTTGCAAAATAAAGCGTCTTAGTTGGAAGTGACGCTCCATGAACATGCTTTGGCATCCAGTCATACTTATTAACACGATCATTCTTATTGTTCGACATATTTTTTCCTTATATGATGTCGATTCTAATCTTAACAGCACATTGCTGCCATTTACACAAATAGTGAATGTTTCTCTACTTCTGGACAAGCTAAACAAAAGACATAACAAGATCAAGTGTATTTTTGTCTATATAAATATCTTTCTTATTGCTAGCCTTTTTACAATCTTTATTTTTTACTATTAAGATAATCAAGAAAATGATTTCTAAATATTGCTACACAATCAATTCTAAAACAGATATAATTAAAGTAATTATCTATTTTGGTGTTAATATAATCTAGGTCTTCTTTTGTTGAAAGAATTTCTTTTTCGCCAAAAATAATATTTATGATCTTTTTGATCTTTTTACCCGTAATATCATATATATTTAGTTCGTGTATATTTTTCTTCTTATAATATTCTAAGTACGATTTTAGACTTAAGGCTTCTTCAAATTTAACTTTGAAGAATGGTATTTCTAGTTTATTAGCTTTATATTTAGAAAAATCTTTTTCATATAAATCATGACATTCTCTGCAAAGAATTGCAATATTATTATTTGCTATAAGATGATCATGCTTTTTTGCGGCGTAAGAAATAAAAAGATAAGGAATGATATGATGACGAGTTAAATTTTCATTAGTATTACAAACAAGGCAACTAGTCATCTTTACCTCTAGTTACTGCTATTATTATGGAAAACAAAAATATAATAGAGAATATAAAGCCTATAAAGAATCCAGAAAATAAACCTTGTACAAAAATATGATTCATCATCATTCCCTATTATTAGACCTTCTCTTTTGTATATCTACAATAACGTTAGTATTCAATGTTATGTTTCTAGAAAGAATTTTCGTTATCAGGTAACTGCAAGAGCAATTTTATTAAGGGCTTTATCTCGATAAACCGAAACCATATTTCTATTTTTACCAATAATCTTACCGATTTCTTTTAACGTCATGTCCTTATAATATATTGCATTTAAGATATATTTTTCTTCTCTTGTTAATTCCGAATCTTCTCCCTGCAAAATATCTTTAATTTTTTCAATAATTTCTTTTTTAGAAGCATTTTCCACTACATCAAACTTATATGGATCAGCTTCATTATTGAATTCCCTCTGTACAATATGAACGTCCTCACCAGTAGGTATATGAGTTAGTTCTAAGAATCTTTTATATTGCCTGCCGAAGTTCCTCTTTAGAGAAAAGCAGGCATATGTTGAAAACTTATTGCTACGCAAAAACTCAAAAGAATCTATTCCTTGAATTAAGTTCTCTAACGCTTCAGACCAAAATTCTTCTAATCTCATATACGACTTCTTCCAATATCTATTATAGACATAGTGAATAAGCCTAGTATTGTATAAAACAATGATTTCTCTGGTTTTAAATGACTGGTCTCTCCACAAAATAGCTTCTTTTAGGTCTTCATTAGTAGCTGTCCCCGCTATTACCTTTTTAGCAACTTGGAAGATTTTAAACTTACAATAATTGTAATGTGTGAATAATTCGACTTCTTCTTCTTTTTCCAAGTTGATAATTTTCATATCTTCGACTATATCAGATTGTCCACTTACAGGATATGTAGGACAATGTTTATGGCAAATAATCTGTATATCTTGGAATTTGAATTTATCTTGGTCAAATTTATACTCGTAGTTGTCAAAAACTTCATAGTGAAAATATTTGAAGAACTTTGTTATATTTTTGGTAAAATCCTGAAGTAATATTTGATCTAGTTCTCTGTAAAAAGATTTCCAATCTGAGATACCTATGTAATTGGCTTTCTTATTGACAACTTCCACAATGTATTCTTTCTAATTGTATAGTAACAGCGAGATATATCAATTCATCACTAAATCAGGCAATCCCTCAAGGATAGTTTTGCTTTCTTTGTCTAAATACCTTAAACCAGATTTAAATGACACCCTGCTGCTTCCACTGACATCTTCCAAGTTCCACCACCATGTTTGATCTTGTCTAAACAAGATAAAACACATAGGACAGAATCCTTTATTTACCTGTTCCTTTACGATCTTGGATATACTATTATGTGTATTACCAAAACCGCTGGCAATGGCTAGTATTCCTGTATCATCGCAAATCCTAATAGTATCAGGATTTGTTTCCATTAACTCGATTAAATCCTTATCTGTAGGATTGATATAAATCGGATAGTCGCCAAGCGGCCAATAACTTAGTTTCATAATATACCTTTTATAGCTAGTCTATGGATTTCTTTTTCATATGACTTTTTCCATTTTCTGATGGAATTATCAGTCACATTATAGATTCTTCCGGTTGCACAATATCCAAGTTCCTCTATTTCTTCACACAATTGAAGAAATGGGGGTCTTATTCTCTTTCTTGTGCTTTTTTTATAACATTTTACACATAATCCCGATTTAGAACCATGAGTAGAATCATCACATGATGTACATTTTGTCTTAGTTCTGGACAAAGAAGATAAATTATTTATTTCTATATCAGACGTGCCTTTTTTTACATTCCTACCTCTATAATTAGAAGTTAAAGAATGACAATTTGGACAAACTAATTGTAAATTGTCATAATCATTATTAGTTCTATCTCCATCAATGTGATGGATTTCTAGTGGAATTGGATTTTTCATCCACTCTGTATTACTACAAGACTCGCAAATACGTCCTCTGTCTTTTATTAAATGTTTCTTTATATGTTCGTTATTCTTGAAATCTGACCATTTTTTCGTTCTTTGGTCTTTATTCCAAGCTTTACCAACCCAATGAGAACAATCAATATTGAGTTTATCTAATTTTCTTTTTATGGTATAATAATTACCACCAGCTTGCTTCAACCCTAATTTTAATAATAATTCTGAAGCTGTCTTTACTTCCCTCGCATATTTAATTATATCTTCATCAGAATAATCTCTATACTTTCTAGCCATACTATGATTCTTTCAAATCATAGTATTTTACTTAAATATTATTCACATAAGACATAATGAACGAAGAAATAGGGAAAGTAGCTCCGGTGGGATTCGAACCCACACTTTAACGATTTTAAGTCGTTTGCTTCTACCAATTGAGCGACGGAGCCATTATCTTCATACATTACCTTTTGTTTTTTAGATAGGCAACATATCTTTAAACCTGTCATACGGGCAGAATTCGGCACCATTTTCATTCTGAGTCAGATACCCGCCGATATGTTTTCCCTTATACCTTGTGCAGGCTGGGATAGAAAAATGGGTGTCGGCATATCCTGTTGCATAGCAGGTTAGACGCAAGTTAGTGCCATTAATTGGGCAATTCTGAACCTTTGCCCACGGACCGATGCAATCCATCGGTCCACCTGGAGACCAACCGATAGCCTTGTTTGCAAATTCGTGCTTGTAATTTGCTTGAAATATCTGTCCCATTTTACCATCCTTTGTGTTGTGACTTTCCTAACACTGCTAGCTGATCGCTGCTAATCTCTGGACAGTTTTACTAATATACATTAATTCTCTTAAAAGCATTCATAATAGCTTGTTTGGCAAAAGCTTTAAGATTAGCTTCATCCTTCTTTAGAAAGGGATTACGAATGATAGCCCAGTCTACAGTATCATTTGCTTCTTTCTTTGCAATATTACTAGCTTCTTCAAATGTTAGTTGTTTAATTTCTGTCATTTTCTTCTCCGATTAAGGTGAATCAATTTTTATAAATACCGGACACTCAATCAGTCAAAAGAGAATCTTCTCTGGACAGCTTCTCATCTAGCTCAAATAAACATAACTTACTATAAGGCTGATTCGCTAAATACATTGTATCTTCTATTGGCATATCTTCTAGCTCAGAGTCAAGTCCTTTTGAAATATTATTAGCCATATTATTAGCTGTCCATGTTGATAAGAAATTAGCTATGAAGGTTGCTTTAAATTGTTTTTGATTCATCTTTTTTTCGCCAAAAAGTTTAATTATTTCATATTTAATAACGTCTAATGTTTTAGACTTTGGTTTTTTCATCGTAAGTATCAAACATATCAAGAAGATTATTCTCTTTAGCTAATACTTAACATTAGGTGTTCCTAGTTTGTTAACTTATTGCACAACAGATATTCAGAAAAAAACTCAGACATGACATAAAGTTTATTTGGTGCTTTTTCTACTATAAATCCAAAATTTTGCAATGTATTAAGATGTCCGTGGGTGTCTTCATATGCATCAGTTCCACAAAGAAGTATATTGTGACTCAAAAAAGTTAGCCCTCCTTTATTCATGGAATTAACAATAGAAAAAGTTCTATTGTTTTTATTATTTTTCAAAAACTTATTTAACAAAAAGAATAAGTCTTTCATATCTGCCTTAATCTTATTAAATGCTTTCTTGTTTTTCCTTTTTTCTTTTATCGAAGCCCAATCTATGTAGTCACGAAAAAAAACAGAGATAAAATATCCAATTGCCGTGAAAATTACCGGCTGCCAAAATGAAAAACCATGATATATAAAGTTAAAAATATTCATAAAAATGTGGTCCGTCATGTTTAAACTCCTTTGTTATTTTTTAAATAAACTATGTAGTCCATAACTTTCGGCTATTTTTTGATCTGATTCGTAAAAATTGCCCTTGTTTTGCTTTGCCTTCTTTTTGTCAAATATCCAATGCGACAGTTTTTTTTCTTCCCTATTTTTTAGTGTTTGTGTAGGATTTCTACCTTTTTCTATTATGAATTTACAAACTTTATGACAAATTTCATTAGAGTATTTTATCTTGTCTATATAGTCATTTTATCAAAGTCTGGAATCATTTTGAATCCTTTTGTTTTATTAAAGCTATAATCTTTTATCTATATTATTTTTAGATTCCTTCTGTACACCGAAGGTTATCAATATAGTTAG
>Ga0222673_1000804_pt1 | contig 12213 bp, 19 predicted proteins | sample AntAcemetagen801_FD_179845 | JGI IMG/M metagenome (GOLD analysis project Ga0222673, IMG submission 179845) | Saline water microbial communities from Ace Lake, Antarctica - #801 | ecosystem: Environmental > Aquatic > Non-marine Saline and Alkaline > Saline | place: Antarctica: Ace Lake...
GTTATAACAAATATATGCGTTTAAACCAAAAACATCAAGTCTTTATCAAAAACAATTGTTATATTTGCTGAATAAGGTCGCTTTCATCCCATCCACGCTGCGCGATGAATGGGTTTTACGCTCCGTCATATAAATCTACAATAGATTCAAAAATAATCTCATCTTTTTTAAAAGATAAGTTCCCCATATCTATTCTAACAGTATCGTCTTTAAAATCTGGATCACTCTTAAAAATAAGCTCTCCTGATTCTAAAAAATCAGCAATAGCAGTCCCCGTAGTTTTATCTACTTCTTCGAGATAACCAGCTGCTTTCCATTTAGTGTAATTTGCAGAGTCTTTTCCTCCTTTTCCTCCTTTTGCCATGCCTATAAATAGGCGGAAATTTTACCCCTCCATCCACTAATATAAGGGTCATACCATATAGCTGGAACTTGACATTTTGGGTTATTGTTCATTGGGTAAACAACAGAAAAAAATGAATCATCCAAGTGAAATAAAAAGTCTGGATTCTCAATGAAATAATCCACCTTTTCTTTATGGTTCATAAAAACAATTCGATCACGAGGGATACCAAGGCGACTTGCTACTTCATAAACAGGAGAGTTGTCAACTGAATAACCTTTAGAGCTATCTTCGTATCGAGCTGTGACAATCCAAGGAATATAACCCTGAGCAATCAACTCTGTCGCATAAGACTCTACCTCATCTGTCCAAAGAGTGTCATCGAAATCAAACGATATATTATTGGTTTGATTCTTCATCAAAGTCAGAGCTTTTTGATACTGTCAATTCAATGTTGATGTGTTTTAAGGTAGGTATTGGTGTGACCAAAACCTTTAATCCAACGCACACTTCTTCTTGATAAAGAGGCTCTACTTTGAAATCAGAAATTTCACATCCAAGCTCTTTTTCAATCATTTCCTTTGTAATTTCCATCAACTAATGTATAGAAAAGAAATGAAAAAACAAACACCGCACAAGCACCTTTAAAATGATACGGTGTCCTACATTTAAAAAGGAAGATCGGGATCATCCTCTCCAAACTTTTCAAACCCACTGTTTTTAGTGCTTAATTTATCTTCAAGCATTTTAAGGTATTCCTCACTATAATTGACATACCATCCATGCCTATGTTTTATTTGAAATTTCTGAGCAAAACCTTTATCTATGAGTTGTTTTTTAAGCCAATATAATTCTTTAAAAGACCTTCCGCAACAATAGGATTTTCCAACCTTAAGTTTAGAATTGTACCTAAAAACCCTCTTTCCTTTCTCTTTACAGAAAGGACACTCTTTTGAGGTGTAAGCTTTCTTATTGTTTTTACTCTGAGTAACTTCAATATGTTCTCTGAGAGTTTTTAATATCAGCTCAGCTTGGCTCATCTCTATTCATTTTTTTATCAATCTTCTCAAGAAGCTGAACTTGGCGTTTCATTAGCTTGATATTCTCAGGAGTAGAAATTGTTTCATCTTCTGGATCATCTCCAACTCTTTTTATTGCGTTAAATGTTCTAATTGTTAGAAAGGTTGATATGGCAATAATAGCAAAAGTAATAGAGAACTGGATGGTTTTACCATATAAAACTGAAATTTCAGCAATTTCTTTTCCAGCTTCATTAACATAAGCCTCTTGGAGAACATACTTCAAATCTTTGAGGTCAATACCACTGGTGGCATACCCAATTAAGGGCATACAGATATCTTTTGTGATTGAATTAACAATCAAACCAAAAGAAGTACCCACCATAATAGCAAAAGCCATTTGAAAAGGATTCCCCTTTACTGCAAACTCCTTAAATTCATTTACCAGTTTCACGCTTCTTCAAATATTGGATTAATGTATTTCATGCAATCCACTGCTCTCTTAATCACTCTTCCTACATCATCATTTTCACCTCGATGAAAGCTAAGCGTCCCTTTAACCTCAAATTCTGAACCCTCTATTCTTTGAGTCCCAATTGCTATATCAATCCAATCAAGTTTATTGGAATCAATTGCACACAAAACACCTACTTTATAGACAAAGCTTGTGCGGTTTTCGAGCCATGCATCTGTGTTAGCATCTTCATTAACATCTTCTGAGTATTCCCAGCTTGTCCATTCGTCATCAAACTCAGAGATTGATTTTAAATGATTTTTTAAAAATTCTTTCATTTCTCTAATTTTACAAACCACTTAACTGGCTCAATTCTTTCTTGAGCATTCCAAACAGAATCCCATTCTCTTATTTCTTTATCAATCGCATTAAAACTATCTGGTAAAAAGCTCTGATACTCTCTTAAAGCACCCACAACAATCCATAAAACATTTTGAAGTATTTGCTTTCTTTCCTCTTTTGAAATCCCTTTATTCCAAGGCTGCTGATCGTTGAAATACCTGTTGCCCTCGGTTACAAGGGCATGAATAGATTTACCCGCCTCATTGAACTTACCTTCTGCTACAAATTTATAAACCTCCTCATAGGTGGACGTTACAAGTTTTTCTGTCCTTTCGTCAGCATAACCCATAGAACCAACCGTTCCAATAGGAACACGTTTAAGCTCTTCTTGTAAATCAAATTTGTCGAACAATACCGTAACTCTTCTGGCTAAGTTTCCAAAACCATCAACGATCCATGCATTGTATAAGTTGACTAAATCCTCATTATTCCATTTAGATGTAGAATATGTAGGCAATCCGCAAAGTAAATATAAACGCACAGCATCAGAACCATAGGTCTTAGCAATTTTAATTGGATCAACATAATTACCTAAAGTCTTAGAAAGCTTCTGACCCTTCTCATCACGGACAATGCCATGAACAAAAAGTTTCTGAGTTGTGTTATAACCTAAATGTGCTAAAATTTCTTGAAAGATAATTGATTGAAACTTTAAATTATCTTGACCACAAAACTGAACAGTAAAAATCTGTTTGTTCCAAGAATTTCGATAGTTAAGCAAGTCTCTTTCTTCATAATAATGATGAAAATAGATATAGTTTAATAAAGCATCAAACCAAACATAAACATCATGTTCTGGATCGGGAGATTGAATTAAATTACTTTCTGGATCATGGAGACGAGAAATGGAAATACCTTCGTAGTTCTCAAGAATATTCTCTGCCTCTGAAACTCTATTATGAGGAATAACATCCAAGGTTTCAAAATGATCTCTTTTAGAAGGAATCAAAAAGTAATTGGGTTCTGATATTTCTTTTAATTCTGTCGTAGGGTGATCTGGGCATTTTCCATCAATAAGTTCCTGACTGGTTTTAAAGCTTTCACAACCTTGGCAGTAAAGACCTGAGTATTCCCGAAGTTCAATAACACCTTTCTTTTGAAGTTTGTTCCAAATCTTTAACACGAAATCTTTATGGTTTTTATCAGAAGTTCTATAAAAACGATAAGGTTTAATCGAATATGCATCAAGGAGTTTTTTCCAGTTCTCGCAAGTTTTTTCTCTAAATTTATCTAAAGCTTCTTGATGAGTAAGTTCTGGATAATATTCCTGAGCTGCTTGAGCAATTTTTCCACCATTTTCATCCAACCCAGTGTTAAACATGACACGCCTTCTTCCACCATCATTTATGACACGACAAAAAGTGTCAGCAAGCACAAGCTCAAAGACATGTCCAATATGCCCACCTGTGATGGAATTGGCATAGGGTAATGTGGTGGTAACAAATACGCTCATTTTATATCTTAATTAAGAATTGGAACTTTTATGTTTTTCAAAAAAATTCTCAACTGTCATGGATTCGTCTCCGATGAAACTTTCATCTCGATCAATATCCATAAATTTACGAAACTCTCTTAGAAAGTCTCCTTCGGTTTCGGGTTGGATTCGATGGAATTCAAGATATTGTTTAAACTCATCTTGGCAACGAGAACAAACATAACTACCATCGATTATATCATCACACATAATGTGTTCACAACCTCTTTTATCACACGCTAATACTCCCATGTTATATCGATATTACAATACAAGAAACATCCTCTTTTGCTTTAGAAAAAGGGCTTGATCCTTCTTTGACTCTAAACTTTATCTCAGGCTCAAACAAAATACCGTTAGGAGCTACTATAACAATTGGGTGATCCAACGCATCTTCTCTCAAAGATAATAGTTTTTGAGCAAATTGTCTTACTGTTAAATGATTTTCTCTAAACTCTTCCATCATACTTCAAATTTCATGTCACTGTTGTCAACTATAATTTCAGCACCATAAAGCTGCTCAAAATGACCAACCCAAAAGGCTCTTAATTGCATTTCATTTCCGTTGTCTGCTTTTAACTTTAAACAACTCTCAGCTGAATACCTGTCTGCTCTGTATTCCCAACTTTCTTTCGGTAGCTCTTTTGCTCTGTTTTCTGATATGAAAACCCTACTTTTAGTTACAAAAGGCTTAGGAACATTAACAAACCAAGGCTTATCTTTATTTTCGTCAATGATATTATCAATACTCTTCTTGCTGAAATAAGAATTGAGTTCTTGGTACATTTTATAATGCTCCTTAATTCTTTGAAGATTATCTTTAGCAACATCAAGGTCATCCCAAGGCAATTCTAAATCATCAAAACAATCTTCTGACCCAAAACTATTACCAGTTGCGTAGTGTATTTCTATTTTTTATTTTCCCATATAGTGTTTTTAACGGCATTTTCAGAAATTTGTTGCACCAACTTACATTGGTTTTCATCCATCATTCCAATATGACAATCATCTCTATCAATTCCCATTTGTTTTGATAACCAAAGGTATGCTTTATTTCGATTGGATATATCAGGAATATATTGTTTCCAAATTTTATTAATCAGTTTTGTTTTTGCAATTTGATCAAACCAAAAATGAGCTAACTTTCTCGCCTCTCTCAAAGAACTATTTGCAAGAGAACCTTTTGCCGATCCGTCTGGGTGACACCCCACATAAGCATGGCAAGGTTTGCAAAAATAAATGTCTCCATAACTTCTTCCATACACAACAATTGAATCCACTTTCTCCGATTCATTATTGCAATACGGACATTGCTTACCTGTTCGGTATTTTTCTTCAATCAACTTCGACATGAGGTAAAGATATTGAAGTTACATGCATTGTTTCATTTGTTTCACACTGATACCCTAACTGATTCAAACAATCAGAAAACAAACCCCACTGTTTTCCGTCAGAGACTGATTGAACACCTTCTTTAAATTTCAGGTATGGTTTTTCTGGATTTTTACCATTAATTTCTCGAATGGAAACAAATAAAACATTAAACTTTTCAATGGAATTTTCAAATATTTTATCTACAGCCTCCTGCCAATCTGGTTCACCCTGACCTGTGATTTCGAAGTTCATGTTTTGATATTCACCCAACTGTTTTCCTTTTTCAAAAACATCTGCTGCATGCATAAAATCATTAACTTTTTTATCTCCTTGAATAATATCAAATGATACTTGGAAAACTTCGTCTTTCAACTCAAAGTTTTCATAGCTTCTTAGACCATTTTTAGTTTCAGAAACTTTCATGTAATGATCAAGAGTCGTAGTGATTGATTCAGGATCACCCTCAGGTCTTGAATACTCACTCGGAGTTTTGTCAGGCATTGTTTCCCAATAATCTTTTATAAAGCCCTTAGCACTCTCTGCATTAAGATGATAAGAATAACCATCATTTCTTTGACCCCAACCCGCTTCGGATTCAGTCCATTTTTGTCTAAACAGTATAACCATAATTTTTAAACGTAAAAAACATTATTTTGTTGTCATGAACAAAAATAAGTAAGTTGATAACTTACTTATAAGAAATAAAAAAGGAGAGCAATTGCTCTCCTTTTTTATTTTGACAAATCACATTCATCAAGCCCCTTTACTTCCCCGTAGTATGTTTTCCTGTAGGAGTGAATCTCTTTTATAGGAATACCTAAGAAGGTTAAATGTATTCTGGTCACACGGCATCTAAGCCTTCCCATTTTTTTTGATATCTATTTTCGTATTTTTGCTTTCTTTTGACACCAAGTATCATAATTCTTTTTTCTTAAATTTAGATTTAATCTGATCTTTTTTCTCTTTTACTTTATCTTTAGTGTGAGAAATAGGGTTTTTCTTATGCAAGTAAATATAAAACCCAAAAAACACTGCTGACAATACATAAAACAGGAAAATAGTAAGACCGTATGAACCTGTCAACTCCTGCACCATCCAGAATACCAAATCGTATCCAAGGGGCAAGAAGAACACGCATAGTGCTAAACTTATTGTTCCTAATCTTTCTCTCATTATCGGGTATACTATCTTCGTCCATTTAAGGCGTTTTGGTTTTACTTGTGCTAATTTTAGGTATCAGCTTTACCTTTTATTAAATACTCAGCAAGAATAACTTACCAGCCAAAATCTACCATCTTTTAATGGAAAAATCAAATAACCATAAAAATCATCCACTTCATAACCTCTTTGTTCCTGAACAAAATACTCAATATCAGCTCCTTCATGTTCAGAATCTCCTTCGATGGTTTCTAAAGAGATTACATGATGTGTAAAGAGTCCTAAAACCTTCTGATTACCTTTTTTAATTCTACAGTTTTTTTGGCGAAGAAGTTTGTTGTCAATTATTTCAATCTCCACAAATCCTTCACTTTTATAAGTGTCCATATCCTCAACAAAAACAATACATTGAGGATCAATAAGAGTTTTAATTGACTCTTTTATATCTTTCCACTTTTGATCTTCTTTTTTGTAATATTGTTCCAACTCAACCAAACCCTGACGAGCTGTTAGGTCATTATAAACTCCATCAATCAAGTAATTAACATCCTCCAAACGAACCAAGTTTTCAATCCATTCTTTTGGAATCCCCTCAGAACTATTAGCACCCCAAATAAGACCCGCTAAACCACCTGTAACTGCTCCTGTAGTGTCAGTGTCATCTCCGAGATTAACCGCCTTTAAAACAACTTCTTTGTAGTTGTTAGAAGTTAAAACACACCAAACAGAAGCAAGAAGCGTATCCATCACATAACCAGAAGAAGGAATGTCTTTTCTGGGCATACCTTTAATGTCTCCATTTAAAATTTTATCCCAGTATTCTTCAATTTGCTTATCTTCAAAAGTGTATTCAAAATAATCCATGTGGCTTATAACCGTGTTTGTAGCCATCGACCAAGCCTCATGTTTATCTATCTTATTTCCATGATAATCACCTTTAGAAATCCGCTCAGCAAAAACTAAAAGTAAGAAACAAGCATAAGTTGATCTCAGAGATTGGTGAGTTAAATGACAGTGCCTTCTTACTTCTTTAAACATATCAGAATAAGATATGTTTTTGCTATTCAAATGAACCAGAAAAGGAAGAATTCTCATTAAAGCTCCGTTTCCCGAAAGTCTTGGATCATTATGATTATAACACCTCTCAATGGTTTCTTCAATCTCTTTTGGATCATTTAAAGCCAGTTGGTTTTGCATCTTCCAAAGAGACTGACGTGTTGTAGACCCAATATCAAAACAAACTCCGTGAGGAGTCATGTAACCTTCATTCATCCATCTCACAAACTTCTCAGCAACCTTTTTATCATCATACCCCTCATTGATTGATTCAACAATACAGAGAGCCATAGAAGAATCATCTGACCATGTTCCTTTAGGTTGATCATGAGTTCCATGCCCAATCATATCAATACATGGTCGTTTGTCCATTTGCTCACGGTCTTTAAACTCATAAGGGACACCTAAAGCATCCCCAACAAGTAATCCGTACATCATTTCTCTAAATCTTTTCATAGTTCTTTTATTTCCCAATAAATATCAGAAATCAACTCATCTTTTTCATCAAAAGACTCTTTAATTAATTCTGCACGAATACCTTCTTTTGTCTTGTGTTCTAATTTATCTCTATCCTCTTCCTTAACTTTTTCCAACATTAAATCCACATCATTCCAACGTGCAGAATTAATCATATCATTGTAATGCCTATCATCAATTAAACCGTATAAAGGAGTAAAATATCCAACACAAGTTGCTTGAAAAATCCTTCTTCTATCATGAAAAAGCCAATAATAATCATCAACTCCGTCAACAATTCCGATTAGTCGGTAAACTTTTCCGTGTGAGATTACAAACTCTCCTTTGTGTTTTTCAAACTCTTTTTGAATTAACACTCTGTTACTATCCATAAATAAAAGGCGGGTTTAATCCTTGTCTAAAATAACGCTGTTCTTCCTGAAGTTCTTTCAACCACTTCTCTTCAGAGTTTTTAAGCTCTTTTAAATGCTTCATAAACCATTCAGGCATTTTATATTCATAAGCCTCACGAATCAAGCCTTTAACCTTTTTTGACCCTTTCAAATCAATGGCTCTGGCTTCAGAATTTCGGATTAATAGCGTAAGGTGTTCTTCCATGCTCATCTGACAAAGATACGCAATTCGGAGCAAAACATGAAACAATTTCAATAAACTTTTGCTTTGAATTACCATTCATTTTTCTGCTTTTATTCTTATTGTAAAACTCCATCAAAGTAGAAACAACCTTGTTAAACTTAAAAGCTTCAGTATAACCATCGATCTTCTTGATCAACTCAGAAAAATCAAACTCTTCTTCACCCTCTTCTTCAATCCATCTCTGCCATTTTCCAAAAGCTCTTTTGATTCCTTTGATGTTAGAATCATCCCAATCGCCTCCATCAAAATAATGACCGATGAAAGACAGGTACATTCGGATCACTGCTGGATCATATTCATCAGGGCTTACAATATTACCTTTTGATTTAGACATCTTATTGCCGTCTTTAGTAATCATCCCTTGGTGAACAATCTTCTTAAAAGGTTCTTCAAAATCAACCACACCAATATCATGCAAAAACATGGTAATAAACCTTGCGTAAATCAAGTGCATACAAGCGTGTTCCTTTCCTCCAACATAAACATCAACTGGACGAGCTTTAGTCTTATCACAAATCTCTTTATCATTGTTCGGGTCACAATATCGAATAAAATAAAAGCTGGAATCAACAAAGGTATCTAATGTATCTGTTTCACCTTCAATAGGAATAGGGCAACCCCAAGACCTTTGGCGAGATACACACCAATCATTCAAATTCTCCAACCAATAGCGCTGTTGTTTTATTGTAGACTCTGGGTAATCAATTGAATCCAAATTATCAATCAATCTTTGTTTGTAATCAGTGATTTTAAAAAACCATTGATCCATTTCTTTTTCTCTAACTTTAGAACCGCAACGATCACAATGCTCATCTTTAACCTGCTCATTTGCCAAAACTGTCTCGCAAGAGTCACAAAAGTTAACAGGAGCAAACTTTTTGTAAGCCAATCCGTGTTCTTTCAATTTCAAGAATATCCACTGCGTCCATTTATAGTAAGAGGGGTCAGAAGTAATCAACAACTCTTCAAACTGAGTGTTCATCTCCTTCATTTGTCTACGGAAATTATCGATGTTATTGTAGGTCACCTCTCTTGGGTCACCACCAATCTTTCTGGCATAATTTTCAGCTGGCAAGCCGAAACTATCATAACCAAAAGGTTGGAATACCTCTTTGCCTTGAAAACGCATCCAACGGCAGTAAGAATCCATAATGGCGTAATTGTAGACATGACCAACGTGGATGCCATTTCCAGATGGATAAGGGAACATAGTTGTTATATACATGGTTGAGATGTGTTAAATATTTGCACATAAACAATTATTTACATTCAAATAAGTTAAAAGTTTGCGCATAAATCAATGATTTTGTTAAAAACCTGCGCATTGAATATTTGTGTCCCCAACGGGATTTGAACCCGTACTGGACGGTGTTTAAGACCGATTTCTTTGCACAAATTGGAATATAGGGACAAGTAATTATTCCATATTCGAATATGGAATATTTGTGGTAGCTACGGTGGGATTCGAACCCACAACACAACGCTTCTAAGGCGTTTGTCTCTGCGCATATTGGACTACGTAGCCGTATTGTACCTCTGGTCGGACTCGAACCAACAACCACTTCCTTTTGAAGAAAGCTGCGACTACCAATTAGCATACAGAGGCATTTTGAGAACAATAGTGAGGACTCGAACCTCCAAAGAATACTCATTACAATTCACCCTCCCGTTCGTCCTGCGCCCAAGATGACTTTCCTTATTGTTCTCTAAATTTATAAGGGAGCTATGAGTAAAGCTCCTAAAACGGGTACTCTTATAAATTTTTAGTGACCGAGGGGGGATTCGAACCCCCAACCTTTTCCTTCGCAAGGAAACGTTCTATCCAGTTGAACTACTCAGCCATATTGATTAAGACAGGATTCGAACCTGCAAGAGTTATAATCTCAACACGGTTATGCTTACTTTACACCAATACCTTCCGCAACCTTTACCGTTCAGACACTTAATCAATTTAGAAGCCCAGCAGGGACTCGAACCCTGATCTTCCATCCAATTACCACTGTCCCGTTTCGAAGACGGGCGGGATACTGAGCCATATTTGGAACACCAATACATGATATTCCCAGTTAATCATGTTCCAAACATGATGAAATTTAAGAGATTTGGAACATGAATAACTTTTTTATTGGAATTTAACAGATAATATCAAAAATTCTATATTCTATATTAAATTCTCCAAACTTTTCTTTTATCTCTTCTAACATTTCAGAATAAATTTCCAAAAATTTGTCTTTTGCTTTCCTAATATAATCATCTTCTAATGACCAATCAAAAGAATCTTGGTTAGATTCGAATTCAAAATCTGAATCTGAATCATCATAATAAAAAGATGCGTCATCAGGAGAATAAAAGTTATTATCATGAAGATGTTTACCTAACTCTGTAAATTCATCTTGAGTCATTTTTTTAGTATCAAATTCTATTACTACTGATCCAATTAATCTGTGATGCATGCTCATTGTTTCTTGTTTTAAGTTCAAGAAAATATAAACAAAAACACCATAAAATTCAAGACTTTTGGTAGTTGAATAACTGTAGCTCTGATGGGACTCGAACCCACACGGTCATGCTGACCCTCAGGGTTTAAGCCTGATGCGTACTACCAATTTCGCCACAGAGCCATTTGTACTCCAAGTGGGACTCGAACCCACACGGGCATTACTGCCCACAGGATTTTAAGTCCTGCGTGTCTACCAATTCCACCATTGGAGCATCTGTGATTAAAACAAGACTCGAACTTGCATTGTAAGTTATTCTGTCCCTAAAGACTATGATATTCACTTACGACCCCTTAAAGGCTGTGTTTTCCAATTTCACCATTTAACCATTTGTAGCTCTGGTCGGATTCGAACCGACAGTCCCGAAGGAGATGCGTTCTTAGCGCATTGCGTGAACCAATTTCGCCACAGAGCCATTTGTTGCCTCAATCGGGATCGAACCGATGACCTCTTCCATGTCATTCACTTTTCTTAAACCGCACTCTGACCAGCTGAGCTATGAGGCAATTTTTTGTAATGATAATTATAATAAACAGATATTATGTCAGATTATTTTAGACCAAAACCAGTAGGGTGTATCTTTACATTTAAAAATGAATCAGGATATACAGAATCTTATTTCTCTGATGATCCTGACCCTAAAGTTCAAGAGCGTATTGCAACTCTTTGGGGTTTACATCAGAAAAGTTAGGTTTCATACCCTCATAGTCAGGTTAAACCTGATTTTCGACCTATGAAACATAACTTATGCTTCACATCTTTATAATGACTTCTGAGGTAATTTTAAACCTATGAAACATAACTTTGTGACTCCAGTGGGACTCGAACCCACACGGGCTTAAGCCTAACACCGTCTCAGGATGCCCTGTATACCAATTCCAGCATGAAGCCATTTGTATCATTCATATCAACCAAGTCAGGATAAACCTGACTGATACGATATGGTTCGTAATGATACGATACTGATACGATATGGTTCGTAATGATACGATAAGTGGAGGAGATAGGACTCGAACCTATGGCGAGCGGTTTTTCTTTGAGTAACATTGCTTATGTCAAGAACAAGTCTCGTAATCAAATAATGTGTTTACATCCGCTGCTCTGCCAACTGAGCTACTCCTCCAATTTAGTGGTAATGGGGGGATTCGAACCCCCGACACATGGATTTTCAGTCCATTGCTCTACCAACTGAGCTACATCACCACATACTCCGATAAGACTGTAAGACCTGAAAACTCGGAATAACATTTTCAGGTGTCTTGTGGAGCGAGGTGGGTTCGAGCCACCGACACACGTTCCCGCTGCTCTACCGCATGAATCTT
>Ga0222673_1000806_pt1 | contig 12180 bp, 14 predicted proteins | sample AntAcemetagen801_FD_179845 | JGI IMG/M metagenome (GOLD analysis project Ga0222673, IMG submission 179845) | Saline water microbial communities from Ace Lake, Antarctica - #801 | ecosystem: Environmental > Aquatic > Non-marine Saline and Alkaline > Saline | place: Antarctica: Ace Lake...
AAGGTATTAACTTGTGATGAATAAACTTAGGTATTCTAACCCTCTTGACCTGCCTAAACAACTATTAGGGGCTGAACGAAGAGGATAGTTCTTTTAAATAGGGGATTACCCAACAACCCAGCTTAGGGGTACGGTGCGAGTTTACGAATCGACTCGGCAGCACAAGGAGACTAAGCGAATGTGCTTGTAGGCATAAAGACCTGCTCCCCTTTATAAATATTATGCAATACACTATACAGTTAGGAATAGTATTGGGGTTACTTATATTTATAATATCATTCGTAATCCACGCAATATTAAAGATGATAGAGATGGGGATTATATGAACGCAATAGCTGAAATATCTACAAGTGATTTAATAGATGAACTTATGTCACGTTGTACCCCAGCTATATTTATAGGCAAGAGAACAGAAGAGTATGATGATGGTGCTAAAGACACAAGTTGGTATCATTATAGGGGAGACTTACATACTTGTTATGGTTTATCACAGGAATTAGCTTCAAGAATACAGGAAGAGATATTACAGGGTAATTTAGAGGAAAAAGATGATGGATAAGACTTACGCTGGATTGATATATATTCCATTCCTACCATTAATTTTTGTAGTAGCAATATTTATAGTTACACTTAGAGCTATAAAGGATATAGTTGGAGATATTTATACTCAAGTTGTATATAGGTTTGTGGGGAGGCAAGAATGAAGGTTGAGAAGAAAACAAAACTTACTCCTAAAAAAAAGCAGATGGGCAGACCGTTAAAATGGACTGTTAGTAAGCTTATCGAAGCTATTGAGAAATACTTTGAAGAAACTGCTCTTATGGAGTACACATTAACAGGGTTAGTCTTAGCGATAGGCTCTTCTAAGCAGGTTGTGAATGATTATGAGAAGAGGAAAGAGTTCAGAGATATAATTAAGAGAGCAAAGTTAATGATAGAGAACAGTTACGAGCTTTCATTGAGGAAACATGGCAGGTCAGGCGATATATTCGCTCTCAAGAACTTTGGTTGGAAAGACAAGCAGGAACTTGAACATACTATTAATCCCTATAAGCACCCTGAATTGAAGGATAAAACCATAGAGGAGTTAAGAGAAAATGCAATCAGCCTTGCAGGACAAAGAGGAATTAGCTCTAATAATTGATGAGTTAGAGTACAGGAAGAAGGTAAATCCGTTAGATTTCTTCGAGAATATGCCTCAGCAGGGCAAGTTTGGAGAGGATAAGGCTAAGACTCGAGGTGTGTTGGGCGGAAACAGAGAATTAGCTTACGGAACTATGGTTAAAATGGCTGATGGAAAGAGCAAACCGATAGAGGATATTATTATAGGAGATTATATATTAGCTTGGAATGGCGAGGAATCACTACCAACACAGGTAATTGATATACCTTATGATGATTATAGCGAGTGTTATAAGGTAACAACAGCTTCAGGCTTAGAGGTTGAGGGTAGTAAAGACCATTGTTTCCCTATCCAGCATGAGAGTAATGATGTTAAAAGAATAATGAAAATGACCCTTGAGGAGTCTGCCGGTAAGATGTATAAGGGTAAGAAGTTCGTTTGTGGTGGAGTACAAGAATACACCAACAATGATAAGTTGTTATTCTCAGGGTTGCTATTAGGTTTATACTTAGGCGATGGATCGTCAAGTAAACCACCATCAAGCGGTTATCATGATTGTAATTTTACCAACACAGAGAAATACATTAGAGATGAGTTTGAACATGAAATATCTATGGCTTTCCCATCTATGCGGTGCGTGTATTATCCATCTGATTTAACAAGAATACGAATCAAAGGTAATGGTAAGGGTCAAAACCATTTTTTAAACGCTTTAAAGATATACAACCTAGCTGGTAAGAAATCTAACGAAAAGTTTATCCCAGATAATTTTAAATATAACAGACCATCGGTTAGGAGAGAGATAGTAAGAGGAATTATACTTACAGATGGTGGTGTAGATAGATATAAAACAACTATATGGTCAAACTCTATCAGAATGTTGAACGATATAGAAGAAATAATAATATCTCTTGGTGGTAGGAGTAAGACATATAAAGACAAAGAACCAGCCAATGAGAACCAGAACCAACAATACAAATTACAGTTTTCTAATAAAATACTAGAAATGATAGGTGTTAGTGATTTAGGAAGAAAAGAGCCTAAAGTTAAAATCAAAGGTAATGCAAGGCGAGATGACCTACTCATTAAAACAATATCACATACCGGAGTTAAGAAATGTCGCTGTTTAACAGTTGAACACCCATCTCATACATTCGTTCTTGCAAATGGAATAGTTACCTACAACTCAGGCAAGACCGAGAAATTATCAGAATATGTCATCCGTAAGTGCATAACTAACCCAAATATAAGAGTTTGGGCTTGTGCAGAGACCTTTACAGACAGCGTAAACGTGCAACAACGTAAGATATGGGCTTTAATGCCTAAGAATGAGATTAAATATGGCACTTATACCGAGGTCAATGGTTTTACTAACAGGAAACTTATCTTCAAGAATGGTTCTATTATTATATTTAAGTCATTTGATCAAGGCAGGGAGTCGTTCCAGTCTGATGATATTGATATTATTTGGAATGATGAAGAAGTACCCTATGATATATACCGAGAGCAGCGTATGAGATTAATAGACAGAAATGGTGAGATGTTGTTCAGTATGACGAGTTTAAAGGGCGTAACAGACCTTATCCAAGAGATATTTGAGGAGCATGATGTAATTAAATCAAGATATGCACCGTTAGTTGATGAGGAATTACCGTTGATTGTTGAGAAGAATGGTATGAAATTCTATATGTTATGGACTACAGATAACCCATATATTGACCAAGAGAGGGTATTATCAGAGGCAAAGCTAATGCCTAGGCAGGAAATCAAGAGTCGTATTTATGGATTACCAGTTAATCTATCCGGCAAGATATATATGTCGTTCAATAAAGACATCCATGTTATTCCATTTGAGAGGCTTCCGTTCACAGGATTAACATTATATCACGTTTTAGACCCTCACGATAGAAAGCCCTGGGCTATGCAGTGGTGGATAGTAGATAAGACAGGCACAGGATATTGTATTGACGAGTACCCTGATGATAGGAACTTCAATGAGATTCTATTTGACGACAAGACGTATAAGCAGTACGCACAAATCATAAGAGATAAAGAGGAAACGCTGAGACAGATATTCCGTAAGACAGTACATAAACGTATTATTGACCCTAATTTCGGTAATAAGACAGTTCAGCTTGCAGAAAGACAAGGTGGGCAATCTAACACTACCCCAAAGAAAGAACTTGAGAAGCTTGGACTTATGTTTGATGATGCCATAGATTCTTTAGAGATAGGGCATTTAAAGGTTAGAGAAGTCTTATATTGGGAAGAGAAGAAAGGTGAGATAGTTGTTCAACCTCAGGCTTATATCTGTGATAACTGTACTAACACAATAAGACATTTATCGAGATACTCGAGGAAAGACATTATGACCTCAGACGGTGATGTTAAGAATAGTGTTAAGCCTAAAGAGAAGTACAAAGATTTCTCAGATTTAATAAGGTATTTTTGGATGAGTAACCCGAAGCACGTTATGATTTCAAATAACTTTGAACCAGTATCACCTAATTGTTATTGATATGAATTGGTTAATCTATATTTGTGGCGGGATTCTTTGGATTGGTTTGTGGGGTAGCGTATTGAGGCTATATGATGAGCTATGTGATGGTTGGTACTTTGTTTTTATTATGGTGGCAACAGTATTATCTTGGATATGGATATGTTGGAGGTTTGTATGAAAGATAAATTAGAAAACATAATATCATTTGACGATAGCGTAGCTGTTGAAATGAAACAGATGCTGAGTGATTTACTTGTAAATAAAGACAAATGTATTAATTGCAAGAAACATATAAATGCACATGAAGTAGGTGCTTATATCCCATTGAAAGGTAAAGTAGCGATGATATGTCAGGACACAAGTTGTTTAATAGCCTATGCGTATAAAACGGAGGATAAAAATGGCAGCAAAAAAAGGTAGTTGTAGAAAAGGTGCTAAGCCTCGTGTAGGCAAAGCTGGAGACCCAAAACCAAGAGGTCGTGGTAGGAGGAGGAGATAATGGAAGGTAATGGACAGACCAAAGAACAGATTCTTTTAGCGAAGAAGAAGAGATTCGAGGAACATCCTGAAGGATTCATTGAGTTGAATGACTTAGTCCTTGCAATCAGTAAGACCTCAGAGAAGGGCAATTTCATGTATATCTCCTATGATTCTTCTCGCAGAGACTATATGTATGCTCAGGCAGAAGCTATATATCAGACAACCAAGATGATGCAGATATTAGACATCAAGAAAGCACAGAAAGAAAATAAGATTGTATTACCTAACACAGGGATTAGGAGTTTCCTTAACAAGAAAAGAAGATGAAGAATAAAAACCCATTAAATCCAGAAGAGAAATTAATACCGAGAGTTGAGCCTGAACTTGAGACAGATGAGTTCGGTGATGAAGAACGCAAGAAGATAGTTGATATTGTTCTTGATGACTACAAGGTTGGCATAGATGCTGCTAAAGAGTGGAATCAGAACAAAGAATTAGATATAAGACATTATAATGCTGATAAACCGTCTAAATTAGAGTCGTTAGATAAAGACGATTGGCAATCAGATAGAAACTTAGGTCTATGTCCTGCTATATGTGATGCTTTCCAAGCTGTGTTATTGGCTACTTGTTACAACCCTGATACGATTCATTTCGTTGCTAATGAGGATAATGACTTTGCTAATAAAGAACAGATAGAGAAGTTCACCAAGTGGGGATTGAGCAAGGCAGAAACAAATGCTTATCCTGATGTAGGTAGTTATATTCATAATAAGGTTATAAACGGATTCTCTGCTTTCAAGATATACTGGAAAGTATGGTATGAATGGGTTGACAAGCGTATTCCTAAAGAAGATAAAGCGGGCAAGTTCAGAAGCTATGATATAAAGACCGAGAAGGTAAGGTTTGAGAAAGGTATTATCGAGAACATAGACGACATAGACGACATAGTAATACCTGATTTCGGTAAGACATTACAAGACCAGACGTTCTTAATCCATGTTCTACATATATCAAGCGAGAAGTTCAAAGACAGGGTTAAGAGAAACATATTCAAGTTTATCTCTGATACCGTAGATAATTTTGTAGAGTCTATCAAGAACTCAAGGATTAAAGATGCCGGTGGATTATCTCAGGTTAAAGCAGAGTCATTGGGTGAGAAAGAGCTTAAAGACGTACCTGCAAGAGTATTCCCTATTGATTTAATCGAATGGTATGGTACATACACTAAAGGTGGAAAGACAGAAGAGTATAGATTCATAGTCGAACCATATACACGAACTCTTTTAGCAGGAAAACCGTTAAGAAAGATAACGAGAACAGGCAAAAGACCGTTTGTTGGTGGTCCGTTAATCAAATTCCCTGGGAAAGTAAGAGGGAAATCGTTACCGAGATTGATTATGTCTGTGGTAAACGCTATCAATAACGTATTCAATCAGAAGTCAGACTTCCAATTCTTCAGTAATTGCCCATTTGGAATACATAAGGTTACAGATGAAGGCTATACAAAGGGACAGTTTAAACTAAAACCAGGAGTATCTTATCCCTCAAGCAGTGGTGATCCTAAAGATTTCATATATTTCCCAAATCTTCAGAGGTCAATGGCGTGGGCTGAGAGTGATTTTAGATTCTTATTTGAGATATTAGAAAGACTTACAGGAGCTATATCTTATTTCTATTCAACACAGAGTAGGGGTAGTGATACAGCTACAAGAGATATATTGGTAAGTGAAAAGACCGAGACCAAGTTTGGGTTATGGGTTAAGTCGATACAAGATGAGCTATGTGAAGCATTTACGATGTGGATAAATATGTATCAAGACTGGTCTCCACCTGATTTAGGTAATAGAGTATTAGGTGAGAAAGGTAGAAAGCTATTTAATAATCTATCTATAAAGACGTTACGAGGCAATTATGATGCTCGTATGTCTCCTGATATTACTACAGGCTCAAAGATGATGGAGAAACAGATAATGATGTGGGGAGTTGAGAATCTATCTATGTCTCCCTGGGTTCATCCTCAAGTCAATCCTAAAGGTAACTGGAATCTATGGGCTGATGCTATGAAGAAAATCATGGGGATGGAGAATGTGGAAAGGTATCTTGGTAAAGAACCACCTGCACAATCTATAGACTTAGAAGAAGTAAATGATGAATGGACAAGATTCCTACAAGGTGATGACTTTGACCCACCAGAGGGAGCTACACCATTTGCTATACAGCATTTAATAGGACACATGGCACAGAAAGAGGAGAGATTCCACGAATTAGACGAGGAATACAGAATAAACTTTGAAGCACATTTATTCAAGACTCAGATGAATGTAATTAAATTCCACCAGACAGTAAGGAAAGAAAAGATAGCAGGGGATATGGCAGGTAAAACGGTGCAAAACATGGAAACTCAGAATCAAGGACCTCAAGGGCAGGGAATATCGGACCAAGGACAGGGGGCGTTTTAATGGAAAGCCCACTTGTTAAAGAATATTACGATTGGAAAAACTTAATCAGGATGCCTGAATGGCAAAACTATTTAGCAATACTCCAGAATCAGAGAGAGTATTTACAAAGGGAGGTGAACGACTCTGTAGAAAAAGGAGATATAAATAAAGCTAATTTTTACTTAGGACAACTAAGATTTATACCTTTGTTAGCTGGTAAAGTAGAAAAACGGATTAATAATAAACCAGAGGAGGAATAATGCCAGTAATTAAGAAAAAACTCAAAGCAAGACCACCTGCCGAAATAGTGCCTTATAATTCTAACAATAAGAATCTAAGTAAGAAAGATTTTGTTGCTCAGGAGAATAAGAGACGAGCAGCTCAAGCAGCAGCAAAGATAGAATACGATAAGATTATGGGGAAGGTTGGTGAATCTAAAGAGTCGGATAACATATCTTCAGACTCTATTGAATCGTTAGAACTTCAGTTAGAAACATTATCAAGAGAGGTAGCGACAGCAGAAACTATGGCTAGCAGTCCAGAAGCAGAGGCAGAAGTCATAGAGAAGAAGAAAGCTATCAGAAGTTTACAGATGAGAATTGGTAAAGCAAAGAAGAAATTAGATAAATAAATTAAAGGGTACTTAACTGCCCTAAACAGTTATGGAGGGATGTAATGGAGAAAACAGCACAATTTGAGAAACACGAGAAGATTACAAGTGAGTTCTTAAAAGATGCAGATAAAAAGGATGAAGCAAGGGATGCATCCGCAGGAGATGAAGGGAAGTCATTACTCCCTAAAGAACCTGAAACACCAAAGACCAAAGGTAACGACTTAGTGGCTAAAGCGGAGAATGAAGCAAAGGAAATTGAGACATTACTTGATACTCCCGATGAAGAACTTGATGATGAAAAGAAAGAAAAGAAGCAACAAATCATCAAAGACAGGGATGACAAGACAAAGATTGACGATAAGACTCAACAAGGTCTCAACAATAGATTTGCTGAATTAACCAACAAAATCAAAGTGCTTGAAGATGGTAAGAGTGATGACAAAGACCAGATAGAAAAGCTCAAGAATGAGTTGACAGAAGTCAAGTCTAAAATCGAACCTAAAGAAACATTTGAAGATGTTGCCGACAAAGCCAATAAAGAAAGGATTAAAAAGTACCTGGATGAGGACAAAGATAAACCACTTGAAGAGAAGCGTGAAATGTCTAAAGATGAGCTTGAAGAATGGCTTATTGATGATTATTCCGCTGCTCAAGAATGGATGTTGGATAGGAGATTAAGAAGAAGAGATGAGGCAAAACAATTTAAGGATGGATTTGAGTCTGACAAGGTTCGCCTTGAATCACTCAAAAAGATATTTAAAAAACATCCTGAACTTGATTATTCTTCTCGAATTGCCAAACTTGAAAAAGATGGCAAGAACAAAGAAGAGATTAAGAAGATTGTTTATGATGATAACCCAAAACTTCAAATCATGCTTAAAATCGCCAAAGAACATCCTGAGTGGGAAAAGGAATCCAATGGTCCTGAGCTTGTTATGGCAGAGATGGAGAAACAGATGAACGACTCTAAAGAGAAAGACACTGTTACTCTAACCCCTGATGAGTTAAAGGCTGAAAAGGATAAGGCGATTAAAGAGGCTTTAGCAGAAATAGATGCGGAGAAAGAAAGACAGGCAGCTATTGATGAGGGTTCTGGTTCTGATGCAGGGAAATTGAAATCTAAAGGTGATGGGAAATATTCTAAAGAAGAAGAAGCAAAGATAGCAGAACTTCTTAAACGTACTGGATTGTCAAGAGAGGAGTTTGATGCGTCAAAAGAACGTAGGAAGAATATATGAGTGAAAGAACTGAAGATTATCAAGGTTCATATATCTGCGGAAGATGTAAAGAGGAGATATTTTACCTAAAATCGGAGGGGAAAAAATCTCAGATACCTTGCCCTGAATGTGATTGGTGGGGTGGAGAGAAAGACTATAAAAAGCTTCCTACGAAGATTAAGTTAGATTTAACACAATATTAAGGAGGTTTAAACAATGGTTAAATCAAGAGTATATAAATCAGCTGGGTTTACTCTTCTTGGTTTACTTGAAACTGGTGGATTGCGTCATTACTTAGCAGACACCGATACTATCCTCAAGGGTGATATTATCCATGATGATGGCAACGGTAAGGGTACTAATGCAATTACAGCTATTGCAGTTACACTTTTAGGTGTAGCAGCAGCAGGTTGTGATAACTCAGGAGATGATGACCTGTATGTTCAGGTTATTCCTGCTTATCAGCACTATCAGTTTATAGTACCAGTAGAAGCAAATGCAGTTATTACACAAACAGCCGTAGGGTTGCTTGTTGACTTAGAGTCTGTTAATACAATAGACCTTAATGATACTTCAATCGCAGCTGGTCCTGGATTTAAGATTGATGCTATTGATATAAGTACAGAAGCTATTGCAGCTAATACTTATGGATATGCAATCGGTCATTTTGAATACCAGAGTTAAGTAAATTAGAATAAAGGGAGGCTTAGAAAATGGTAACGAAAGATGTATTAGACCAACTTTATACCCCCATTTACGATAAATTTCTAATTCAGACTTTTGCCGAAAACGCACAAGTGCATCCTAAAGTCTTTAATTCTATTGATGATAAGACATCGGAGTACAAGTTTGACGGTATAAGCGGATTAGGAGAATGGGTTGATGCAGAAGAAGGTGCTGGTGGTGGTTATGAAGATCCTGTACTTGGGTATCCTAAAACCTTAACACAAGCAAAAAGATGGAAGAAACTTCAGATTTCTTTTGAATCAGTCGACCAAGATGAATATGCTCTTCTGAGTAAATTAGACGGAGCAAAACAGATGGGTCGTGGTGGAAGGATGAATGTTGAAAAGGCTACATCAAGTATCTTAAATGATGGTTTTGCAACAGCTTGTCCAGACGGACAATATCTTTTCAGTAATTCTCATCCTAAGAACAGAGAAGAAACAGGTACTACCTATGATAATCTTTTAGATGGTGCTTTTTCACATGACAACTTAGAGTTAGCAGAAACACAGATTACGAACAATTTCTTTGACCCAAAGGGTATTCCGATTGAACCATCGATGAGTCCTATACTTCTTTATCCACCTGCATTAAGAGGTGCGGTAGCGAGAGTTTTAGAGGACAGAGCGAAGGAACAGCCGGACACAACACTGAGAAATATTAATAGGTTTGCAGGTCAATATACACCAGTTGAATGGATATATCTTTCATCTAAACTTGGTGGTTCAGACACAGCATGGTATATCATATATCCTGAATTAGAAATGTTGGCTATAGTATGGTCAGCAAGACCTCATTTCACATCTTGGATAGATGAAGAGAATGAGTTCTACATCTTTAAGGGTAGAATGTTATATGATTGTGGTGCGTTTGATTGGAGGCTTGGTTTTGCTTCAACAGGAGTTTAAGGTTAAAAATTTACGGAGGTTTGCTATGAAAAATTTGATTATCATAGCCTTCGTAGGTATAGCCTTGCTTGCTTGCGAAGGTATTGCAGGAACTACTTATGATGATGGCAATATAGTAATTGACAGTTCTAACATTTATTCAAAGACAGATGATGCTCTTGCATTAGGTAAGTCTGGAAATGAATTTAGTCAGGGTCATTTTACTGCCATCACTTTAGGTGGAACTTCAAAAACAAGTTGGGGTTCTGTCGTTAGTCCGATAACAGATGCTTCGGGCTATGTAAACCCAACTGATGCAGGAAACTATGTACGTCTCTATGACGCAGGTACTATTCGTTTAGGAGATGCTACTAATGCCGGTGATTATTATACTTTGTATAGTAGTGATGCTGGTAGTTGGTATGCTGGACACGATGACACAAGTAATGTTTATGTTGTCGGATATGGTACAAGTGTTGGAACAGATGTAAGATTAAAGATTAAATTTGACGCAAACACTTCTGAAGTAACTCTCGGTGATGGTACAGCAGGGTATGATAAATACCTTAGATTTGAAGGTGCAAGTACAGCCGATTACTACATAGGTATTGATGATACTGGTGGAGATTCAGATGATGTTTTCGTTATTGGTACAGGTTCAGCGGTAGGAACAGGAGTTGCTATGTCTATTGACACAAGCGGTGTTGTTGCTGTAACTGCGGGACTTGATGCTATTGGTGCAGCAGATATGGATTATGGTTCAGCTGATGTTACTGACCATACTTTCACAACTGATAGCACAGGTGATGCTGAAATTGTACTTCCTAACGACTCTATTGGTGATGCTGAAATAGACTGGAGTGGATTAACAACTTCTCATGGTTTAGTTATAGGCGGAACTACACCTATATTAACTGTAGGAGACGGTGGTGCAGAAGATAATACTACTTATTACAATGGTACTGTTGACTTTACTACTGGTGTTGATTATTCTTCAGAAACATACAGAATCACTAATGGTGCTGATATGGATGCTACTGTTGCTATTTCAATAAGCACAGCTGAAGATGTTACTCTACCTGCTGGTAGTTTATACATTATAGATGATGAGTTTGTTGTTTTAGGAACAGATAGTGATTTTACGGTTCAGTATGATGAGGGAGTTGATGATCAAGTAATATTCTTGACAACTACAACTGGTGCAGGTGCAACAACTGACCCATTATATGAGTTCTTAGTCCCAGCAACCCCTACAGCTGACCAACAGGTTTTTGGTGTAGCCAAGGGTACACAGGCAAGTAACACCCCTCTTATCACATTAGATGAGGATGGTGATTTGATTGTGGCTGGTACTTCAACTTTAACTGGTAATGTTACTTTAACTGGCGATATTGATATAGACGGTGGCGACATAACTTGTCCTGCTGACTTGAAAATTGACCCCACTGGCACAGAAGTCCATATTGATGGAGGTCTTGCAGTTGGTGATACTACAGCGGTTGGTGATAACAATTTAAAAGTTGTTGGAACTTCTGCTTTAGTTGGTAAGGTTACTGTTACTGCTGCTTTAGAAGCTAATGGTACTATAATTCTTGACAACGATGAAGTTGTTGCAAATGCAGGTGATGGTGTTGTTACTGTTACATCTGATGATGTTACTGGTTGTACTGTAACAATTATTGGTGGAGACCATAACACTACCTCTGACGCATCTTTAATTTTAGATGCTGATGCTGGTGGTGATGCCGCTGATACTTGGACAATAATATCTGAGGCTGATGGTAATGACCTTTCTATCGTAAACGCAGCTACAGAGGTTATGAATTTAACTTCTTCTGGTGCATTACAGATAGATGGTAGTATTACAATGAGTGGTGGTCAAACAAGAAGTGTTATCTATACTCCTAATGATGTTACTCTGGATGGAACTGTTAATCCAGGTACAACGGATATAGGAACTACTGCTCAGGCAAGATTTGATACTCTTGGATTTGATTCTGATACAGGTGCAACAGGTGATGACTGGGTGTTTATTAACTGGGTTGTTCCTGCTGGATATATTACTGATTCAGGAGACTTAAATGTTTACTGGTCTTATTCTACTGCTGAAGATGCAGGGGATGAGATTACTATTGATGGTACAGTAAATGCAGTAGCAGCTGGTGAAGCTATTGATGCAGCTGGTACAGGTAT